>Ga0224501_10004770_pt1 | contig 10692 bp, 6 predicted proteins | sample SF_Oct11_sed_USG_4_FD_169105 | JGI IMG/M metagenome (GOLD analysis project Ga0224501, IMG submission 169105) | Sediment microbial communities from San Francisco Bay, California, United States - SF_Oct11_sed_USGS_8_1 | ecosystem: Environmental > Aquatic > Marine > Sediment | place: USA...
TCAGTGCTCTCCAGTGGAGTTACAGCTCGTTCCATCGGACGACTGCTTATCATCTCCGGTCTTCCATCTATTGGTCGATGAAGGTTTAGCTGTGCTGTGACTGGCTGATGTGTGAATACGTGGGCCTCGGATTGGCCAGTCTTATCCGGGATTACAACACCGTGTGATTCCTGTTTTACACCCTAAAACCAAACATGTAATGAGTCTGAGATTGGTAGCCCACGTTACCGGCTGAACTTTTTCAGATATATAATTATAATGTAAATTTACCTGCCATAGTCGAACGGCTGCCCTCTTCTCTACCTGCCACACATGAATGGGTGCTTGTCGGGGTGTCTCTGGGCTGGAGTCAGTATAGGTGTCATACCCTACCAGCTGGTCCAGGTAGTATTCAGGCCGACATGGCGGATCGTAGCAGTTAGATGGGTGACTGGTATCACGACTCCCTACCTATGAGAAAAAACAGAGGAGACATGAAGAATAGGAGACTACTCCAAGGAGAGGCCCGATTCCTGTGCTGCTATAGTGTAGAGTTCAGTCTGCGAGGTCAGGAGTTTTGCCACCTTCGACTGAAAATTTATCATTTAGATACACCTGAATTTATGTTCCAACAGAATTAAGGTAAATTGGCTTCCGTCTTCAGGGACTCAAAGCTGATATTGAGATTGAGGCTTGAAGAAAGATGGTCCAGCGTGATAAACGCCTGATTTAGAGAGCGGAAATTAACACTTAGGTTATTTGTAATTAAGACGACTGGAGTGGAAACCGTGATAAGATGGGGCATAAGACATTTCTTTACCCCATGCGCGACGATGACACCATGACAATCATATCAAAGGAAATTAGAACCAAATATCTTTCCTTTGAATAAAAGGATTGTTCAGATGAATTTCCTTATCGACAGATGTCCATTAGATCAGGACCTTCTCGGTCTACAGATATCATCGAAGTAGGGGGTATCAGAATAGCTCAGTGGTAGAGCGCTGGGCTCACAACCACGAGAGCTTGGGTACAAATCCTGGTTATGGCGCATTTCCGTTGTGAGTATGAGCTCCTAACTTAAATCTTAGCTCAACACAAAAGCAAAGCTCACTATGTGGTGGATCTTTGATACTAACCCGGTTGTGGTGCTTCATGCTAAGCCACAACTGGTAAAAAACTGGGAGCTTCACCATGACAGTGAAGGAATTTTAAGCCTAAGTATAAGTTTTCAGTATTATTTGACTAACCTGAGGAGCCAAACTGGTACCAATACTGGTAGGTTTACTTGGGTGAGAGAGGCTAGTCCCTGCACTGGTCAGGTAACCTCCTCTCATATCATTACTAGATGAGATGTCAGCTGTATTCCCTCCTGTCTCAACTGTAGGAGTCAAACCTTCTTCAATGTCTGATCCTTCATACGCCTGCAAAATCTGAGTCCAACATGGCAGAGAAAAAAAAACATGAGTACTGGATCACTAAAGCGCGACAGCTTCATGATTAGAGCCCTACCAGGATAGAAAGAGAGCTCTGTGGCTAGTGCATTATGGGATAGTGGGCCTGGTGGTCAGCTCCACAACGAGCCTCCAGATTAGGGTGGCTATTGATTTGGATGAACAAATGTCCACGGAGGACAGTGAAGCAGTGACCACAAATAAGGACTTCTAAATATTGACATTTCATCAAAAAGATACAGCCATTGTAATTTATTATCTTGATATCTGACTGATGTTGTTTACCTGATTGTAATGCCAGTTAGGCTTCTCAGCTACTGTCTCATTCACTGTGGATAAATCACCTAAAATGCAATAAACTTATATAAGATTTACCGGGATAGGAAGGCCTCTCAATCATAGTTGTTACAAGATGAAAGCTTATTAATTCACCACACAAAAGACAAAACTCTGAATGGTGTGCAACAAAAACATTTGTTAAGAAACAAGCCTTCAATTTTGAACTGGAAGATACTGATGAGTATTGCTATTATGGGGAGAATGTCTACTTGTGGGTGCAATAAAGTAAGGTGGTGGGTGAAGGTAGAGTTACGGTGGGGTTGGGGTTTGGGTGATATTGTGGTGGCGATGGGCGGGGTTAGGTTGGATAAAAGGACAGACATACTGATAAGTTGGCTGTTAGCTGATGGCTGCATACTCGTGTTCTCAGAATCCAGAACATGGATAGTAGAGCAGTGAATCGGGACGACGAGCTGGGAGCCGGAATGGAGACTTGGTAATGTGCTGACATCACTATATAAACAGCTGCCATTATGTGATGAGATGGTTATATCATGGCTGCCATGACGGAGTCTCTGCTGCAACAACCGATATTATAACATCTCCAATTAACAAAGAACTCACCATTCAAACAAAATGTGACCGAATAAAACTCTTTTGTCAGTGAATTAATACCTTCTCCAACGCTGGGTCTCGCAAAACGAATCACTACTCATTACTTGTTATACCCTGGACAGCAAAGAGTAACAACTTCAATTGGTTTACAGATAGTCGCTATTCTAGGGTAGTATCTCACCTGTTCTGCCTCCAGAGAAGTAAGCCTTATGGTATGAGCGACTTCTCCCACCTGTATATTGTTAACATAGATATAGCTGGACTCCTCCAAGTCATTACGGTTATGTGACCAAATGGCACGTGCCATGTGATCAGAACCTTGTGACACCTAACAACAAATGAACAAGGAGGTTTAAATAAAGAAAAACTGGGATTTCCGCCTCTGTAGTAGCTGGTTCAAGTGTCTTAGAGCTCAAGGGGGATGAAGCGATAGTGTACAGGACCTTGGACCAGGGGTCCCTCATGCGATTCCCAGTTCAAGCAAAAACTTTGTCTCTGGCCCGGTTTCGGATGCGACATTAAACAGAGAAGGTCCACCCATGGAGTTACCTTCTTGATGAGGCACACGGGTGCTAGCAGACAGCTTCCCCACGACGTATCCTGAGAAGCACAGAGTTAAAGACTCAGTAGGCCAATTTTTGCAAACCCCTGACCCCTGACACTGGTCAGAATACGAAAGAAGAAGGAGCAGCTCAAGTCCCTGGCTGTACTATGAAATGAGCTAGGATTCGCTGCGTGCCCAATGGGTCCTCCACTGTGTGTGAGCACCGCTAACCCTCCCGCTCTTCTTTAGCAAATTCTGAAAGGTTCAGGAAGAGGAAAGTGTAGCTGGAAGGAGGAAGAGGAAGATAAGATGCAGTAGATGGATAATGTGGCGATTTAAATACTATAACAGAGATTCCTAAATTCTCCATTGTTCATGGTAAGGTTGAGGGATAGCGGGATAGCGGGATAGCGGGATAGCCAAATCACTAGAGAGCTTGGCACAGGATCAAGGGATCCTGGCTTAAAGTCCTAGTCATTCTGACTGTTTACTGGAGAATAAGCTCCTCACCTCGGGAATAAAAGATTTGTTAAATTGGATAGCCAAGTGGCTGAGTAGGAACCAATTATACCTGTGTAGTGTTAACCGGTGTGTTAGCCGGGGGCAGGTAGGGACTGTCCTCACTCTCACCGATGGTGCTAGCCGGGGTTCGGTCACTCACTGGTGTGTTCGGGTTTGGATAGTAAGGATTCTGCTGATCGGGAGTCTCGAATACGGGAGCGTATGAGTTATCTGCAACCAATTAGAATCCAGGAATGTATAAGTGTGACTAATCAGAATCTAGTTCTGTAAAGCAATTGTTTAGAGTAGGTACAGAAAGCTCCTATTTGCATGAATAAATAACAGGATTTACAACTATGAATACAAATACACCCGCTGATAAAGCTGTTGTCAGTGACTATATCTAGAACATTCCGTTGCCGCCTTCAACTCTGAAATCATAAAAGAAACTGGACGATTGACCAGGCACAGCTAGCCAGAGAGTTATCCCTACTGCTTATATGATGGCCTGAGTCAAGATGTTTGACATATCATTTATTTCATAACTCGAGTAGACACAGTAGTCAAAGATTATTTCATGCGGTGAACAGTCATATACATTCAGGTAAAATGAAGAAATCTTTCGCTCAGCCTATATGACTAGCACTGACCGGTCTCTGATCCTTCAAGAATGTGGCTGAGTTCCTTAGCTATTTTGGTCATGCGGATGTGTTTATCCACATATTCTCCAGCTGATGGTATAATGTTATCCTCACAACTGTAACTGCTATGCTGCGAGCCCATGTAGGAACGGGGTGTGTAGCCATACTTCAGGGGTAAAGGAGTCGTGCCCTCGCTACTATGTGAACTGGTCGACTCTACGATGAAAAGTCATCATAAACTCATAAATTCAGTTAGAGGAGTATAGGTAAAGGCCTTTCATGGGCTCAAACTAAAGGGACGAACGGTTTGATCCCTATATGTACACCATGCACAGTGGGTGTTAATAATCCAGTTCATAATTTTATGCATGTGCTTGACACCTCTCTGTTGTGGAAGAACAAAAAAATACTGTGAATGCAAAAGTCACTGTCAGACACTGAATAAGACTTTGGTGTCTAGCCTTCTTCCAACCAAACCCGTAGCGAGTTTCTCACTTAACTTAGTTTGACCTCTCTCCAACATATACCAGGGGTGAGAGCAAAACTAATACAGTCAGCCTGACACATTCTCGGTGCACCACCTTAGAGACAGGGATATGGTCAAACAACATTTGTTCGTTTTAAAACCCCTGTTTGTTTTTTCGCTAACCAGAGTGTGAGCTACTTCACCCACCTGTGTGTGAGTTTTTGGGTTTGTAGGAGCCTTCTGATCTGAGTTGGATAATTCTCTGTATTGGATGGTTTGGTTTGGATGAGCCACCACTGTTACTGGAGATGATAGAAATATTACGACCTGCGAAAATAGTGTCATCATAACAATTTCAAATCAAAGGAATTTGTGACAGACCGCATAATTGAATCTTCTCAATCCAACCAAAAATATCTGGAATTTACAGGAGTCACTATTGATAACTAGGAAATAATGCACACAAACATTGAGTTATTTGGAACTAAAACTCGAAGCCAGTGAGTTACTATTGGCCATTTGGAAGAGTTAAAGGGGTTATGTCACAATGGAGGGTAGACGTACTTTCGTAGTTCTGTTTCTATTCTTAAAGGGAGGCAACTCCGCATTCATTGCAGCGATAACGAGTGGTCTTTTTCCAAAAAGAGAATAACGGTCATTCGACCCGAATAGAAAGGAAATGGGATCGGATTACTAAAAGCTAGTAACCTAATGATCGTTGACAGAGGTAAAAACTGCACTCTGAAACCCTATTTCTATATTTTTGTTGCACATTTTCGCTATTCAGACTTGTGTAGCTACAGGTCTAGCATGCACCAGCAAGAGATTTTTCTGAACATCAATGCGTAAGCCGAAAAATCAATGGAAACACTAACAGCTCTGTGTTAATTTCCTATCTCGAGGCCAATTCTGTTGCGTCGACAATCTGTAAAACGGGCTTGAAGACACTTTCAGCCATGACATAAACCCCTTAATCACTTTTGGTCCAGTGTGACAAACCTTTGTCTTTTTGTGTAGTGGAATGGCCACCGCTGTTCACAATACCCATCTCTGAATCAGGAGTGATCCATGTCAGATTATAGAATCCTTGATTGTCCTTATGATCTAAAGGTAAACATGATTCTTTGACTCAGCGCACAGCATGTACCATTGACATATGCTAGAGTGTTTGCGAAAATGGGTTTTCATATGTGAACAGCCCCGAATTGACTTCATTAGCGCGCAAATGCACACAGTTAGCATATGTTCGTACGAAACTTCTTCCAAAGTCGATACAATGATACTTAATACGTTTTCCTTTTTCCAGTTCAATTAAATATATCTGCAGCAGTTTGTACTTTGAAGGCAATCACTGATATTACAAACTAATATATCAGACGTATTCATACATTTGTACCTAGATTGTGCATCGAATCGCTAGTAATACCGATCCACTCAGTGAGAGAACGGCTCATTGAGTGAGTCATAAATGTTACAAAGTGGAATTGCTAAAATCCCGGGTCCGTAGCGGGGTACGCAACTCCGCAAACTCTCTAATATTGTAAGTCCTTGTTGTGTAGATGTTTGCATTGACAGTAGGCATTTTCAGACAGGCTGATGTAGCCCTCGTGCAGTGTGTGAAAGAGGGCTTTATCATTGTTTTAATTTGACCAGCGCGCCAGTCAAATAGACTGAAATCATGCTAAAGGGAAAAAAACAAGGTTTGCAACTAAATAAACTAATAGCGTTATGTTATGCGTTTGTTTGTCCAAACAAATGCAACAGCGAGTCAACTTATTTTTCTCGCTATAGCACGATTCGCCCCAAATTGCCTCTTCCTGTACAAGCAATTATTTGAAGCAGAAAACTCCGATGTGCATGATTGGGTAGTGCAGTGGGTTGCCAGTGCATTAAGTTAGCGACATGGCGGAACGAATGTTAGCTTGTCCGAAACGCCTGATGAATATGCAGGATGACTAGTGGTACTGAAATGATCATCTAATTCAATTGGCTCAATGTTCTCAAATAAATGAAGAGATTTTGCATTGCAAGCATCCTGCTGACTTCACGGAGATCATATGACCATTATCATAAGACCTACACCACCACCAAGACCAGAAAATTTATTCGTTTCTACCTTTCAAATTCGAAAGTGAGGTGAGCTACGCAAAACACAGCTGAGTCACAGTAAGAAGATTAGATGCATTTGTCTGACAATCGCAAAGAGTGAGTGAAGAGACAATGCCAACGCATGTAGGCCTATTATATGTTAACCTAGTGCATCAGACCAGCATTCAGAGATGCCCCTTACCTAGTTTGACACTGATTTTCTCCCTGAGCAGATCATCCGATGTGTGGGCAGCCGCTGTGTTGTGACTAGCATCCAGAGTGGACGCGGAAAGAATCTCGCTACTCGGTGAGATCAGCTCAAACGAAGAGAAGATAGTGGACAGACTCGTATTCTTTTGTGACTCACGACGATACGGGGAGTTGCCATTATTCATAATCTCCGTGATGAACCTGAAATCGAGACTGGGAAATTAGTGAATGAGATTTCGCTTCAGTCGCTTTAGCGATAGATTGGACTCAGGAGTATGGATGACATTAGAGAGGTTGCAGAGTTGCATTTCCTTTCCCCTAACTGGAAAACAGGGCCGAACTGGCGTCATTGAGACACCAATGCAAAAAGAGTTACCGCCTGCCCATATAAAATTTCTTCTCAATTCTGTGAAATGACACATGTAATGTTTTTCTTGCTCTAGCTTATCCAATTAAGGCTGTTGTAGTTTGTAAGCAATCACAGAGGTTATTAATTAATGTATCAGACATGCCGTGGATTACTAGCGATCCCAAGAGGGCACTGCTTCCACAGAGTCAGGAAAACCGCAACCTCTCTAATACCATCCATGCTCTTATCCTACCATCCACTGAGTACTCACATGGGTTTATTCTCAATGATCTTCGCACCTATCTCTTGTGAGAGGAGAGGTGGCCGTGGTGATTTGGTTGGGTTGTTGAATTGAAAAACAGAGTCAGAAAATTCCTTCTTATTGCTGATTAGGTGCAACTCTGCAAGAAGGAAAGTGTCAGATCAGCGCAGACTGAGCATTCAATCATTTTCTCATTGGTACACAATCTCTAGCTAACATTCAGTTTCAGCCACCAATGGAAGAGAAGGTTGTTTACCTTGACTATCTGGTACGCTGTCCCTGGTTTCTGACGGTGTTGTCCGCTTTCTGTCTTGCTTTTTCCCATAACAGCACAACATGATTAAGTGAAGAGCGGACAATGCCAGTGTGAATTCACAATGTTAGCTGCTCTCACCTGAAATGCCCACCTTTTACTTGATTACTTGTCCAACTGACATGCATGGTATTGGTATTACGATCTAGCTCAAGCAATCGCTTAACCGAACAGTGACTACAACTCTATCTAGCATTCTAGGCCAGGAGGGATCTCACACATTACCATAACATTATCTAAGCTGATCTGACGGCATAGGAGGGCTCTCCTACTTCTATGCTAGGCCCAACCGACCCTACCTCACCAAAAATTCAAGAGCATAACCCCAAGCTAGATAGGATGACATTTCATTCTCAACTAATAGTAGACTAGTAGTTGGTAGTATTGGCTATTCTTTCAACTTTACTTTGGAAATTCACAGGTGACAATGCTATTGCTCGCCTGATGATACATCAGTGTGTACTTACTAAGTTTGTTGGTAGGTTACCAGACCAGTTAGTTAATAAGTACACATGACTGCAGAGTACAACTACAGGCACCGCACAAACCACACCCAGCCCCTTAGTCTTACGACGTTTTAGTTTTACGTTATTTACTATATAATCCATGTATGTAACTGTAAGTGTAAGTGTAACTGTTAAGTGTTAGTTTTAATTGTAAAAGTTGTACTTGTAGGCCTACTCTTGTAGAAAATTGTATACCGTATACGCGTGTACTTTTTAACCTGTGTACAAGATTCCCTCTGAAAACTCATAAAACCAGGACTACAGCAAAATGTCGTAACATCATCGGTGGTCATTGCAGAGCGCAAGGCCAAACCACGCGAACTGCCGCCTACGATACTAACAGACTAGCAGCATCATAGTCTATGCTCATCTCTAATATGCCATAAATACACCAACTTAACAGGTGAGTGTAAGGTTCCCGCGGCACGACAGGCTAGCCACATGAGCGTATTTCACACGCTAAACTACCTTCTAAATGACACTGTCTGTAAACCAAGGTACGGTTGATTTAGGTCAAAGGTCATACAGGTGGCTTCTGGATGACCGACCTTCGGGGATGCCAGGTCACAGCGCTTGCGCACACAATAGCTTCCTAGAGCCATTTCTGATCTTTTCGCATTTTTCTCTCAATCTCTGGACGATCGGAATTGTACTTGATTGAACCTTTGTATTGGACCTGCATTCCCTGGATATGACTCACCACTGAGAGCATCGATAGGAGTTATCTACATCACGTCTGCCCTAAGATGGATAACATCGCCCAGATAAAACGGCGGGAGATCCTGAAAGATTTGGTGGAAGAGTGGAATGCCAACCGGCTAGACTTGTTTGAGATCTCAGTCCCAGACGAGGTAAGACGTACACCAGCAACCAACTGTTGGTCGTTTAATTGTGATGGATGTCGCTAAAATTTGCTATGTAACATCCATCCAACGACCACTCGGTGGTCATTCTGAGTTCGTAGTGAGCCTAAGAGTAAAAGTAAGAGTTAGAGTGTGACACTGACAAGACGGAGGCGGAATAGTACTACTACTACTACTAGTTAGTAGCAGTAGTAGTAGTAGTAGCCCATATGATAGTCACAGTCATACTCATAGTCAGTGTAGGGAATTACTTACTGCAGAATAACTAGACTAGTACTAGTAGCAGTATTAGTAGGAAATTACTGTATTAAGTTAACAATAACAGCATGTAGACTGTGTAGTTATAATTATTCCTGTCCGGATGCATCCTGGAAATCGTTTCCTAAACTAAGGTTCGCCTCTCTTCCACCAAGCCAAGCATATTTCATTATTCGGCTTAGTTAGTTGGAATCTCAGTTGATTAAAAAAATCAAGATTCGTGATACAGACCTCTTAAAAATGTTACTGCTAACTACTTCGACCTACCTTGCACCTGCGGAATCACAGTTGTTAATATGATCTGCCTGAACCTCCAATGAAGCCGAACCTTTACCCCAAATCTGCGCCAAGTGCTTGTGCCCAACTGACCCGAAGCCCCAGGCACCATCATAAAGGCCAAACTGGTTGGATTGTCATAAGTCAGTCTTCTTTAAAACTGACTCATGTTTTGAGGATTATACAGTTAGCAGAGAGAAGCTGTCAGTCTTGAGACTAAGTCCCTCAATGAGACCACTAACTTCTTATGTAATATTATACTTGCGTGGTGGCTCTAATTCTAATACAGATTGTGGCCATTGATTTATGAAAATATCTTGCAAGGTGAGGGCAGGCAGTGCAAGTCCGAAAGTTGGCTCTGAAATTAATAGTCTGTTGAGTTATAGTAGGTTTTGATACCTGCATTTTTATTAATTGGGTGCTTTTCTATTTCAAGTTTTCCTACGTGGTCAGTAGTTGGCTTGGGTCTGTTCTCTTTACCCTACCCTTCGACTGAGTACCTCATCAACTGCCTAACTGACTCGCTCAGATCATTATGAAGTTGATGTGGGCAATCAACTTCCGGTCATCATCAGTAGTTGTTCCCTGTAGCGCCCCATGGCCGCAGGTCAAACCTCTACCTATCCATTAACATAGCTGGCAACTCATTCTTCTACCCTAATCCGCGGGTACATAGATTCATTCATGATTTTACATCGGTGTGGGATGATTTCGAAAATGATTCATGAGTCAAAAGAATCGATCAGTCGGTTAGAACAGCCTATTGATGTGAATCATACATTCCAATGAAAGATTGATGTTGACTGACGTCAAGTAAGGCATCCCTGACATATCCATGGTCACAGAGCAGATTTTGCAAGTCCTGCTCCTGGTGCGCGCTAATTGGAACAACCAAAATGGGTAAAATCAGTTGCGATTCCCAAAAGGAAATGGTTACATCCGTGTTTCTCCATCATACAGCCGTGAGTTATCTCACTACACGACCCAAACTAATCCCGTACTCAACTCGAGTTGATCATCAGTTACACTTGAACCGATTTTGTGTCATAGATATACTGATAATCGCTCTCAAGTCAAAGTGTGCCTAT
>Ga0224501_10004771_pt1 | contig 10692 bp, 9 predicted proteins | sample SF_Oct11_sed_USG_4_FD_169105 | JGI IMG/M metagenome (GOLD analysis project Ga0224501, IMG submission 169105) | Sediment microbial communities from San Francisco Bay, California, United States - SF_Oct11_sed_USGS_8_1 | ecosystem: Environmental > Aquatic > Marine > Sediment | place: USA...
TCGAACTGCTGCGCCACGACGCCGCCCACGTCATGGCCGAAGCGGTCAAGGAGTTGTACCCCGAAGTGCAGGTGACCATCGGGCCGTCCATCGAGAACGGCTTTTATTATGACTTCGCGGTCAAAAATCCCTTCACGCCCGAGGATCTGGAAAAGATCGAGGCCCGAATGCGGGAAATCGTCAAACGCGACGAAGCCATCGCCCGCGAAGAATGGGACCGGGTGGAAGCCATCGAATTTTTCAAGTCCAAAGGCGAACACTACAAAGCGCAACTCATAGAGGCCATCCCCGAAGGCGAGCCCATCGGCCTTTACCGTCAGGGCGAATTCATCGACCTCTGCCGGGGGCCGCATCTGCCGTCCACGGGCAAGCTGGGCAAGGCTTTCAAATTGATGAAACTGGCCGGCGCCTACTGGCGGGGCGATTCCCGCAATGAGATGTTGCAACGGATTTACGGAACCGCCTGGGCCGACGAAAAGCAGCTCAAGGCCTACCTGCAGATGCTGGAGGAGGCGGAAGCCCGTGACCACCGCAAGCTGGGCCGGGAGATGGAGCTTTTTCATTTGCAGGATGTGGCCCAGGGCGGGGTTTTCTGGCATCCCAAGGGGTGGGGGCTCTATCGCACTCTGCAGGATTACATCCGCCGCCGTCTGCAAGGCGCCGGATATGTCGAAGTCAACACGCCGCAGTTGGTTGACCGTTCGCTGTGGGAAGCGTCCGGGCATTGGGAAAAGTTCCGCGAAAACATGTTCACCTCGGAAGCCGAGGACAAGGTGCTGGCGATCAAGCCCATGAACTGTCCGTGCCATGTGCAAATTTTCCGCCAGGGCATCAAGAGCTACCGCGATCTGCCGTTACGCATGGCCGAGTTCGGCTCATGCCACCGCAATGAGCCCTCGGGCGCGCTGCACGGCCTGATGCGGGTGCGCGCCTTCGTTCAGGACGACGCCCACATCTTCTGCACCGAAGACCAGATCACGTCGGAAACAAAGGCCTTCTGCGATTTGTTGATGAGCGTCTATTCCGACCTGGGTTTCGACAAGGTGGTGGTCAAGTTTTCCGACCGCCCGGAAGTGCGCGCCGGCTCGGACTCGACCTGGGACAAGGCCGAAGCCGCGCTCAAGGAAGCAACCGAGGCCGCCGGCCTTGAGTGGTCTCTCAATCCGGGCGAAGGCGCCTTTTACGGCCCCAAACTGGAATTTGTGCTCCGCGACGCCATCGGCCGCGACTGGCAGTGTGGCACCTTGCAGGTGGATTTTGTCCTGCCCGAACGCCTGGATGCGGCTTATATCGGCGAGGACGGGGAAAAACATCGTCCGGTGATGTTGCACCGGGCCATTCTCGGCACGTTTGAACGCTTTATCGGCATCCTGATCGAAAGCACCGCCGGTCGCTTTCCCCTGTGGATGGCGCCCTTGCAGGTGGTGGTCGCGACCATCACCTCGGACGCCGACGGCTACGCCAAACGGGTGCTGGACGCCTTGAAGAACGCCGGACTCAAGGCGGAAATCGATGTGCGCAACGAAAAGATCAACTACAAAGTCCGCGAACACAGCCACGCCAAGGTACCGGTGATGCTGGTCGTTGGTGCCCGCGAAGCATCGGAAGGTACCGTCGCCATGCGCCGATTGGGTGGAAAAGACCAAGAAAATCTTGCGCTTGATGATGCAATTGCTAGACTTGTTGCCGAGGCGGCCAGCCCCGCTGATGGACCGCAATGAGATTTAAGCAGTATTAGAGAAACAACAGAAAGAAGGAGATAACGTAATAGCAAGACGTCCGATGATGCAGCCGCCGGCCAAAAAAGGCCCGCGGGTGAACGAAGAAATCGAGGCCCCGCAAGTCCGGGTCGTCGGTGCCAATGGTGAAATGGCCGGTGTTCTTTCCATTGAGGAAGGAATTAAATTGGCTTACGAGTCCGGCCTTGACTTGGTCGAAGTCTCGCCCAATGCGGATCCCCCCGTCTGCAAGATTCTTGATTACGGCAAATTCAAATACGAAGAACAAAAGAAAAAGAATGAAGCCCGCAAGAAGCAAAAGGTTATTGAAGTCAAAGAAATCAAAATGCGGCCCAGCATCGACGTCCATGATTATGACGTCAAGATGCGTAGCGTCCGCCGGTTTCTTGAAGAGGGAGACAAGGTCAAACTGACCATTCGTTTCCGGGGGCGCGAGATGGCGCACCAGGAACTGGGCATGAAGGTTCTCGACCGGGTCCGCAACGACCTTGAAGAACTGGTCAAGGTCGAGCAGTTCCCGAGGATTGAAGGCCGCTTGATGGTTATGGTGATCGCGCCCAAGTGATCGCGCCCAAGTGACCGTGATTTTCTTGCCGGCCAAAGGTTATCCGCAAGACCCGGCGGCGCAATCCGCCGGGCCGGTCAGGATTCCCCCAGCAGATGCTTGATCTGTTCCGGCGTCAGCGCCTCGCTTTTGCTGAAGGACAGCGCCTTTTCCTGTGCCGGCGGTGGTGCCTTGGCTTCTACTTTGGTGCCGCCGGTAAGAAGAAAATTGATGACGCGGACGACGTTGCTGACCCGCTGGCTGACGGCCTTGTGCAGATCGCCGGCATCGGCGAGGGAGTCCACCTGTAAGCGGACGGCGGGTTGGGGCTCGATATCATAGAGCCGGGCGACGACCGTGTTGATACGCTTGGACAGCGCCCGGTGCTCCTCGGCGGCGACGTTCAACTCACTGACCGCCCGTTCCAGAGCGGCCTTGACCTTGGGGTCGGTGACAGGCGGCGGGGTCATCAGCCGGCCCTTCTAATTATCTGATTTTCCATGAGTCTTGAGCCCTTTCCGAAGAAGAGAACCCTATTATAAGCCCCTATTCGGGTTCTCAAAAACACGTTTTTTGGGGGCTGGAAAGCCTGCCGCTCCCTCCTAAGGCAGCCCCGGGATGCCGGTTCGCCCCCGGCACGGGCTCCGCCTTGCATTCCCCTCCTCTCAGGTCTATAACCCTGACCCTTCTTGAGCTTTTTTTTAAGAAGACGACAACCGAGTGGTCCGGCGGGGCATGCCCAGCCGCTCTAGGACGCATGAAGCCCTGTATTGGTACGGGTCCCTGTTTGGGGTCCGGCGGGGCGAAGATAAAGAAAAGGACAGCGAAATGCCCAAGTTGAAAACCAAGTCTAGCGCCAAGAAGCGCTTCCGGCTCACCGGCTCCGGCAAGGTCCGGGCAAGTTCGGCATTCAAACGTCACGGCATGCGCAAGCGGCCGCAGAAGATGAAACGCAAAGCGCGCGGCGCGATGATTCTTTGTGATGCCGACGCCCGTATCGTTAAATCCTATATGCCCAACACCAAGTAGCTTTAAGGAAGCGGATTATGGCACGAGTAAAACGGGGCGTTACCTCTCACGCCCGGCACAAAAAAATCATCGATATGGCCGCCGGTTACCGCGGCCGCAGCAAGAGCAGCTTCCGTATCGCGGTCGAACGCGTCGAGAAGGGGCTCCAATACGCCTACCGCGACCGGCGCGCGCGCAAGCGCTCTTTCCGCCGGCTGTGGATTCAGCGCATTAACGCCGGCGCCCGCCAGCACGGTCTTACCTATTCGCAGTTCATGAGCGGATTGACTAAGGCCGGGGTTGAAATTGACCGTAAGGTATTGTCCGATCTGGCGATCCGGGAACCGGGCGCGTTTCAGGCGCTGGTCGAACAAGCCCAGGCCGCCCTCGGCAACCCAGCTTAAGTTCTGACTACTGGAGAGGCTGGCGGGCTGAGAGGGACGGTTCCAACGGGCCGGCCCGATCCGCGGTTGCAGCCGAGCGGGGGAACATATGGGAAATTTGGGCGAAACTCTGGATGCGCTCCGTTCCGAATTGATCGATGCGGTCAATGCCGCCGAAGGGCTGGACGCCCTTGAACAGCTGCGGGTTTCGGCGCTCGGCAAGAAAGGCCGCATCACGCATCTGATGAAGGAAATGGGCGGGCTCGACGCGGACGCGCGCAAGGCCCGTGGCCAGGACCTCAATGCCCTCAAAACGGACATCGCCGCCGCCATCGAAAATCGCAAATCGACGCTTGCCCAGGCCGCCCTCGATGCGCGGCTGATGGAAGAACGCCTCGACGTCAGCCTTCCGGTCCGCCCCGAGTCAGAAGGCCGTATCCATCCGATCAGCCAAACCATCGAGGAAATCATCGCCATTTTCGGTGAAATGGGCTTTGCCGTCGCAGAAGGTCCTGAAATCGAGGACGACTGGCACAACTTCACCGCCCTCAACATTCCTCCCGATCATCCGGCGCGCCAGGAACACGACACTTTCTACCTGCCGGGTGAAAATTCGAGAGAAAGCGGCGGCGGGCGCACCTTGCTGCGCACCCACACTTCACCGGTGCAGGTTCACACCATGCAATCGAGCAAGCCGCCGCTGCGGATCATCGTCCCCGGGCGTACCTACCGCTGCGATTATGACGCCACCCATTCGCCCATGTTTCATCAAGTGGAAGGGCTGGTGGTGGATGAAGCCACCCACATGGGACATCTCAAAGGCTGCCTGATTGATTTCTGCCGCGCCATTTTCGGAGTCGAGGACCTGCCGGCAAAATTCCGCGCAAGTTATTTTCCCTTCACCGAACCGTCGGCGGAAATGGACATCGGCTGCACCCGCGAAGGCGGCGAATTCCGCATCGGCCACGGTGACGACTGGCTGGAAATTCTCGGCTGCGGCATGGTCAATCCCAAGGTGCTGGAAAACTGCGGCATCGATTCCACCAAATACCAGGGCTTCGCCTTCGGTATCGGGGTCGAACGTATCGCCATGTTGAAATACGGCATCCCCGACCTGCGCACGTTCTTTGAATCCGACCTGCGCTGGCTGCGTCATTACGGGTTTTCCCCGCTGCAGATTCCGTCCATGGTCGGAGGGCTGAACCCGTGAAGTTCACCCTCAGCTGGCTCAAGGAACATCTAGATACCCAGGCTGGCCTGGACGAAATCGTCTCGCGCCTGACCATGAACGGGCTCGAGGTCGAAAGCGTCACTGAGCGTGACAGGGGCTTCGAAGGATTTGTCGTCGCCAGGGTCCTTGCCGCCGATCCTCACCCGGACGCCGACCGTCTGCAGGTGTGCAAGGTGGACACCGGCTCCGGCGAGGTGCAGGTGGTGTGCGGCGCGCCCAATGCGCGCGCCGGCATGAAGGGGGTATTCGCGCCCAGCGGCTCTCTGATCCCCGGCAGCGGCATCAAGTTGAAGAAGGCGAAAATCCGGGGCGTGGAGAGCAACGGCATGCTGCTCAGCGAACGGGAAATGGGTCTGAGCGAGGAACATGAAGGCATTGTCGAACTGGACGATGACGCCAAGGTTGGCGCGCCGGTGGCGGCGGCCATGGGCCTCGACGATCCGTTGATCGAAATCGCCATCACGCCCAACCGGGGAGATTGCCTGGGCGTGCGCGGCATCGCCCGCGACCTGGCGGCGTCGGGCCTGGGAGTCTTGAAAGCCATCAATACCGATCCGGTGCCGCCGCTCTGCGAGAGTCCAATCAAGGTCCATCTGGATCTGGATGAGGATCACGCCGATGCCTGTCCCCATTTCGTCGGCCGCTATATCCGTGGCGTCAATAACGGCGAAAGTCCGAAATGGCTCAAGGACAAACTGTTGGCGGTGGGCTTGCGGCCGATCTCGGCGCTGGTCGATATTACCAACCTGATGACGCTGGACCTCAACCGACCATTGCATGTGTTCGACGCCGACAAGATTAAGGGCGATATCCATGTGCGCATGGCCCGGGCGGATGAAAAAATGCTGGCCCTGGACGGCAAGGAATATGTGCTTGATGAAGAGATGACGGCGATCGCCGATGACCAGGACGCCGAAGCGCTCGGCGGCGTCATGGGGGGCGAACGGACGGGCTGCACGCCTGAAACCGTCAACGTCTTTATGGAATCGGCAATTTTTGATCCCGTCCGCACCGCCGCCACCGGGCGCAAGATCAATCTGATGTCGGATGCGCGTTACCGGTTTGAGCGCGGTATCGATCCCGCTTTCCTTGCTGACGGCATGGAAGTCGCGACCCGGCTGGTGCTGGACATCTGCGGCGGCGAGCCTTCGGAACTGGTTGTCGCCGGCGCTGAGGCCAGCTGGCAGCGCTCCATTTCCTTCCGTCCCGACCGGGTCCGGACTCTGGGCGGGGTCGAAGTGGAACGGAGTGAAATCGACGGCATCCTGGGCAAGCTCGGTTTTGGCGTCAATGGTTCCGGCGACACTCATGAAGTTTCCGTTCCCTCCTGGCGTGGCGACATTGTCGGCGAAGCCTGCCTAGTGGAAGAAGTCGTCCGTATTAAGGGCTACGACAACATTCCCGCTGTTTCCCTGCCCCGCACCGATTCGCTGCCCCATCCCGCCTTGACCCCGGAACAATCGCGGCGTGCCCGCGCCCGGCGCGTGCTGGCCGGTCGCGGCCTGATCGAGGCGGTGACGCTGTCGTTCATGGCCGGCAAGGACGCCGACCTTTTCGGCGGCGTGCCGGATAGCCTGCGTCTGGTCAATCCCATCAGCAGCGATCTCGACGTCATGCGGCCGTCGATCCTGCCCAACCTTATCGCTGCCGCCGGACGCAACGCCGACAAGGGCTACGGCGACGCCGCCTTGTTCGAAGTCGGTCCCCAGTTTTCCGGCGACCGGACGGAAGACGAAGCCATGCTTGCCACCGGCATCCGTGCCGGGCGCTCAGGCCCGCGCAACTGGGCGCGCCAGCCCCGCCCGGTGGACATATTCGACGCCAAGGCCGACGTGCTGGGCCTTCTCGAAGCCTTAGGCGCGCCGGTGGCGAAGGCGCAGGTCATCAATGAAGCGCCCGCCTGGTATCATCCCGGCCGCTCCGGCGCATTAACCCTGGGGCCGCAAACCGTGCTCGCCCATTTCGGCGAGATCCACCCCGGCGTGCTCGCCCGGATGAACGTCAAGGGACCGATCGTCGGGTTCGAGGTGTATCTCGACACCCTGCCCCGGGCGAAGGCGAAAAAAAGCGCGGCCCGGCCCCTTCTCCAACTGTCGCCCTATCAACCGGTGGCCCGCGATTTCGCGTTCATCCTGGATGAAGACGTCGCTGCGGCGGTGGTGGTCAACGCGGCGCTCGGCGCCGACAAGTCCCTGATCTCCGGAGTGGGGGTGTTCGATCTGTTCAGCGGCGGAAACCTTGGCGAAGGCAAGAAGTCGCTGGCCATCACCGTCACCCTCCAGCCCCGGGATAAGACCCTGACCGACGCCGAAATCGACGACGTCGCAGGCAAGATCGTTCAGGCGGTGGAAAAGGCGACCGGGGGCGCGCTCAGATCCTGAATTCCGGTTTCGCGGATGGTTACAAAAGCCCGGATTTCAACTAATCCGGGCTTTTGTTTTTTTTGTCCCCCCAGAGTAATCCAAGAAAAAATTAAATAAGAAAATCAATTACTTAAAGAAAAAACAAACTATTAAAACGGTTTATTTAATAATTCTATTTATTAATAGAAGATGACATTGGTTGTTTTAATTCATATTTAAGAAATAAGAATGATAGTAAAGCGCAATTGATTGAAAAATAAGCAAAGCGAAATAAGTGACAGATTTGTCATCAAAAACTGCATTTTGCATTGAAGATGCAAAGTCAAACACCTAGATACAAATTTATGAAGAAATAAACGTGGTGATCAAAGTCCACAGGAGAAATAACACATGGCGGATAATCGACTTTCAGTAACCGGCGTCGAACGGTTTTTCGGTGATGACGAAATCATCGTCAGCAAGACCGACCTCAAGGGGCACATGACCTACGTCAACGACGTGTTCCTGACGCTGGCCGATTACACCGAAAAGGAATGCCTGGGCGCACCCCACAGCAAGATCCGCAATCCCAACATGCCGCGCTGCATTTTCAAGCTGCTGTGGGATACCATTCAGGACGGCCGGGAAATCTTCGCCTACGTGGTCAACCGTTCCGCCAACGGCGATCATTATTGGGTGCTGGCGCACGTGACGCCCAGCCGCGACAACAACGGCAACGTCATCGGCTACCATTCCAACCGCCGCGTGCCCGACCGGAAAATTTTGGAAGGTACCATCATGCCGCTCTACAACTCGCTGCTGGCTGAAGAAAAGAAGCACGCCAACAGCAAGGCGGGCATGGAAGCGTCGATGAAGATGATCACCGATCTTTTGGCCGAAAAAGGCATGGAATACGACGAATTCATCGCCGGACTTATGTAAGCCGGGCGTTGGATCGGTGTGGTAAAATAAATAGATAATTTTGAGGATTAGGTCATGTTTGGAAGTGAAAATTCAGCCGCCATCTCCAAGGCCCTTGCCGTCTGCAAGGCGGTCGCCGAAGGGGATTTCGAGGCTCGCATCATCGGCATCACGGAAAAGGGCGAGGCGGCGGAACTGCTGCACACCATCAACCGGCTGATTGACCGCACCGACGCTTATGTCCGGGAATCCATGGCCTGCCTGGAATACGTCAGCGACAACAAATATTACCGGCGTATCGTCGAAAAGGGGATGACCGGCAGCTTCCTCAATGCCAGCCGCGTCATCAACACCGCGACCCAGACCATGGAAGACAAGGTCAAGGCATTCTCCCAAGTGGCCGATGATTTTGAACGCAACATGAAGGCTGTGGTGGAAACCGTGGCTTCGGCGGCGACGGAACTGCAATCCACCGCGCAATCCATGGAACGGACCGCCAGTTCAACCAGCGAACAGGCGACGGCGGTGGCGGCGGCGGCGGAAGAAGCGGCAACCAACGTGCAGACGGTGGCGGCAGCGGCGGAAGAACTCAGCAGTTCGATCACCGAAATCAGCCGGCAAGTGTCCCAGTCTTCGGAAATCGCCGGCAGCGCGGTGACCGAGGCCGACAAAACCAATGCGGAAATTCAGGCGCTGGCCACGGCATCCCAGAAGATCGGCGAAGTGGTGGCTCTGATCACCGATATCGCCGATCAGACCAACCTGCTGGCGTTGAACGCGACCATCGAAGCGGCGCGCGCCGGCGACGCCGGCAAGGGCTTCGCGGTGGTGGCGTCGGAAGTGAAAAACCTGGCCAACCAGACGGCCAAGGCGACGGAGGAAATCGGCTCGCAGATCGGCGGCATCCAGTCGGCGACCCAGAACGCGGTCGGCGCCATCGGTTCCATCAGCAACACCATCGGCAACATCAACGAAATCGCCACCACCATTGCCTCGGCGGTCGAAGAACAGGGCGCGGCGACCCAGGAAATCGCCCGCAACGTGGAACAGGCTTCCGCCGGAACCACGGAAGTGACCACCAACATCACCCAGGTCACCCAGGCCGCAGGTGAAACCGGACAGTCCGCGGGTCAGGTGCTGGAAGCGGCGGCGGAACTGTCGCAACAGGCGGAACGCCTGGGAACGGAAATGGATAACTTCCTGGTGGAAATGCGCAAGGTCATCTAGCCGGCCCCGTCTTTCGATATTCCCCTTTAATGAGGGCCTCGCGCTTTGACCGGTTCAAGGCGCGGGGCCCTTTATTCATGCAAGGCCAACCAATGGGCGGGGAATGTCAATCAACGACGGAAACCAAGCCGGCACGCTTGAGATTGCTAAGAAGCGTTTCCACATCGGATTCGATGTTGGAGCGGGGAATGTCGGGAAAGGCGGTGTGCAGGATGTGTGCGGCTTCGCTGGCGCTGATCGGATCTTCCAGTAACCGCCACAACGCCGTGCCGGTGGCGTTGAGTTGAAAAATTCCACCCTGGCCGGGTAAGGCGAGAAAGGCGACGCCGTCAATGGCGCGTTCGGTGGCCTCGGAGTTGCGAAGGTAACGCTGCGTCATTGTGGTTCCATCATAATGTTGGAATTAGGGCTCCGCCCGGCGCCCGTTCCAGCGAAAGTGTTTATGAGCAGACGGGCGGCGGTATCGCCCGCGGAATAGCGAAGGGTATAACAGGCCGCCCCTTCGATGATGAAAAAAATCTGATCGAGAATATCCGCCGACGGCAGGACGCGAGCAAAATTCCTGAGGATGGTCTTTTTCATCAACTGGCCCCGGTCGCCGTCCCGGAGTTCAGGTTCGACTGTCTCCGCCACCCGCTCCAGTTCAACAATGCCGATGATGGGAGCGGAAATGCCGTAAGGGGGAAGCAAATGTTCTTCCAAGTCGAGATAGAGAAAACGGTCGCTTTCCGGGCCACGGTGGGTGTCGATGAAATTCAGAAAATCGGAATGGGACGCTGCCGGTAGCGGTAGGCGAAGGCGGGGAAGAATCCCCGGCGCTATGCCTAACGCCGAATTTCCCCGCACAGGAAGGACGTCATCGGCAAACACCCGGATGCCCTGTGCTGCGAGATGGGCCGCCAGCGTACTTTTTCCGGAGTTGTAAGAGTCTGGAAAAAAAACCAAGCCGGCGCCGAAGTCGGCTGCGGCTGTGTGCAGGCACATCAGGTCCGGTTGACTTACGTTAAGGGCCTTGATCAGGTCGACCAGGAAATCACACGCAACATTTACCGGATGACGGTAGGTTATCGGAACATCAAGCCAAGGCGAAGTCCGCTGATAACCTTCTTCGGTTTTACGAAGAATAATGGCGTTGTCCCCGGCGTCGCCATCGGGCAGGGACCGAACGGTCCAGCCTCTGAGCAGAGACGAGATGACCGGCGCCAGTTCGTCGCAGCCGTCAAGGACGACCGGAAAGGTGCAGGGATCAAAATTCAAGCGCATGTAATTAGAATAAGGATAACAACGGAAAAAAGGA
>Ga0224501_10004772_pt1 | contig 10690 bp, 4 predicted proteins | sample SF_Oct11_sed_USG_4_FD_169105 | JGI IMG/M metagenome (GOLD analysis project Ga0224501, IMG submission 169105) | Sediment microbial communities from San Francisco Bay, California, United States - SF_Oct11_sed_USGS_8_1 | ecosystem: Environmental > Aquatic > Marine > Sediment | place: USA...
ACATAAGGACAGGTAGACGACATTATGGTAAATAGATGACACACGCTACGATAAGTAGATGACACACGCTACGGTAAGTAGATGACACATTAGGGCAGGGAGAAATATATATATATATACATATATATATATATAATATATATATATATATATACATTAGGGAAGGTAGATAATATATATATTATAGCAGGTAGATGACTTACATTTTACGGAAGGTAAATGACTTACAAACATTATCCCAGGTAGATGACTTACATTAGGGTAAGTAGATGACTTACATTAGGACAGGTAGTAGGTAGATATATAGGTATATCCCTTGCTGCTGGGATAGCGGGTAGAGAGCTGACCAGTAACGACAGCAGGATCTGTTCCCGATCATCCAGAGCTAGCCACTCAGGTGTTGCAACGATCACTCTGTCATGGACGAGAAGGCAGCCGTGCAGACTGCTGGCAGCATCCGTGAAGGAGTTCAGATAATTCTATCAGGGAGAGATGGAAAACATCATTGACTAATTCAAACACTGAACACTCCATTACCCTACATGACATTTATCTGGATGAGGCATAGGCATAGGATAAGCAACTAAACTCTTTAGACGGACGAACACCAATAAAAAGGAAAATCTGAGATGACAACTTCTAGATAATCGAAAATTTCAGAGTCATAATGCTTTTATTTTCCGGTTGCAATTTGGTGTGTTAATGGGAATAGTCCTCCTTTGCACATGTTTAGTATCGAACACACAACTCCAATTAATAAAGATCATTCTGTAGGGAGTTGCCTTCTCGAGACACTAGTCCTGTTTCTATCGGCCTGTTGCGCGTGGAATCCTAAGGAGAGCAGAGACATCCCGCAGACGGAGAAAATAGGTCACAGCCAAAGTCTGAGCAGTAAACGGAACATCCCTCACTAAAAGGTGGTTCCCATTTACTAATCAAGATGGATGATTGTTAGCCCCTAGCTGATTGTTAGCTCCTGGCTGATTGGGTAGTTGAGTAGCTGTTAGCTATGAGGTGGTGATTACTAACCCTGGTTGGATTGTGGCTAGGGTAGAGATGAAGTTGTGTTGAAACGAACCTGGAGTATCTCAGCAGTTTTACTGTAGAGTATATCGACGCACTGTGTAAGATCACAATAAGAGTTAGTGCTGTGAAGTTTCAGTATGTAATCCAAGAACCCATAACATACCTACAAAATGAGACAATGAGTTCCTCACCAAAAACTCAATGAATAATTGAGGATGGCGTGATAGTTCAATAGTTAAAGTGCTTAGCATAAGATGGTAAGATCCGGTGTTCAAGTCCTAGTCATACTGAGTGTCCACTGTGAGTTCCTCACTTTTATCCTAGCTCCTGCCGCTCCTACAAGCCTCAGGCTTAGGAGGTCCACTACAGAGAATGGCAATGTGCAAGAGTAGAAGACATAACTGGACATAACCAGGACACCGATATGCTGGCCTGAACAGACACCTATATGTTGGCCTGACCGGACACCTATATGTTGGCCTGACCAGACATCTATATGCTGGCCTGACTGGACAACGATATGCTGGCCTAAACTGGCACCTATATGCTGGCCTGACCGGACACCTATATGCAGCCTGACCGGTCACTTATATGCTGGCCTGACATGACATTTATATGCTGGCCTAACCGGACACCTCTATGCTGGCCGAACCGGACACCTATATGCTGGCCTGTCCGGACACCTATAGGCTGGCCTGACCAGACACCGACATTCTGGTCTAACAGGACACCGACGTTTTGGCCTGACGGGCCACCCACACGCTGGCCCACCGAACACCGACATGCTGGCCTGACCGAACACCTATAGGCTGGCCTGACCGGCCACTTATAAGCTAGCCTGACATGACACCTAGATGCTGGCCTGACCAGATACTTATATGCTGGCCTGACCAGACACCGATATGCTGGCCGAACCGGACACCTAGATATGCTAGCCCGACCGGACACTTATAGGCTGGTCTGACCAGACACCGACATTCTGGCCTAACTGGACACCGGCGTTATGGCCTGACTGGACACCAACACGCTGGCCCACCGAACACCGACATGCTGGGCTGACCGGACACCTATAAGCTGGTCTGACCGGACGCCGACAGGCTGGCCCACCGGACACCTATAGGCTGGCCTGTTTTACCACCGATATTCTGGCCCACCGGACACCTAAAGGCTGGTCTGACCGGCCATCGGCATTCTGGCCTAAATGGACACTTATATGCTGGCCAGACCGAACACCGACATGCTGGTCTGACTGAACACCGACATGCTGGTCTGACCAAACACCGACAGGCTGGGTACTCTACAATGAATAAGACTCACTGTAATTACATTGAACCAGTACAGCCAGAGGGTATGTGGCTACTCACTCTTATATCGCGTTTAAACCTCTCGATATTCTTTATTGAGATGAGGTCCTCCTGTCCGTACATAATGATCATGCTATCATAGGCAAGGTCCAGCAGGTGCTCAAGCTGAGGCCGGCCATATAGGCTTTTATCTGATACCAGGATCAAGGTGATGCTAGAAAGAGAATAGAGACCTTGTGCAGGAGACGATGACTTCGTAAGGACTACGGTTACGGGATTTGAGTTACCATAATGGTTTTGTAACGGGAATCAGGAGTTGTTTTACCCCGCTTGAAACACGAACGACCCATCATAAAGACTCATAATAAGCTCTATTTGACAGTTAATCCAGAGGTGTTCTTGAGCAATAAACACGTTGGGTGGTAGATTAGATGATACACATCATATGTGATCCACTGGAACTGTGAAAATAGGCAATAGATGGGACTAATTGCAAATCGTAGCAGCCAACGAGAACTGAGCATCTTTCTCGCAAGATGTTGACGACTCACCACGAAGCAGATGACTTTTGTAGTCACATGACCCTAGAGCCCTTATAATAGTAGTCATTTCGGAGTTGTTCTCTCCTGCGCAAAGTCGCTATGACTCGGGTAGCTCATTGCCTAAAAACAGCTTCGGCATAAAAGCCTAAGGCATTTGGCTTTTATGCCGAAGCTGTTTTTATGAGACTGTCAGTTATATGGGGTTGGGATTATCCTTAAGGATAGGAAACTCTCAGGGAATAAATAGCTATTCTATTCCCAATGCTCATCTTGAGTTCAAAATGTTGACATTATACCACTATAGAGCAAGTAGGGCTCCCATCGGTCGGATGGGAAACAGGGCTCCCATTTGCCAGATAGGAAGCAGGACTCCGATCAGTCGGATGGGAAGCAGGGCTCCCATTTGCCAGATAGGAAGCAGGGCTCCCATTGGCCGGATGGGAAGCAGAGCTCCTATTGGTCGAATAGGAAGCAGGGCTCCCATTGGCCAGATAGGAAGCAGGGCTCTTATTGACCAGATGGGAACCAGGGCTCTCATTGGTCAGATAGAAAGCGGGGCTCCCAATGGCCGGATAGGAAGTAGGGCTCACATTGGCTGGATAGGAAGCAGGGGTTCCATCGACCGAATAGGAACTAGGGCTTCCAATGGCCGAATGGGAAGTAGGGCTCCCATTGGCCAGATAGTAAGTACTGAGACGTTTTTTCACCTGTCATTGTATGTTTTCCAGCAGATGTTACAAGTCTCTGAATAGGCAGACAACAGCTGAACGTCAGCACTCTTTCCATACATGTGTACACCATTCAACGAGCCAATCACAGGATACGGTAGCTACAAAATGAGTTAATCACAGAGAAGGAGGCCACAAAATGGGCCAATCACGGGATAGGGTAGCCACAAAGTGAGCCAATCGTGGGGAAGGTTACAACAAATTTGGCCAACCATGAGATAAGAAAGTTACAAAATGAGCGGGTGGGTCGGTAGTTCAGACATGCATCGGTGACCTCATTTGAGCAGGGCGAGTCAGGACGGTGGAGCAGAATCATTTCTCAAGTAGGGGGTCTCTAAACACTTACAGGCTTCACATCCCCTATGGTCCTGGAGTAGAGGGGGACACCACCAGAGCTGGTTAAAGCATAAAGATACACCGCCATAATAATTATAGTAGTTGCAATGCTTCATTAGTACACCATTCTCCAGTTATCTAAAATAAATGGCAGACTTCTGATAATATGAAAATAAACTCATACATTCCATATCAGAGAGCTGATAGACGCAAACCCACAGCTCAGGCTAGAAGAAACAGGGCATTCTGCTATACCATTCAAAACACTAACTGATTGAGGGGGGTTAGAGCCAATCCCATATACTATTAGTAATACTGCTACCACGATTAAGAGAGAAGAGGCAGAGCGTGTACTGTATAAACTAAAAGGTGAGTGATTGCCTCAGTCAGTCAATACTCAATTTTTATCCGACGGAGTAAATCAGTGAGTTACTCTGAGTTTACCTCACCCAGGCTCACAGTCAGTGAGTGACAGTGACACTGAATGACAGACGCTTACGTGGCTACTTATAGTTACACAGCTGCACTCACTGACTTGGGTGAGTCACTCACAGTCAGTCACTCGCTGACTCACTCACTCAGTCAGTCACCGAGTTGTGAGTAGTGACTAAGAAGTAAGTGAGTCACTTGGTCCGACCGTGTCATTCACCCGCTGCCACACCACAGTGCTTATAGTTATACCAGGCTGACAATGCGCTCTCTAAGTACAGTGTGTAAACGATTGCCGTGAAATTCGCTTACTCGCAACTCGAATGCTTCTTTGGCGAGCAGAAAACCGAAAGCGAAAGACTCAATCAGGCAATGGAATGGGTTCAACTTTCAGTTTCAAGCTAACAGCCAAACTGTTGTTGTTTATGTGGAGGGCTCTCATCTGAACTCTATGATAGAGCCTTTAGAAAGTCCGAAGACCATAATAGAGGATAAATAACTCCGCCATGAGGTGGGTGTCATGGCTGTTTGGCTTTCTGGCATTCAGTAGGGTCACTTCCTTTCATACGCGCAAACCCTCCCATGCGTCAGTGAGCTCACAATTATTGAACATAACCTATTTTGACGCTAGTATAGATGAATTTTAAAGATTGATGCCAAAAGCAACTTGGGAACTTCTGAAATCACTATAATGTCTTTCTTTCAGTATGCTAGGTAAGGTTAATTTTATTTTACGTGGATGACTTAGTGCCTTGCTGTTTACAGAATGGTCCACAACAGAAAACAACAGAAGTACAAACATGTAGATTATAAAGCATCCCCAATCCTATTGGCAATACAAGACAAGTGTTGAAATGTTTAAAAGTCAAATGAGGTTAGTGAGTTATTCAATGACATTATGTCACCGAGTTATCTAGGCTGTTCCAATTAACTCTTTGAAGAATAAATGCTCCACGCATAGTCTGCTGTCTTGTTTAGTTTCCTAGGTACTTCTATTATGAGTCATTGTGATGATCAGGGTTGTCTAAATTTCTTTTTTTGGATGTGTGGAGAGATTTAGGGTGGTACGAGTCCTTCAACAGTTTTGTGGGTATGTAGTATGGACAGTCATCACATCACGCCCAGCTGACAGAAAACTAAACTTCAATCTAATAAAATTGGATCTCTATGAACCTCTACTCGAATCAAGCACCTGAATAAGCACTTTTGGATCCCTAGTAGTGTCTGGTATCATGCTGATTCTGGCGGACTCGCCGGAAATATTGTTCGATTCAATTTGCAAAACATAGGCCAAAACATGATTCCTTTTACAATAATTCACTAAGGATAATCATTCTCAAGCGCACTCCCCTGCTCACAGCTTATAGCGTTTGCAGTATTTATTCTGTCAGTAAACCTATTCGTGTGATATCGGTCAGACGTGGTCACGCAGACAAAAACTTTCAGCCCGATCATGGAATCAGATAGGCACAGTTCAAAAACGCAAGGGTGCAGTTGCAGGTGCATCGAAGTTGTGTCAACGTCTTACGCGTCTAAGAACAAAGGAAGTTCTGCAGTCTGTTTTGCGGTCTGTTTCGCAACAATGAAGCAACCCATGAAGCGACCATAGAATAAGTAAAAGCTCGGTAGCTAGCCTTGACATTTTGATAACCTTGACACTGCATATGAACTAACTCGACTACTTTCAGGCCCAGAATTCTGTTCACGTGATCGAATTCTTTTTCAGATGCAGCCGAGGTACATGGTTTGTAAAATCGCATTTTTCAGGCGCACTTTCGAGCATTGGAACTGAGAATACATCTGAAACCCAGTTTTTACACGAACGCACCTAATATTATAGTACACGGATTCTATTGTTTCTTGTTTTGGAGGCAGGAATATAAAAGGATACATACATATAATAATTAATTTCTAATACTTCCTCTTTGAATGCAGCAACGCAGTACACTAGCCACACCCATTACAGAAAATGTTAGGAATAAAGCATGCATGTTCCATGCAATACTGAACGATCCGTGTGAATTAAGTAGGATTCTTTTGAAATAAAAAACTCAAAGATTCTAATGGTTGCATCTATTATTTTTGCTAGCTGCCATCGTCAGTTATTTAAATTACATGAATTATTATATTACAATTCCAACTGAACAAAACATTCAAAGGGAGCCAAATTCTTTTTAGCTTTCTTCTCTGGTCATGTGTGCGCGTATAGTCTATAGATCGGTATGGTTTTAGATTGAAAAGATCTATACTAAATTTTCTATGCACTGAACCAAAGCAATATCCAGTCACAAAATCTGAATCTTTGTGGCTGTCTGACTCGAGAGTCAGAATTCTCTCCATGTACAGTGTATGCAGTTGTGGGAGTTAACAAATTAATTCTGCATTCTGCCAAGAAGTCCTGGAGGACATGGAGAAGCCAATGAAAACTCTTCGCTGTGGACATCATTTCTGCTTAAGCTCTCTACGGGATGCCAAGCTAGGCTATAGAACCATGTACATCAAATGTCCTGCCTGTCAGTAAGTTATATAAAGTGAATGACTAGAATGGTCGCTGATGCTAGAGCTCTCATCGTTACGGAGTCGTACTGTCATCGCCATAACTGTTAATGAGGCAGGTGTTATCCCTGATATGTAAACCTCCACTGACCTTGGACAAGGTCCCGCTCCATACAATTTACTTTAGCACATGCGACTCCCTCTGTTGTAGGGAGCACTAGGTCTGTAGAGACGTAGTTTGGTATGATCAGCCCGGTGGTTTAGTAAGTGTGACTTATGAAAGAGTCAGCTGGGGCTTTGCATGGGAGCGCACAGGGTTTTAGCATCAAAACTATCGGTATTAAACTTTCTTTCGGAGATCACTGTGTAGTGCCAGCTAAGATACCTAAATTTTATATTATTTTTTTGTTCATTTAAGAATATTATTCTATTAAATGTACGAAAGGACCAACTTTTTGTTATTAATACTGTGTTTATTTTATATCCAAGTAGGAATTTTAACCCCGTTGCTACCCAGGTATACATTGTATATATAGCAGACCGCGCGAGGACTATATCAAGATAACCATATAACCATATATAACCATAACTATCTCCCATTCAAACCAACAGAGACATGCAGGCGAGGGTGAGGTGAGAGGAACCATTAGAAGCCAAACAGCCAAACAGCGTCTGGTTAATCGGGTAATACTTTTGAGCCCGAACTCGGCGATACTGTACTTTTGCCACGCTCAACCTGCCTTTAACTTGCTTGAAATTGGATGGACATACGTTGCAGACAGCGACCCGAGTTCTTTTACATTCACAGAAGTAGCTGTAACTTCATCCTGTTTTGTTTCACTCTTGATATATTAAATTGTGGGGTGTCTGTGTTGGTTCCTCCAGTTAGAGCCGGGCAAGTCCACCCTGAGTCCATCCAGGGGAAGTGGTGGAATGCAGTGGTGTGTTTCCGAAAAATGGGTCCAGTTCGATATCTTGGTATAATCTTTGGACTGCCTGGATTCGCGGCAGTAACAGTATTAACTGTAAATTGAACTTAAAGGGTGAGTTAACTGTTTATCTGATATTAATGGTCAGCTTTATTTTTAGGTATAAATAAAGCCTGATTGCTAGATATAGTAAGCCACAACCTTGTGAGTATACATAGCCAGCAGTATACAGCAGGGCTAGAGACGGTGCTCATATAATCTCATGGCCTCCGGCATGTTGCCGTGCACAAACCTCAGTAATTGTGAAGGCCAAGCAGCTGTGAGAGTCTTCGCATTTACTGCAATTGGCACTGCTGTCAATTTAATCTCCTTTGCAAAAACACATTTCATTTGTTACTTTCGAAGTGGTGACAAATTCCAAAAATCTCTATTATGCAGAATAATGTGCTTCGAGAAGTTTTGTAATTAGTTATTTTATGCAATTTGTCATCCCTCTGCAGACTGATCTAACGATACACACCAGCTAAATTGGTGAATAGCTCGGGTCAATATGACCAACAGCTCCCCATAGTGGATACAGAGACTCTTGTTATGAAAGACACAAGACTTCTCAATGGGGGGGGATAACTTGATACAAATGAGAGGCAGCAGTGCTGCGCCAGCAAACCTACATTCCATAGCATTACTGAATTTAGTCCTGACTGAATGTATTCCATAAATCCGCAGATTGGCAAACATAATGAGCAACTTATGTCAGAAGTGTATCAGTTATCATTGCTATCATTACACAATAAATCAAAATTATTCCGGAGAAGTTTGAAATGCTTCATGAAAATTGGTTAACTTAGGACATAGTTGTTGAGGGCGAAACTTGAAAGTCATTATGAAAGTCTCAATCCATTATGACTGAGATGTGTCATAAACTGAATGTCTGGCTCAGTTTAATTCGAAGAAAATTTCTGACTTCTCTTCCAACTGCAATGAGGATGGTTCAGTCAATTTGTGGTCTGCTTCTGGTTCTGGTTCCACGTGCCTGTTCTTGATCCTTCTCTTTACCAAACAGGTGATGAGAGTTGGATAACCGATGCCTACACCCACCATGCAGCAATATCATCAACCATTTCGAAATTACTTCCTCTGTAAAAAGCAATAGGAGAGTCTCTAGGTCTGTACAACGGAGAATATCATGAAGAGCACCTGCAGAACCAAAAGTGTGGAGTGAAATCCGCCAATAAGAACAATTAAGTCTCCAGTGCGATAAGAAAAAGATTCCGAGTCGATTGATTCCGCATTGCAACAAACAGTTTGGTTTTGTGATTGTGCCATTTCTATGGTGCAGAACTTTTTTGACTGACCGAGAATCTCATTTACCCCTCTGTTTTGTACTGATGCATATTCTAAGTTATCCCTCTGGTTTCGGAAATGGAAATAAATCAGCCAAACTGCCGGATGCCTCACCACACTTCTTATATTTGCAGTCATCTCCACTCTACATGGCTTTTCCATCCTGTATCTCATAAGTTCTCTGAGTGGCTGGAGAAGATAATGTGTGCAGTGCATTACAAATGTATGTGACTGTCTTATGTCTTGATCAGTGACCATACGTATCGTCGCTGATTATCACAATACCATTTTCTATAGCCGTCGGCTCTTCGCAGACAAGCACTACAAGCAGGTTTATAGCATCTTTCAACTAAAGCTCTAAACAAATGTTGCTTAGAGTGATTTTGGGGAGCATCGAAGACCCAGACACTGACTACATCTCCCAACATCCAGTTAGAGACCCAATTGAAAGAGGCTTAACAGGTAGTCGGTTGAGTAGATTTGCACAGGGAGTGCCCATCATTGGGTTAGTACCACTGAGTTCTTGATGTGGTAGTGGTCTACACGATCTGATAGAACCGCAATGCAAAAACATTGGCAAGCGGTTATAGGGTGCGTTCGGATAACTAGCAGCTAGGCTATTAAAAACAATCAAGTGAAGGTTAAGCAACTCTCCAATTCTTCACTTGCCATTTTTATCAAATTTGTATAGAGAATGACTAAATCTTATGCTCTAAAATTGCAATAATAACGCCTGCTAGAAATTCTAAGCCGGGAATACCAGGAAAAATATGTTGCATTTATTCCATAGCTCTTCATCAATTTTGCTTGCATTATTGCACTAACCTGTATGGCATGGTGATGCATATTTGAGAAAACCAATTGCATATCGATAACCTCTTTACGGCTGCACAATTATGCAAAAGAGACATTGTTTATCACGGAAAGTTTTTGACATGTTTATTGATTGATCAATCGTTTATGTCCATCAAGCAAGCATTTCTGGAAAAAAATCTCTCAAGCGTATTGCCTCTCCATGTTTGCCCTCATAAGCTCGCCAGGTTAATCGCCTAGCTCAAGACAAAACAACCTTTCTATCTATGAAGAGGACCATTGATACTAACCCTTTTCCGGTGTTATGAAGAAACGAGTATCTACCCCAGCACCGTAAGCATTGTAAGTAAAGATGTAAAACAAGAAAACACCCCTGAAGTTAACAGACATACCTCGTAATCGGATTATGAATCCTCTGTCATAATCAGGCTCCAATAAGTACTTCAACTGCACATTTGAAAAAGTTCAATTCGTTTCTTAAAAACGGTCTCAGACTGTTTCCCACAAAAAAGTCCTTATCTCAACCCACAGAATCCGTCTCTTTTTATCTAAAACAGTAACAGAACCCTGCAAATCTAGATTGGATTGGAACCGAAACATTTCCGTCTTAACCATACAAAAAAATAAGGGAGAATACGTATTATTCAATTTTTTATGTTATGCCATGTTGTCTGGCCTTTTTCTGCCTCCGTCCAACTAGTCCAGAAACTGCCAGGCACCAGTGAACTAAACAGTGTCTGTGA
>Ga0224501_10004774_pt1 | contig 10689 bp, 4 predicted proteins | sample SF_Oct11_sed_USG_4_FD_169105 | JGI IMG/M metagenome (GOLD analysis project Ga0224501, IMG submission 169105) | Sediment microbial communities from San Francisco Bay, California, United States - SF_Oct11_sed_USGS_8_1 | ecosystem: Environmental > Aquatic > Marine > Sediment | place: USA...
GGGAAGAAAATCTCGCAAATTTTAGAAAGCTTTGCCAGGAAGTGGAATACACTAGAGCGAAATAGACTCGCTACAGTGGCCACATGGCTAAAGGAGAGGGAGAGCATAACTCATAACTCAAACTTTTCATAACTCAATTTTTTCTAGTGGTCCCCTGCAGTTCGAGTTATCCAAGTGTCACTGTACACGTACTTCATTGCCAAAACCCTTACCCCAAGACCCATAGGACTATCTGCCCGTTTCTGTACACTCTCCAACCAGGTTGAACTGCCAAAGACTGTCCGAACTAACAAACTACCTGATAAATCATTTACATAAGAGCATTCATCACTTAGGAACACACTGCTAAACAAAATCATAACAATAGATAAAGTAGACATACAGACATATGTTATCATTTTGTTCTTGTCGTTATTTGCTATTGTATTTCGATTGATTTTTCCCGACTGTCTTACACTTTTTATGCTAGACAAGCTTTTGATTCCCTCACCTGAATTTACCCTTGCTTATCCCTTTTTTAAAAGAAAGCAGAATGGCAGTGTCATTTTTGCGTCAACGTATTTTCGACCCGGTTGATCGCATTTTTGCTCACCTACTCAATAGCATGACTGAAAGGTGGGCTTTAAAACCACCATCCCTATCGAATGTGACTAAAAGTGATTTGGATCATGGGAACAAAATTGTGTGACTGAAGTAGGCGCCGGTGAGCTAGATTAGAAAGTTTCATGGTAAGAAATGTCCAGGCTGCAAAGAGATTCGGACATTTACAGGGGTAAGATAATTATGCCTGATTGTGTATTCATTTGTTTGCAAATTCTGAAGCCTCCCATGAACAAATATCCAGCCCAAACGGAAGCTTAGATATAGCCCTATCACTTGAAGACACTTAAAGCCCTCAGTGACACACTTTTCAGGTGCTCGATGCAACATAATTGAGTTCGAGATAGGAAATAAACACAGCTTTCGGCGTTTGCATTTCTCGACTTATGCATTGTTTGGAAAAGTCTCTTGTAGGTGCATACTAGACTTGTCGTTACACAAGTCAGAATAGGGAAGCTGTGCAATAAAAATATAGAAATAGGGTTTCTAAGGCGCAGTTTTCCCCTCTGTCAGCTAGCGTCAGTTCCATTATTGTGCAATGCTAGAGGCCCGGACGAAATCCCTCGATTTAGGGCAAGGGGAAACCCAGCAAAACACCTCTTACAAGTTCAGTTTTCTCCGATATTACGTTCAATTTCGAGTCTACTCTATGCCATTTTCTCTTTAATTGGCTCATTCGGGTCAACGATATTCGGTTTTTGGAAAGAGGCCATTCGCTGTCGCCGTAATTGAATGTGAATTCGCCTCCCTTTAAGAATTGGGAACACAACTCTGAAAGCGCATCTACCATCAAGCTTGGCTTAACCCCTGTAAGTTGGAAAAACTCACGAATGAACGTCCAGCCCATTGTGATGTTAATGTTGAGAGAGGGCAACTTCCACAGGATTAAAAATCCGCGCAAACTAGTTAGATTTTTTGACTATGACAGTATGTGTGCTTGCAACCAATTTGTTTAAATTTAAATTGACCCAGATTATGTGAATAGGCCTAATATCAAAACATCGCCTAAGATTTCAGTTGAGAAATGATGAAGGTGATATGTGATGCGGTGTAGGTTATGAAGTGTACAATGTTTAACTGCAGGAAATCGATGGTGGGTGAAATGGATTGTTATATGTGACCGATCTGACTATCGATATCAATTTTGACTCAGGGGCAAGAACCTGAGAGAGTTACAGTATATCTTGCCCATAACCTTCATACATTTCATTCAGTACCAATATTTTATTCATAAATTAAAAAGGTTGCTGACACGAAATCAGAGTCCATCTGGTCCATAGGGATAAGTCAGTTGCACATTGTCGTGAGGTGAGGTGAGGTGAGGTCTATCACTCACTCAATGCTGAATATGAAGGTCAGCTGGTGTGTTTTGGGTATGTACTGATTTGTTTTTATTCGAACATAATTACGAAGATTTCATATATCAGGTATATCAAGGTAACCTTTGGACTTCATAACAAAAAAGGAAAAGGAAATGCACCAAGAATCATTCGTGTCAAAGAAAAATACGAACACATTTTCATATAATGCACAAAATGATTTTTTATAAGAGAACTTCCCTTTCCAAGTCTATTTCCAACTTTGGCCCCGATGACCTTTCGATTAGATTGCAAGGTCTAGTTTTTGCGTGCCGGTATTCATTTTAGCTATTAGAGGAAAGCACAATGACTCGATGACTATAGTCTATCTGAAAAAAACTCTAAACATATATTCAGGCAGCTACAGGAGCGTCTATATCATGTACCAACCAAAAATGACTCTCCCATAATCTAAAGCAGATGAGCAATGCCAATCCAAGGTTTCGTTGAGATTAGCAAACTGCAACACGCTTTTAATTACCTCCGGTATATATTAGTCGAACAGACTGTCTATTATGAATAGCGAAAAGCTTTCAATAAAGAGCCTTGGTCCGTGACCTGACTATTGTAGGTGTGAAATACTCATATAATTCCCGTTTCTAGTGGTTCCAGAATAAGCCTCAAACTTATAGCAGGTCTACTAAATAGGATACCCCAGTTCTACTCTATTAAACTGTATCAGGGGTCGCTTCCGATGCGCCTTTTACTATTGTTAACAACATGCCGAGCGATAGTCAAACTCTTTGTACTCTTTGTACCGAAAAGTCACTGTCTTAGTAAACTAGCAATGTTTTTACTAATGCTTACGAGCTGGCATTCATGATGGCTAAGGCGATAAGATTCCTGAGGTTATTTGTTAGTAAGTTCATTGGTAATATCTGCCAATGACAGTTTGTGTGTAATAGCCATTGCTAATCGCCGAACTATCGTTAAACCTGTTGGCCTGCTAAGCGAGACCAATCGGTGGCCATGCTGACTCCACGCTGACTCCGAATTATTTTTTCATGTTTTGTATTTTCATCACAAATTCACAAAAAGATGGCTTGTATCATAAATACATTGTCTATTGAGTGAATTCTTGAGCAAATTTCTAGGGCGTACAGCAAAAGCATCTTCATTTTCTGTTTACGTCATGCGAGCCTATAATAATTATAATGAGTCAGCAGCTTGACTACTGAATGATTTTATGTGTTTAGATAGGGATGAAACCAACGGAAATCGCCAAGCTACCCCCTCCCACATCTGTATTGTGTCATGCCTTATCAGGCATTCGAGGCAACAGGTTTTGAGCTTGATCATCCAAGAAATGAGGGCAAGGGTATATTGTGACGCTATGTTTTTCAGCTCATTTTCACTTCAAATATGGAAAAAAAAGTAAATAGTACATAAACTGATGAATATTGCCCTATTCTTCTCTCTCGTATATCGTCACACATCCCTCCACATTATCTCAACTCATTGTTCCTTTATTCAAGGTTTTCAGCTCCTCATTTTTTATGTTGTGGCACTGCAGTAGATGGTCATCAGTTTTCTCACTTCTATGAAATTTCCTGAAGTGGTCATTGTCACACTGCCTAATTTTTGTCAAGAATTGATCAAAATGGCCGAAGCTAGATCTGAAACAGTTCAAGGTGCAGTGGTGCACTATTCTTCTTGCAGCATTTATTTGATTTATTGAATTATTGGTTTACGCTAATAGTCAAATCAAGGGACATTTGTCTTTTTTACAATAGAGTAGTAATGGTAAAGGCGAGCAAATCAAAATCTGGTCTAAAATACAAAAAGAGTGACAGTTCAGGTCATTACGCAAAAGTAAACTAGCCAGCTAATAATACTAATATCCCACATTTAAGAACTGTACCAATTGAAGTGGGTTTAATTGGTAGTGAGTTCCAACGTCTCTCATCTCTCATAGTTAGCAACGACTGAAGCTGGGATGAGGATCTGTATAATTAGGTCGGGTTTCGGGGTCTGCCTAAGCTCTTGAGTTTCTCCAGATAGGTGGCTCCATCAGCATTAATGCCTTTGTGAAGACCAGCACGTCACCGCACCCGGTCCCGGTGCGCAGTCCCCGCAGAAAGTCGCCCTTGAGAAGGGGATGAGTTTAATTATTCCTCAGGTCTTTCTTGAGGGCATCTTTGTACCAAAGGTCTTCCAATGGTTTGCTGTCCTACCCTGAGAACACTGTGCGGTGTCTTATGTGGGAGACCATGATTGGACATCCTGTGGACATAGCCAGCTCAGTCCAGTCGGTTGAATTTCAGTTCAGATGAAAAGGCCCGGGACTTTATAATGTCAAAAAGGGGTTTCATTTGTCATTTGACCTTCCCAGCTTACCCCTAGGATGGATCTCAGATTACTCATTATTATGGAATGCACTGAGTTGGTCTTTTTGACGCCTATATTTTCCCCAGGACTGGGACTCAAATAAGATTCTGCTGAGCACACACGTCTCATACACCCGCATCTTGGTCACAATCGACAGATCTTTGTTGCACCAGACTTGCTTCTCAAGCTTTCCAAAGACTGCAGCTGCTCTGCTTCTTCGAGTAGATAGTTCTCTGCGAGCAACTATTCTTCAAGTGCCACTCCACAGTCAATCCTTCAGGGAATTATGATACATTTTGTACCCAACCCATTCAGCACCAATATTTTATTCATGAAATAAAAAATTTATGGCTCAGAAGCAGAATAGATTGGGTCCATAGGGATATTCCGAATGTTGTTTGAAAAAAAATGTTGGCCTTGGTTGTCCTCGTTTCTGACATTGTCTTTTGTTTGATTGAATAGTCTGACCTCTATTGATTTATTGTCTGATCTAGGTTGTCAATGTAAAGTAAAATTTTGAAATTACTTCCATTTGAATTCTAGTAACTTGCTGCCAAGTTGGCAGTTACTTGAAGCATTTGGGGTATGTACATGTACATGCTAAGTTACTTTGTTATAGGTAAAAATAAATAATTTAATCAAATTTTGGTTTAGCTATTGGGAAACTTCGATAGTACATGCAGTGACTAGATGGGCCTTTGCGTAAGAAAAACATATGGTCTCATTGAGGTTATCCATTCATATACTAGATTTTCAAAGAAAATTAAAGATGCTTGACTCAAATTTATAAAGTCCTTGGCTATGACCCAATTTATTACTGTAAATGTAGTATCTTCACCTAATTTCCAGCTTCTACAGATCCAAGTCATCGTTATGGGCTTTAGTGACCAAATATCATGATCGCGATTTCCATAGAAATGCAAAGTTGCATCCCTCTTAAAGGTTGGATGACGAGGCAATTTTTTTGGCTGATCAGAATCAGCATGTCTCTAAACATAGCTGAGTCAAAATACAGTGCACTAGGCACAGCAGAAGTGCCCTTAAATCCGTGCCAAAGATAGCAACATTGGCACGCTCTGACAAATGTTTTAAAAAAGGCAGAGCCTAGTCGGCCCATTATATATCGTAAGCTTGATGACTAGTCAATGGCCAGGCAATCAAAGTTGGTCATTTTCTAACTGGCTTTACAGAGAGTGTCTCACTATCTGGGACAACTCATAACCACTGAAAGATTCCTAAGGCTGCACACAAGCGCTGAGAATGGGTCTAGATTGGTAGCACAAGCTCCAGGTCTGTTGAAACAAATTTAAAGAGAGCCATATTTGGCCAATATTGCCCGGGAATCCCAGGGAATGCACATGACCTGCTACACCCATCATGCTGAAGGGTAGAGGTGAAGCCATGGCTTCAACTGGTAGAAAATCATATAGATTAGAGTGTCAGACAGCCACATGGAATAGAACTAGGTTGCCAACATACTGCTGGCCTGTTTACACAATAAGAGCGGTTGCTTGGCTATTAGTAATGAACACAAACTAAGACTGAAATACCATTTTCGAAAGAGGTGAGCAAACTCACTCGGTCACCGAGTTAGTATCACTCACTTTGATTGGGTGAAATAGAGTTAGGACTAAGCTAAACTCAGTGAATTCATAGGTATTTATTTTCGTTTTTGGGCCTATTCCACCCTCATACTTCGATCCCAGTAGTCAGATGTGTGACAAAGTTGTAGAAGTTGGACTTTGGCTACCCATCCCGCAGGCGTGCATATATGCAATAACGTGGACCCGCTGTGATGTCTTTTGCGACAATTTATGTCACGCCAGCAAATTTCAACTTAATGAAGGTTCATTTGAGAATTCCAAGATTTAACATTTTTTCTATATCTCCTGCTCGGTATGAACTTTTACTGGACTCGGATAGGTTTTTGAAACACACTGCTTCTGATAAGCCAAAAACTGCCTTGTCATCCAACCTTTAAAAGATGAATAAAGCTCGGCAAAGGCGCTGACCATTGACTATGAAAAACCCCCTCTAACTCTCCTGTAGCGTGCTGGCTTTGCTTGTTGGTTCAGCTTGGTCACTCTGAGATTCAGATTTATGGGACCTTCATAACGACTCGCTCTGCGGCTCTACCGGGCTATGCCTACGAGTCCTTCCACACCCCCACGGAGAGTCACTGTTCACAGGTGAGTAATCTTACCCCTTCTCTACAGAGTATAGGGCCGGGTTATCTGGCAGCAGTGACCTGGAACTGTGAGGGCCGGATGATTAAATGATAAACGGTGTGCCAGCAATCATGGAAACATCATGTTGTCCTGTTGTGAACATACGCACCTCACAATAAACTTATAGCTCAAAAGAGAACTAAGCCAGCCTAATTGAGAGCATCACTCTCGAGGTGTTCCATGCTAAACCGAAACGCGTAGACAAACTAAACGCTTATCTCGCAGCTTCATCTCCATAGTCAACATGTCGTATAAAAACAACTTAGAATACTGGTAGTTTATATAGCGTGCCCATAACAGCATTCGCTGACAGTGTTTGAAGATATACGCACAGAAGGAACGTTTGGATTGTGTCAGGGAATAAAATGTTGCCAAAATCTTTTGCGGATTGCGAGCTGTGAACAGTACTCAGTTAGCTTTTCCTGAAGAAGCCCTTCCCAATCATTGAGTGATTCTAATCCACCGATTGGGGACCCCATCTGTTTAGAACAAGCTGATCTGAAGCCACAGTAGGAAACTAAACCGAGTGACAGAGCTGTTAAAGTCCCCTGCCATTATAAAAAAATTAGAGATAGGAGGCAAATTAACAATCTTCAAGTTGCTATTCTGCGCCGTCACATAAGCAAGATCAATGAGACTGCATAGTTGGTGCCAAATCAAGGTTCTATTTCCATTCGCAGGTAGATTGGACCAGATTCGATTTTATAATTGTGTCTAATGCTTCAGTTGTCATGTACTGCGATTGTATTTTGCTCTGCAATGACGACTGCTCCCAAACGGGTTCAAAATAAAGTTTTACATCAGACGTGGTTGGTCATTCTGACCTTGTCTGTTTTACCCTTTTGACTCCCCCCCCCCGCGCGCTAAAGAAGTGATTGGCTCAATCATAACCTGCCTTAGAAGCGCGAATTGTATTTTTGTTCAGCTTGCTAAAACTGCCAGTTCTGCGAAAAAATCTATCGCAAATTCACAAAATGATTTTTCTTGTGACGTCATGCGAAAAATCTTTGTGATTTTTTGCAGATCCGCCATATCATGTGGCACGCCATTAAGACCAATGCTCGCTTGGTCGGACACGTCTGATTGAGTATTGCAGTATGGAACAGTAATAGTGTCAGTCATGGGAGCTCAGTGGAAGAATGAATGTGGTTCACTGTTTGCCTCTTCCATGGCTTTGGTTAAACACATTGCTGTGGCGAAATATTTCAAGGAATCATCCCTGGTTAATCACACGCGCTGTCTTGTAAAACGGGTTGGGAGAACTAAACATTATGACCACAGCTGAAACCTTTATTAACTATCGGGAAAGTGCCCGCTAAAAAATGCGTTCATTCTCACAATGATCATGAGATGCCCAAACCCCAACCTGGTCCAATGTAAACAAAAAGAAATGGATTGAAGTTTGTTGGTTTCTTTTTCAGAGATGTACCGGAGATGAAGGGAAATGCCAATCATTCAACTACCGTCCGAGCAAGAGGCTGTGTGAGCTTAACGACATCAAAAACATGACCCTAACGAATGATTCGTCTTCTGTTTATTATGAAAAGACGGTAAGAAAGCGTAGATGCGCGCTTGCATGTCATCACATTGTGCCATCTCTACACGAGCTGATTTCAAACACCGCGACCGGTAGTTAGTCGGCGTCGACACAGTTGGATACCAACGTTGGGAGATGAAAATATCAGGCACCAATTAAGCTGGTCACTGAGTCTACCCTGACTCAAGGCTAAACATACAGTCAATAACTTATTGGCATTGATTATCTGTTAAGCCATATACGGCTGAAGCTTCAGTACTCCCCCCCATGCATGATTATTTGGCTACAGTCAACTCCTTGCAGTTAACTATCTTTCACCGAGCTCATGATTTCACCCCGTGTGATTGGGCTATTCCATAGATAAATCAGAAAACCTAGAATGCTAACAAGTCACATTCCCATGGTCCTCCATGGGTGCTGTCATATTGGTTCTGTGTTTCTATTATATTCTATGGGGCCCACTTTAAAACAAGAGATCGGCACACGCTATCAAGATATTTTATAGAAAAGTACTAGCAATAGCATAAAATGTTATTCCCAGCAATTTGTTTATGGCGTTCTAGAGATGTTGCTAAATTACTACCATGTGAAGAGGGAGCTTCATTGGTATTTGCAGATTTGAGGTAGGTGGCCCTACTGACCAATCGGAATACCATTTAGTTAACGTCCAGTGGGAAAACTCCACCCACATAATACAAATGCATTTTATCAATGGGAGACAGCCGTGGGGATTTTGAATCTTTGGCTGATCTGATAGGCTGATTCATCACGAGCTTCATGTCAGTTTGAGTATTGCACAACCAATGCGTAACGAAATCCACACTCATTCGTATGTGATTTGCGGGACAAAATGCCCTGCTGGATCCAAAGTTTAAAGGTTTATAACATATGTCACAGGGTGTATCAACTGCTTCTGTTTATTCTGTCAACGACGTATTGCCCACCTTTTCTTTTGTGTGGGCCACGTTTTCACATTCAATTAAGCAGTGCACTCTGGTATTGTGCGAAGAGCAATATGGCAGGCCTCCTGACAATCAACGAGGCGAAACCTTGCGAAGGAGAGTGCGACTTCGTAATGACTACGGTTACGGGATTTGAGTTATCGTAGCGGTTACCCTGCTTGAGACATGAACAGGTCATCATCAAGCTACTCCTACCAAGCTCTATTTGACAATTAATCCAGAGGTGTTCTTGAGCAATAAACGCGTTGGGATATTCGATAAGATGATACACATCATAATGTGATCCATTAGAAATGTGAAAATCGGCAACAGATGGGATTAATTATTACAAATTGAAGCCGCCAGAAATGAACACCTTTCTTGTACGATTTTGATGACTCACTACAAAGCAGATAACTTTTCTGGTCAGTTGACCCTAGAGTCCTTGTAATGGTAGTCATTACGGAGTCATTCTCTCATGCGCAAGATCTCTATTAGTATCATTAGATGCATTCGCATGATCGAATTTTGGCATCTGAAACCAGGCTTCAGCCGCATTCTCCGTTCCAATACTCGAAAGTGCGCGCGGAAAGTGGGTTTCTACAAACCATGTACCTGGGCTTCATCTGGAAGTGTATTCAACCCTGCGTACAGAATTTCGCGGCTAAAAGTGGGGGTGCTAGTTTATAGAACACCTAATTATTCCATAGTCTCTTCACAGGTTGCTTTGTTGATGCGAAACAGATCGTGAAACAGACTGCACAACTTTTTGCCGTTAGACACGCAAGCCTTTAGAGAGGACAACTCCAATATGACTCTGAACTTCAACCCTTGCATTTTTTAACTGCGCCTATCTGTTCACATGATTGGGTCTGACATTATTTGCCTGCATCTGATCAAAATGGCACAAAAAGGCTTATTGAGTCATGTCTGCATTTGCCCGCCATGAAATCTTTTCAGGCAGTTTTGGGTTTACGGGCACATAGATGCAACTCCATAACCTCTCCATACGATGATTGACTTATGTTATGTTTGTAGAAATCTGGTGGTTCTTGTGCACCCTTTGGACAGGAGCTGTGTCATCCATCGGGAACGGCATATTGTGACCCTACCTCCAGCCCTCGCTGTGTCTGTTTTCCATTCGCTGCTGGAGAAACTTGTGATAGCATTGGTCAGTGATCAGCGAATCAGTGAAGCTTCCCTGTCTGTAAGCCGGGACCGTTTGTTTTACATGAAGGTATCCGAAGGCCAATTGGCCGTTTTCAAGATGGTTCAAGAATTACTCCAAGCAGCTGGTACTATTTAATAGCTGGTTAAGCGAAGAGGGAATGACAAGATCAAAAAATTAAAAAACTCAAGTCAACAACTATGAGCAATTAAGGTGAAACCATAGCGTTAATCCTTCTTCATCTAATGTCCCAATTCAAATCAACTAGATCAAAGTATCGTGTAAATGTGGAATCGAGTCCAGATCACATGGTCCAGATCTGAATATGCCACCCACTAAGCCACTACTTCCACTAGATGGAACCTGACTTCGATACGACTTGATATGCCCATATCTATGGTTGAATTTCCATTTTTTTTAGCTGAAATCTCTTCCCCACCGCATGATGGTATACGAGGGATAGTTTGTTTTCCCAAGTTTTTTCGATTTGGTATAACCCAGTTCATAAGCAAACTCTGAAGATGTAGTT
>Ga0224501_10004775_pt1 | contig 10689 bp, 10 predicted proteins | sample SF_Oct11_sed_USG_4_FD_169105 | JGI IMG/M metagenome (GOLD analysis project Ga0224501, IMG submission 169105) | Sediment microbial communities from San Francisco Bay, California, United States - SF_Oct11_sed_USGS_8_1 | ecosystem: Environmental > Aquatic > Marine > Sediment | place: USA...
CGTTGGCAGGCGCGCCGTGGGCGGTGAAGGACAGCCCGTCGAAGGCGATGTCCTGGCCGTCGACATAGGCCTGGCCCGCGGCCACGGTGGTGGCGGTGCTGGCGTTGACGATGTCGTAGGTGGTGGCACCCGTCGCGGCATTGACGCTGAAGCTGAGCGTGTAGTCGTTGCCGGTCAGTGCCGTGGGAGAGAGCACCTGGCCGGTGTCGGTCCATAGCCGTCCGCCGTTGGCGCCGCCCAGGGCGATGTTGAAGACGCCGTTGCCGCTGGGCACGTTCATCCAGATCGCCTGGCCGTCGAGCACGCTGGGGATGGCGACCGTGGAGGCGGCCCGCTGACCCGACAGTCCATTGAAGCTGACGCCGGCGACCAGATCTGTGAAGGGCTCGAGCGCGCTGGCCAGGCCGCCGAACAGCGGTACGCCGTTGGTGTCCAGCCGGTTCGACAGGGCGAACAATTGGTCGCGCAGGCCGCGCATCTGCGAAGCGATGCTGCTGCGGTTGACCGGGTTGTAGATGCCGTCGCCGGCGGCGATGACGAGGTCGCGCAGGGTCTGCAGCACGCTGTTGGCGTCACCCAGGGTTGCTTCGGCGGCGACCATCGCGTTGCGCTGCAGGTTGAGCGCGCGCTGCTCGACCTCGATGCGGTCGGTGCGGGTCATGGCGCGTTCGGCCTGGGCTGCTCCCGTGGGGTCGTCGCTGGCGCGCACCACGCGCTTGCCGGCTGAGAGCTTTTCCTGAAGATCGACGAGATCGCCCTGGCGGGTGTTGAGGTTGCTGATGGTGCTGTCGTAGCTGTTGGCGGTGCCCACTCTCATGATTGGATTCCTTTCATCGAGACGACGTCAACGGCCCAGGCTCTGGAGCAGGGAGTCGAAGATGTTCTGAGCCACCTGCAGCATCTTGCCCGAAGCCTGATAGGCCTGCTGGTATTGCAGCATGCGGGCGGCCTCCTCGTCGAGGTTGACGCCCGAAATGCTGCTGCGATCCTGTTCGATGTTGTCGGCGATGTGCCTGGAGACGGTGGCGGCGGATTCGGCGCTCTGCACCCGGATCCCTAGTTCGGCCATCAGGCTGGCGTAACCGTCGGTCAGCGGACCGCCATCGAACAGCAGCGCGTCGCGCAGGTCGAGCATGGTGCGCGCGTTGTCGGCATTGATCATGGGATAGGGGTTGGCGTCGACGACAAAGCTGTCGCCGGCCTGTGCCGTGCCCTTGAGCGTGAGCGACCAGCCGTTCGGTGGCAGCGCGGGGCTGTACAGAATGGGCTGGCCCGGGGTGTAGGTGTAGACCGTCGCGCCGGTGTCCGAGCGCGTGTAGCTGCCCGGGCCGGTGAAGTTCAGCGTCACGGCCGGGGGCGGCGGCACCGACAGCGTGTCGAGTTGCTCCAGCGCCAGGGTGCCGGTGTTGGTGGTGCCGGCCGTGGCGGCGATCGGCGAGGCCATGGCCAGACCGCGCGGCGAGGAGAACGCGGTGCTGAGATCTGAAGCCACGGCGCTGAAGGGTTTGAGCACGAAGCGGTCGCCCGCGGCGGCCGCACCGGCGCTGATCGAAATCTCGACGCCGTCGATCTGCAGCGGGTTGGTGATGCCGAAGTCGAACGCGGTGCTGCTGCCGTCCGACAGGCGCGTGAGTGTGCCGGTGCTGCCGCTGCTGAATGCGAGCTGGTAATCCGAGGCCACGAAGGCGTCGGTGCCCGAGGTGGGGCTGCTCTGGATGGCCAGGCTCAGCGTCGCGTTGCCGGTGTTGGTGTCCGCGGGCAAGCCGTCGGGCATGGCGTTGAAGCTGAACAGCGGCGCACCGGGGTTGCCGTTGAGATCCACGCCCAGCATCTGCTGTTCGTTCATGCGGGTGGCGATCGCCAGGCCCATGCGTCCAAGCAGGTTGGCGGCGTCGACCAGGTCGGTGTTCTGCACCCGCAGCAGCCCGGCAATCTCGCCTCCGCCAAGCAGGGATTCGTTGATGACGTGGGTGTTGCCGGCAACGGTGATGGCCAACTGGCTTTTGGCCGAGTCGTTGAAATCGTCCTTGACGATGGACAGCGGCGAGACCGTCGTGCCGAGCACCAGCGGGTGGCTGCTTGCGACGAAGATGCCTACGCTGCCGTCGTCGGCCGCGATGGTGGAGGTGCGCACATAGCGGTTGAGCTGGCTGATGAGTTCGTCGCGCTGATCGAGCAGATCATTCGGCTCATGACCGCCGCCCATCGCGCGGGCGATCTCCTCGTTGGCCTTGGCGATCTGACCCGCCAGACTGTTGACCGCCGCGACGCTGTTTTCCAGCTGACTGGTGATGCCGAGCTTGAGGTCGTTGAGCTGGCCGGCGGCGGCCCGGAAGTTGGCGGCCATTTCGTCGGCACGCGCGAGCACGACCGAGCGCGCGGTCAGGTCGGTGGGCGCGCTGACGATGTCGGAAAACGCGTTGAGCATGTTGCTGACCGAAGCGCCCAGCGCATCGGGGCCTCCGGGGAAGATCTCCTCGAGGCGGCGCAGCGTGTCGAAACGTGCGGTGTCTGCCGCAGCCACCGATTTGGAAGCAGCAGACTGGCGCGTCAGGAATTCGCTGTAGATGCGCTCGACCGTCAGGATTTCGACGCCCTTGCCGAAATAGCCGCTGCCGGAATACTGACCCTCCACGTCCTGCAGCACGGCCGACTGGCGCGAATAGCCCGGCGTGTTGACGTTGGCGATGTTGTGGCTGATGGTTTGCAGGGCGCCCTGGTTGGCAGCCAAGGCCCGCACGCCGATGTTCATGATGCTGCTGCCCATGGGGTTCTCCGTCAGACGCGGCTGCGCTGCAATTGCAATGTGGTGTTGATGGCCCGGCTCAGCTTGGCTGCGTAGTCCGGGTCGGTGGCGTAGCCTGCGCGTTGCAGTCCGGAGGCAAAGTCCCGGGCCGAGTCGGTCTGCTGCATGACCTCGGCATAGCGCGGGCTCTCGGAAATCAGGCGGGCGTAGTCGCGAAACGATTCTGCGTAGGAGTCGTAGGCGCGGAAACGCGCCACCTGCTTGCGCGCCACGCCGTCGACATATTCGGTGGTCGTGACCTCGGCGACCTGGCCCTTCCAGTTCGCACCGGCCTTGATGCCGAAGAGGTTGAAGGAGGGCGAGCCGTCCGGATGCAGGATGGGGTGGCGGCCCCAGCCGGTTTCGTGGCCGGCCTGGCCGATCATGAAACCCGCGGGAATGCCGCTGTCGCGCGCCGCGGCCATCGCGGCGGCCTGGTGTTGTGCCACAAAACCAGCCTGCGGCGTCTTCGCCCCGGCCGGCGCGGCGTCCACGCCCGGCGCCGACAAGGCGGGCTGAGGCGTGTCCGCTCCCGGCTCCGGCGTGTCGGCCGTCATGCCCATCTGGCGCATGAGCTGCTGCGTGATCAGGTCTGCCAGTCCGCCGGGCTGCCCCGACATCTGGACCGCGAACTGCTGGTCGAGCAGGTCGGTGCCGAGATTCTCCTGGGCGCTGTCGAGCATGCCGGATTTCATCGTGGCCTCGCGCATGGTCTTGAGCAGCTCGCGCATGAACATCGATTCGAACTGCTTGGCGGCCTCGCGCACCGCCGCCGGCGACTGCTTGGCGGCCAGCACCTTGAGGTCGTTGAGCGAGCGCGCGTCGGCGGCCAGCGTGCGCGAGGAAGCGAGGTCGAGGTTCATCAGATGACCTCGAGTTCGGCGTTGAGCGCGCCAGCGGCCTTGACTGCCTGCAGGATGGCCAGCAGGTCCTGCGGCGTGGCGCCCAGGGCGTTGAGCGCGCGCACCACGTCGGTGAGCTGGGGCGAGGCTGGCACCTGGATCAGGATGCCGGGCTCCTGCCGGATCTGGATGCTGGCCTGCTCCGTCACCACGGTCTGCCCGCCCGACAGCGGCTTGGGCTGGCTGATCACCGGTGTCGAGCTGATGCTGACCGACAGGTTGCCGTGGGCAATGGCGCAGGGCCCGAGCGTGACGGCCTGGTTCAGCACGATGGAGCCGGTGCGCGAGTTGATGATGACCTTGGCCGAAGGCACGGACGCCGTGAGCGGCAGCTCCTCGAGTTCGGCGATGAAGGCCACGCGCGCGTTCGATTCGGTCGGTGCGCGCACCTCGACGCTGCGTCCGTCGAGCGCGCGCGCCACGCCGTCGCCGAAGCGCCGGTTCACGGCTTCGGCCACGCGGCGCGCAGTCTGGAAATCCGAGGCCTCCAGGCCCAGGCGGATGGTCTCGCCCTGCAGCAGGGGGGTGGGCACGGCGCGCTCGATCTGCGCGCCGTTGGGAATGCGTCCGACGCCCAGGTGGTTGATCTGCACCTTGCTGCCGCCGGCGGAGGCGCCGGCGCCGGCCACCACCAGGCTGCCCTGGGCCAGCGCATAGATCTGGCCGTCGGCGCCCTTGAGCGGCGTGGTGACCAGGGTGCCGCCGCGCAGCGACTTGGCATTGCCCAGCGAGGAGACGGTGACGTCGACGGTCTGGCCGGGCCGGCCAAAGGCCGGCAGCTGGGCGCTGACCAGCACGGCCGCGACGTTCTTGAGTTGCAGGCGCGACAGCACCTCGGCCGGCAGTGTGACGCCGAGCTGTTGCAGGTAGTTGCTCAGGCCCTGCGCGGTGTAGGGCATCTGCGTGGTCTGGTCGCCCGTGCCGTCCAGACCGATGACCAGGCCGAAACCCGACAACTGGTTGCTGCGCACCCCCTCGATGCTGGCCACCTCCTTGATGCGACCGGCCAGCGCCGGACCCGCGAGAAGCAGGCTCGCGCCCAGCAGCGCTGCGGCGCAGTGGCGCAGCAGGTCCGGCAGGCGCAGGAACCGGGACGAGGAGGGAGGCGGGCGGCGGGTGTTCATGGCGGGATTCCGGTCAGGTGGGGGCGCGGTCATGACAGTCGATTCTGTGCATCTTCAGAACGGCGAAAAGCTGAAAAAGAAGCGTGTCAGCCAGCCAACTGTCTGCGCATCGTCCTGCGCGCCGCGGCCGCGCGACTGCACGCGCACGTTGGCGACCAGGTTGGAATTGACGAGGCTGCCGGGCAGGATGACGCGTGGATCCACCGTGCCGGAAAAGCGCAGCACGTCGACGTTCTGGTTCACGCCGATCTGCTTCTCGCCGGTGATCGCCAGGTGACCGTTGGGCAGCACTTCGGTGACCGTGGTCGTGATGGTGCCGGAGAAGGTGTGGGCGCTCTCGGTGCCGCCCTTGCCCGAGAAGTCGCCGCTTGTGCCCGCGCCGATCGTGATCTTGTCCTGCGTGTCGGGCGGGAAGGTCAGGCCGGGCAAGGCCGTGATGCCGCCCTCGATGCTGCTCGTGCGGTTGGCGGTCGAGGAGGACTTCTGGCTGGCGCTGACGTTCTCGACGATGCGCACCGTCACCGTGTCGCCGACTGCGCGCGCGCGCGGATCCTCGAAGGCCGGACGGTAGCTCGCGCTGTGGAACAGACTGCCGCTCACCGGTGCGGGCGTGGCCGCCAGCGGAGCTTGCCCGACCGGCTTGGGGTCGGGAAAGTCGACGCGGGCCTGCTGCGGCATCGAGCCGCAGGCGCCGAGCAGCAAGACTGCGGCCGGCGCGGCGGCCAGATGCCGGTGCTGCAGGAGTCGGGCGAGCCAGCGCATCACAGCTGCCCCAGTTTCTGCAGCATCTGGTCGGAGGTCTGGATCGCCTTGGAGTTCATCTCGTAGGCGCGCTGCGTCTGGATCATGGTGATGAGCTCCTGCACCACGTTGACATTGGACGTCTCCACAAAGCCCTGCATCAACGCGCCCATGCCGTTGGAGTTCGGCGCGCCGGTGTTGGGCTGGCCCGAGGCCGGCGTCTCGGCAAACAGGTTCTGACCCAAGGGCTGCAGACCCGGCGGGTTGACGAAGCTCGCCAGCGCGATGTTGCCGATCGGCTGCGGCGACGCGTTGCCCGGGATCTGCGCGGTGACCGTGCCGTCGTTGGCGATCGACACGCTCTTGGCGTTGGCCGGTACTGTCACGCCATTGGCGACGGTCAGGCCGCTGGAGGTGACCAGGCGGCCCTGGGCGTCGATCTGGAAGCTGCCGTCGCGGGTGTAGCCGACGGTGCCGTCGGGCATGTTGACCTGGAAGAAGCCGTTGCCCTGGATCGCCACGTCCAGGTTGCTGCTGGACTGCTGCAGGCTGCCTTGCGAGAAGGTACGACTGGTCGCGACGGTGCGAACGCCCAGGCCGATCTGCAGGCCGGTGGGCAGTTGCGACTGCTCGGAACTGTTGGCGCCGACCTGGCGCAGGTTCTGGTACATCAAATCCTCGAATACCGCGTTGGCGCGCTTGAAGCCGTTGGTCGAGACGTTCGCCAGGTTGTTCGAGATCACGTCCAGCTGCTTTTGCTGGGCTTCCATACCGGTCTTGGAGATCCACAGGGAGTTCATCATGGCCTTGTTCCTTCAGTGTGTGGTGGGGCTCAGCCTTGCAGGCTCAGCAGCTGGCCGGCGGAGCGGTCGTTGGATTCGGCGGTCTGCAGCAGGCGCATCTGCACCTCGAACTGGCGTGCGGTCTGGATCATGCCGACCATGGCCTCGACCGCGTTGACGTTCGAGCCCTCGAGCGCGCCGACCTGCATGCGCGCGTTCGGGTCACTGCCCAGCGGCGCGCCCGAGGCGGCGCGAAACAGGCCGTCGTCGCCGCGCTTGAGCGGATCCTCGGCCGTGGGCACGGCGAGCTTGAGCCGCCCTGCCAGCGTGGCTGGCTGGTTGCCGACCTTGGCGCTGACGCTGCCGTCCAGGCCCAGGCTGATCTGGGCGCCCGGCGGGATGTCGATCGGCGCACCGCCGTCGGATAGCACGGTCAGGCCGGTGCTGGTGCGCAGCGTGCCGTCGGCACCGATTTCGAAGGAGCCGTTGCGGGTGTAGGCCTCGGTGCCGTCCAGCCCCTGCACGGCGAACCAGGCATTGTCCTGGGCCATCGCGTCGAGGTCGCGCCCGGTGCGCATCGACGGGCCGGGGGTGTCGAGATGGCCGGCGGTCGCCTCGAGCGCGAACACGCGCGTGCTCGCGCCGTCGCCGCGCAGCGGTACGGCACGGTAGGTCGAGAGCTCGGCGCGAAAGCCGTTGGTCGAGACGTTGGCCAGGTTGTTCGACAGGACCGCCTGCCGATGGGCGGCGGCGGTGGCCCCAGTCATCGCGGTGTAGATCAGGCGGTCCATGGTGTGTTCCCCTTGTCAGCGGTGTGTCGGTGCCCGGCGCTCAGCGCAGGTTGACCAGGGTCTGCAACACCTGGTCCTGTGTCTTGATGGTCTGGGCGTTGGCCTGGTAGGAGCGCTGCGCAGTCATCATGTTGACCAGTTCGGCCGTGAGGTCGACATTCGACTCCTCCAGCGCCCCGGAGCGGGTGGTGCCGAACTTGCCGGTGCCGGGCTGACCCAGCATGGGCTGGCCCGAGGTGTAGGTCTCGACCCAGTTGTTGCCGCCGATCGGCGCGAGGCCTTGCACGTTGCGGAAGTCTGCCAGCGCCAGCATGCCCGCGGCCTGCGACTGACCGTTCGAGTAGCGCGCGGTGATGACGCCGCTCTCCGCGATCTTGAGGTCCACCAGCTCGCCGGGCGGGTAGCCGTCCTGCGTCAGGTTGGAGACTGCAAACGGGCCGCCGTACTGGGTCACGGTGCCGACGTTGAGCGTCACCGGGAATGGCGGCACGATGCTTGGCGCCGCAGGCGTCAGCGTCAGGTTCAGCGTCGGTGCGCTGGTGAGGCTGCCGGTGGCGTCGAACACCATGGAGCCAATGGTCGGGCCGGTCAGGCTGTCGTAGACCGCCCATTCGTCGGTGCCGGCGACGGCCGGCGTGATCTTCTCGAAGTACAGCGCCACGGGCAGCGGCACGCCCTGCGAGTCGTAGGCCGTCAGCGCGGTGCCGTAGGTCGCACGCGGCGTGGGTGGCGTCACGGTGCTGGCGATCGGTGAGCGCGCGTCGAGATTGAGTTCGGCCGTGATGCTGCTGGTCTGCTGCGCCGGTATCGGCGCGCCGGTGGGCAGTTGCAGCGGAGTGGCCATGACGTTCTGGACCGCGCCTGCGGTGTCGGTCGCATAGCCCATGACCTTGGCGTTGGCGTTGCTCATGATGAAACCGTCACGGTCGAGCTTGAAATTGCCCGCACGCGTATACGACGTGGTGCCGTCGGCCATCTGCAGCTGGAAGAAACCCGATCCGTTGATCGCCACGTCCAGGCTGTTGCCTGTGATGTTGATGTTGCCCTGGCTGAACTGCTGCGACACGGTTTCTACCGTCACACCCAGGCCGTTGCCGTTGCCGCTGGCCAGACCGATGGACGAGGCCACCAGATCGGCGAACTCGGCGCGCGAAGATTTCATGCCGGTGGTGTTGGCGTTGGCGATGTTGTGGCCGATGACGTCCAGGTTGCGGCTGGAGGCATTGAGGCCGGAGAGGCCGGTTTGGAAAGACATGATGGTTCCTTTGCGCGATGTGACGGGGGATTACTGGATGGCGGCGATGTCGGTGTAGGCCACCTGCCGGCCGCTCTGAAGCTGGATGGCCAGCGCACCGTTGGCACTGCCCACGGAGGCCACGCGGTCGCTGCTGTAGGAGGTCGTGGTCAGCGGCTGGTCGGCACGCGTGGCGCTGACGCGGAACTCCACCGGGGCGCTGCCCTGGTAGGTCGAGGCGTCCCAGGTGAAGGCATGCTGGCCGGCCGGCAGCGATCCGAGGTTGCGGCTCTCGATGAGCTGGCCGGTGCTGGTGACGATGTCCAGGCGCACCTGGTCGGCGGTGGCGGCCAGGTCGAAGGCGCCGCCGGCCTGGCCGCTCTGGGCATCCGCGACCAGCGCGTTGCCGGCGGTCAGCACCGGGCGGCCCACCAGCGAGGCGCCCTGCAGCACCTGCATCGCGGTCAGCTGCGAGGACAGGCCGCCGATCGACTGGTTGAGCTGCTGGATGCCGCTGACCGTGTTGATCTGCGCCATCTGGCTCGTCATCTGCGCGTTGTCCATCGGGTTGAGCGGATCCTGGCTGTTGACCTGCGCGACCAGCAAGGTCAGGAAACGATCCTGCAGGGCCGCCGCGTCGGCGCCGCCGAGCATGCCGCCGGACGAAGGTGCGGGGGAGGAGCTGTTGATGCTGCTGGTGATCATGGGAGCTTCCTGGTTTACTGACCCATCTGCAGGGTCTTGAGCAGCAGCGTCTTGGTCGTGTTCATGACCTCGACGTTGTTCTGGTAGGAGCGAGACGCTGAAATCATGTTGACCATCTCCTCGACTGGGTTTACGTTGGAGTGCGCCACATAGCCCTCGGCGTCGGCCGACGGGTGGGTCGGGTCGAACACGCGTCGCTCGGGCGCGTCGCTCTCGCGAACGTCGCGCACCTTGACGCCGGCCGCAGCGGCCGAACCCATGGGCACGGTCTCGAACACCACCTGGCGGCTCTTGTAGGTCTTGCCGTCCGGGCCGGCCACGGCGTCGGCGTTGGCCAGGTTGCTGGCCACCACATTGAGGCGCTGCGACTGCGCGCTGATCGCGCTGCCGGAGACGCCGAAGATGGAGAACATGGACATGGTGAGACTCCTGGCTGTGCGATGGATGAAAACGTCACTGACCCTGGATGGCGCTCAGGATGGTCTTGGCGTGGCTGTTGATGAAGCGCAGGGTGGACTCGTAGCGCACCGCGTTGTCGACGAAGTTGCCGCGTTCATGGTTCAGGTCGACGCTGTTGTTGTCCATGGCGGGCTGGGCCTGCACCGTGTAGCCGAGCCGGCTGGCGGCACCGAGCTCGCCGCCGCGTGTGGCCAGCGGGATGTGGCGCTGGTTGGTCGTGCCCTGGGCGGCGGGCAGGGCCGCGTCCTGGCCGAGCGCGCGCGTCATGTTGTCCTTGAAGTTAAGGTCGCGTGCGGCGTAGCCCGGTGTGTCGGCATTGGCAATGTTGCTGGCAATGACGCGCTGGCGCTCGGCCCGTACCACCAGGGCCTTGCCGTGGAAATCGATAGCTTCTGTCAGTTGCGAAAACATGGTGTACCTCGGCGTTGCTTCGCGGCGGCCTGCCCGGCAGGGGATGGGGCCATGCGACGTAGAAAAATTATGGAAAAAACTTGAATTCTTGAAGCGCCGAAGAAAGACCCGAACACCCCGCTTTTGCGAGCTTCAAAAATGCCGTGCCTCTCTATAGTCGGCAGCATGGGATGACTGTTGAGGCCGCCTGAGCGCGCTGCCTTGCCGTTCATCGGTTCCAGGCCCGGGTCGGGCCGACAAGGAAAGGGCGTCATGTGGACTGACAGGAAAGGAAACCGAGCGGGCTATCTGCTGGCCTTGGTGCTGGCCCTGTGCGTGCTGCCGCAGGCCTGGGCCCAGACCGGCATCACCGCGCACCAGGCCCTGGTGGCGCAGGCCCAGCGCTGGCTCAAGCCGGCGGTGGCGGCCGCGCAGGCGGCCTCAGAGCAGCCGCTGCGCATGAGCTACCGCGTGGGCCAACCCGACCGCCGGCTGCGGCTGGCCGCGTGCAGCCGGATCGAGGCCTATCTGCCCGCCGGCAGCCGTCTGTGGGGGCGCTCGCGTCTGGGCGTGCGCTGCACGGACGGTCTGGCGCGCTGGAATGTCTTCGTGCCCTTCACCGTCACGGCCATGGGGCCGGCCTGGGTGGTGCGTCGCCCGGTGGCGGCGGGCAGCCAGCTCGGTACCGTCGACCTGATGCAGGCCGAGGTCGATTGGGCTGCCGACGCCGATCCGGTGCTGGCCGACCCGGCGCAATGGCTGGGGCAGCTCGCGAC
>Ga0224501_10004776_pt1 | contig 10687 bp, 8 predicted proteins | sample SF_Oct11_sed_USG_4_FD_169105 | JGI IMG/M metagenome (GOLD analysis project Ga0224501, IMG submission 169105) | Sediment microbial communities from San Francisco Bay, California, United States - SF_Oct11_sed_USGS_8_1 | ecosystem: Environmental > Aquatic > Marine > Sediment | place: USA...
CTTCTCGCCTGGAGAGATTCGAGCACCGGCGATTAGACCATCCAGACGTTTTTTGGAAAGTTTGCCGTAGTCAACAAATTTTGTCACGTCATAATAGACATCACCATTGGCTCTGTAAGCTAAGCCTTTGTCAACAAGAACCTTAACTAATTCAATTATCTCTTGAATGTGTTGGGTAGCGCGAGGAAAAATATCGGCTCTTTCAATGTTTAACCCATCCGCCACCTCTAAATATTCTTGAATGAATTGCTCGGCAATTATCCGGTAATCTTTATTCTCTTCTTTTGCCCTGATTATGATTTTATCGTCAATGTCCGTGAAGTTCTGAATTAAAAGTGTCTTATAACCACTAAACTCAAGATAGCGTTTTACGAGGTCAGAGGTGATGTATGCACGCATATGCCCCATATGTGGTTGGTCTTGAACGGTCATACCGCAGACATAGATTTTTACCGGGTCAGAAATCGGCGAAAATGGCTCTTTCTGTTGAGTTAAAGTATTAGTAAACATTAACACGGTAAGCCAATTCTATTCATGGTTAATGCCTTGTCAATAAATTTTTGCCTCAAACAATGATTTTTTAACCGATTTTTGATAATTAAGACTAAAATTAATCAAAGGGTAATTATTGACAGGGATAAATTTTACCCTAAAATGGTGCGATGCGAAATATCTCACAAGCGATATTAATTATAATCGTCTTTTACTCTTTAAGTTTTGCTCAAGTTACACAGGAGACGGGTGGATTGCAGGGAATCGAAACGCCGATTAATCCCGAAGAATATGTCGTAATGCCCGGAGATAATCTATTAGTAACCATTATGGGGAAAAACACTTATTCTTATAACACCTTTGTGACTTATGAGGGAAAGATGACAATAAATATACCAATGGCTCAGATTACTGAAGCGGGATTATCTAAACCATATCACGAGATAATCGATGCGGTAGGGGTAAGTGGTTTAACCCTGAAACAAGCTCAAGATTCTATAAATATTGTTTTTGCCCGATATTTTAAGGAGACCAAGATAAAATTGACATTAACCGGTATCCACACCTGCATCGTCTTTGTGACCGGTGAGGTGGAAAAACCGGGTGCATACAATGCCTTTCCAACTGAGCGAATTTCACAAGTAATCAACCGGGCGGGTGGGGTTACTCCGGTAGGTTCAAAAGCCAAGATTCGATTGCTGCGCAACGGACAATTTTATACTGAGGTTAATTTAGAACAATTTGAAATTAATGGGGATTTGACTGCCAATCCATTTATTGAATCGGGCGATATAATTTTTGTCCCGGCAGTTTCAGCAATGGTCAGCGTAAAAGGTGCGGTATTCGGCAGAGGTGGCTCAAAACTTCGAACTTCGGCTTTGACTACCGAGAAGGAACGAATTAGTGAAGGTGTTTATGAATTGACACCAGGGGAACGAGTCCTGGACTTAATCAACAAAGCAGGAGGGGTTACGCCCTGGGCTGATTTAAATGCTACTTATATTGAACGCTTGGCATTCGGTTCAAGTGAGCGAAAAAAGATACCGGTAGATCTTAACAAAATACTATTGGAAAATGACCAATCAGCAAATCTGGAAATGATGAATGCCGATATTTTAGTAATTCCTCCAATCAATACCCTGGTTTATGTCGAAGGAGAAGTAGATGCGCCTGGTTCTTTCTTTTTTACTCCTAATCAAAGAGTTTCCCATTATATCGGACAAGCCGGTGGACCAACCAATTACGCAAATCTCCGAAGGGCTTATTTGAAAAGAGAAAACCAAAAAATTTCGATTTTGCCTGACCCGATAACCGAACCCGGTGATATTATTTATGTGCCAAGAGTGAGCTTCAAGTGGTGGCAAGATTATGTCCAGGTTTTAAGTTCGATTGCAATACCCTTAGCGGTAACGGTAATCTCGGTAATGCTGGCAGCGCAACAGTAAAATACCAGGAAAATATATTGATTTATAAATATTAAAGGTGTGGCTAAATTTTAAGTTATCATCTTCAAATTTTTATAAAGTTCCTGGCGTCGGGCTTCAAGCAAGTCATTTCCGACCCCTAAGAACTCGGCAGCAGTAAGAATCTCGGTATTCCCCAAATTAGTAGCAAAAATTTCCTCAAGATGATTTTTATAATTTAAATCACGGAGTAAGTGATGGTCGATAATAAATTTTGAAACTTTAGTTTCATTGATGACCCTTAAAATATTTTTAAGGGAATGAGCCAAATCCTCAAGGCGATAGCGGTAATTGAGCAAATAGGTCATAGGTCCATCCATAAATATTATATCGGGATTTTGTTGTAAAATAAATGCCACCTGTTCATCCAGCGGCATCCCTTGAACATCCGAGGAAAATAGGAATTTTTGTGCCCCCGCTTTAATTGCGATTTCTATCACCATCCCTAATTTGTTGCTAACACCATGACATACTGCTTTGGAACAGGTAATTTCGAGATTGTCAAATTGAAAATTTGCTCCATCCCCAATTAAGATTTTCTTAGCTAATCCATTGATTCGATGCAGAAATACAGAAGCGCGTTCCTTTTGACTTTCATTGATGTTCTCCTTAGGATTTTTGATGATTACTATCTTATCCTTGAAGAGTTCGGGAAATTCTGGATTATGATGGTCATAATGGTAATGAGTGATGATGATAATATCAGTTTTATCGGCACATTCAACAATCGCCTGCCACTGCGCTTCTTTTTTTGCCAATTCTTTAGGATGGGGCGGTAAATTGTAGCGAGAAGGTGCTAAGGCAACCGATGGGTCGATAAGAATTTTTGTAGAAAGGTCTAAAAAGGTCGCCATGCCTCTGGTGCCCAAACTATCAAAGGCGAGAGGTTTGATTTTCATCCGGTTAGCGAAGACTTAGTATTAAGAATTATGGTTATGTAGATTGAATATCTGATGGAAAAAATTTCTAAAAGGATTCATATTTAAGTATTTTTTTAACCCGGCGCAAGTGCCTGCCACCTGCGAATTCTTCTTTTAGCCAGACCTTTGAAATCTTTTTGGCTTGGCTGGGAGTGGTAAAATTGGCGGCTAATATCAGAACATTAGCATCGTTGTGATTTCGTGCCATCTGTGCCATTTTTTCATTAAGGCATAATGCTGCCCTGACTCCTTTAGCTTTGTTAGCAGCAATACTCATTCCCAGACCTGAGCCACAGATAAGAATTCCTCGCTCAATCTTTTTTTTCTGCAAACCCTTAGTCAAGGTGTATGCGGTATCAGGGTAATCGGCAGGGTTTTCATCAAAGACACCAAAATCCAAAACTTCATGATTAGCTTTTTCTAATATCGGTTTAAGAAATTCTTTGAGCTTGAAACCTCGATGGTCTGAACCGATACCGATTTTCATTTGTTGAAGCTATTAGCTACTTTAGATAGGTCAGCCAGTGATATTTGTCTTCGATATCGCCTTCAATAATTGCAAAGAATCTCTTTTGTAATTCTTTAGTCACTGGTCCAGGTTTACCGGCACCAACTTGAATCTTGTCAATCGAACGGATTGGTGTGATCTCAGCCGCGCTCCCGGTAAAGAATACTTCATCAGCCAGATACAGGAATTCTCTGAGCATCATTGTCTCAACTACCTCATAACCCAGGTCAAGTGCAATCCGAATCACCGTATCTCGGGTAATTCCAGGTAAGATTGTGGCATGGAGGGGCGGAGTATGGATCTTGCTATTTTTTATTAGGAAGATATTTTCACCAGACCCTTCACTGACGAAGCCGTTCACATCCAAAGCAATACCTTCAACAAAACCGTATTTCAATGCTTCCATCTTAATGAGCTGAGAATTCATATAATTGGCACAGGTCTTTGACATTGCCGGAAAGGTATTGGGCGCCATCCGGTTCCAGGATGAAACCATTACATCGACACCCTGTTCGGTCGCCTCACTCCCGAGATATTTTCCCCAAAGCCAGGTTATGATTGATACATCAACCGGACAATTAAAAGGATTTACCCCTAATTCATAATAGCCACGATAAACGATCGGTCGAATATAGCACTCTTCTTGTTCATTTTTCTTAATGGTATCAATAACTGCTTGGTTAACCTGGTCTTTTGTGTAAGCTATATCCATACGATAAATCTTTGCCGAATTGAAGAGCCGGTCGGTATGTTCGGTAAGACGAAAAATTGCCGAACCTTTTTTAGTTTTGTAACAACGCAATCCTTCAAAGACTCCGGTCCCATAATGTACAACATGCGAGCAGAGGTGAATTTTAGCATCATCCCAAGGGATAAATTTGCCATTTAGCCAGATAAATTTTGCCTTAGATTTTTCTAACGACATTTTTCCTCCTCGATTTTAATTAATATGGAACATGAGATAAAATTCAAAATTTCACCGCACAAGATTTAGATTTGTTTCTTTAATGGCGGCGAAGGGATTTGAACCCCTGACACAGAGATTATGATTCTCCTGCTCTGTCCAAACTGAGCTACGCCGCCAGTATTCAATTGCCATAGCTTACAGAATTTTTCAGCTAAGTCAATATTGGGGACGGAGCCTTTTTTGGCAACTTTAGACTATCCCATTTCGCGCGTGTGAGTTGTTTTAAAATAACGGGGTGTCTTTAGGATTCATAGCACTACAAAAATTGGAATGGTAACTTTCTAAAATCTTAAAAGGAAAATAGCACTTGCAATATATATATTAAGGATAATTGACCGAAAGAAATTTTTGCTTATAATAATACGATAATTAGTATTTTGGGATACTCTATCAATGCTAATCTTCTGGGGATAATTTTCGGCGTAATATTTTTTCTTATCGTTATTATCGTAGCAATAATTCTTTATCGAAGGGCGGCTTCAAAAAAGCAGTTAGTGAAATTAGAGAGGGAATTTGCCGAGAGATTTCTTGAACTAAAAATCTATTTAGATGGACTACCCAAAGCGAAAGAACGGGTAAAAATTCCCTTTGAAAGAGGTCTTAAGGCGATGGCAGAATATAAATTGGATGAGGCAATTAGATATTTTAACGAAGCCTTAAATAATGCAAAAGGAACTCAACTCGTGGTTCTATTTAACCTTATCGGTCTTTGCCATTTCAATCTTGGTAAGTTTGATGAAGCCCTTAAGAACCTTGAAGAATCTGCTCGTCTCTCCGAAAAATTCAATGATAAACAAGGAAAAGTAGTCGCTTTCGGCAATATTGGCTTAATTTATCAAACCAAAGGTGATTTGGATAAAGCCCTGAAATTTCACGAAGAGGCATTAAAACTTGATAGAGGGATGGTTAATAAACAAGGTGAAACTCAAGACCTTGGCAACATTGGCTTAATCTATCAAGTGAAAGGAGATTTGGAAAAAGCCCTGGAATGCTTTGAGGCAAGTCTTAAGCTTGACAAGGAGTTGGAACGAGATAAAGGAATAGCAACTAAACTTGGTAATATTGGTATGATTTACAAGGTGAAAGGTGATTTAGACAAAGCTCTTCAATATTTCGAAGACGCAAAGAGACTTAATGAGGAACTTGGTCGGAAAGAAGATGTAGTAATACAACTCGGCAATATTGGCTTAATCTATCAGACGAAAGGCGATTTGGATAAAGCCTTGAAATATCATGACGAGGCATTGAGAGTGTCGAAAGAGATTGACTATAAGAAAGGCGTAGTAATGAATCTTGACAACATTGGTTTAATCTATGGGACGAAAGGCAATTTAGATAAAGCCTTGCTATATTTACAAAATGCTCTTGATATCCAACAAAAGATTGGAGACAAAGTAGAAAAAGTAAAACAACTGAGCAATATCGGGTTAATCAATCAGACCAAAAGCTTTTTGGATAAAACCCTAAAGTACTTTGAGCAGATACTTCGGATTCATCAGGATATGGGGTATAAAGAAGGTATCGCTAAAGACCTGTGTAACATTGGAATAGCCCATAAAACCAGAGGAGAATTAGATAAAGCCCTGAAATATTTAAATCAAGCCCTTGAAATCTATAAACAAATAGGCGCTAAAAAAGAAATTGAAATAGCTGAAAATAATATCAAAATTATTGAAGAACAAATTAAACAAAAATCAGGTTAAAAGTAAGACTTATACCAGTTAAATAGATTCAGAAGTATTCACTCCTAAAGGACTCAAAATGCTACTTAAAAATTATCTCATTTCGTGAGTGTGAGTCGCTTTAAAACAAAGGGGTGTCCTTGGGGATGTGGGGGTCATTAAAAACCGAATACTAAAGTGTTTCGATGGACAAAATGAAATTGTGCGAATTTTGTGCCAACTTTAGTGACTGTAAATGGCTTAAAGCCTTCTTAGGTGAACTTTTAACCGGAGAACCACTCAAGTCTTTCCCCTCAACTCGCTCTGTCTCAAACCCGCCAGTATTCGGTCTCTCTTTGACGGCGGTCAGCCTTGTTGGTTGCATAGTATTGAGAATTTTAAGGTCGGTTGAAATTTCTTATTTAACTTTTATCGTCTTTATCTTTCTGCCCTTTTCATTGTAAAGATAATATATTCCTGGAGGTAAATTATTCCCAAAACTGTAACTACCGCCTTTTATTTCAAATTCATCAACCATCTTTCCACTTATATCAAAAACCCTAAATTTTCCTTTTCCCTGAATTAAGATCTCTGCAGTTGCTAAGAAAGGATTAGGAGAGATTATGATTTCTAAAGGCGGTTCTTCAATACCAGTATGGAATTCTACATGAAGATAAGGTTTATTACTACTTGCTTCTCTGCTATTTAACCTTCCACTCCCACCACCCGCGATGTAATGTTCTAAATTAAACGAGATTTTTTTATCTCCCCGATGTTCATTTCTTACTTTATCGGTTGCATTGACTTGATACCATCCTATCCTTACCGGTCCTCTGCCAAAAAAGAAATTTCCGCTCGGTCTATTACTCCAGACAATACTATCTTCTGTCCAACTGTCATCTGAGACAAAGCCAAAACAAAGAGTTCCGCTATTGCTTCCCCAAACACAATAGATATAAAGGAAAGCAGTATCGATTTCAACATTTTGTGGTATTGTATCAAGATCAAATTTTAAATAGGAGACGTGATCGGAATAAGGGTAAGCATAGGTATAATTGAGGATTGTATCAGAACCATGATTAATATTTGGATTCTGCCGGTCACACCACGCATCAGCCGAAGGATATATTACTATTTGAGCATGAAGAAAATTTAGGAGAACGAGAATCAGGATTTTTTTCATCCTTACCTCCTTTCCTCTGTTTCATTATACACAATGATAGATTCCTGTCAATTAATTTAGCGCTCGGCTACCCAAAAAATTCAGAATTTCACTTAAAAAGTTCCTCATAATCTAAGTATGAGATTAATTGAAATAAAGGGGTGGCCTTGGGGTGGTTGGGGGATTGTAACACAAACAACTATGCCAACTTTAGATGCAAATAGACGACAATAGCCGTAAATACCGTAAACGGCTTAAAACCTTCTTATTGGACTTTTAAATTTAACTTACAGAGAAGCGATATTTAAGAAAAAGTGCTATTAAGATATTATGGTTCTCCTGCTCTGTCCAAACCGAGCTTTGCCGCGGTGGATCATCAAGCAGGGCTATTTTTCTTTGAGCTGGTTGTTATTTCAAAACTTTTTGCCGAAATCACGGCCGCCCTTTGCAAGCAGGAGGTGTGATTTAGGGAAGGTATGAATGGATGAATGGACTTGCAGAAGGGCGGCTCGGGATTGTAACCATCTTAATAACTTATATTATATTTTTTAAAAGATGTCAAGTAAAACTTTTCATTAATTTTATTTGACAACATAAGGCTTATCGCTAAAAAATAAATCTTTCATAATCGGCTTAACATTATTAATAGGATACTTGATACTTTGAACATCATGGCAATGATACAGGTATTAAAAATTCCTAAGACCGGGATTAAAACAATCGAAATTATAATCGCACCCAGAAAACCACCGACCAGGTCCGAAGCGTATAACAAGCCGACCGATTTGACATTTTTCCGCTCTTTAATCCTCGAATAAATTTCATTGGCTAACGGAAATTCCATTCCAACAAAAAATCCGACTAATAATGATAAAACCGGAAATATAAATTCCTGAACTGAATCATTAATCACACCGATTTTGAAGAGGATGAGATAAATGATTGGTGAGATTAAAATCAGGGCTAATTCCAGCAATAAGAAAAATTTGCTTTCTTTCTTTAATTTTCCTATGCCAGCAGTTGAAATGAAAGCACCCAAAGCAGTGCCGCCGATAAATGCGGTGACTAATATACTGATTTGATGATAAACATAACCATAGATTGATTGAAAAGACAAAATGATGACTAAATTCAAAACCATTCCAACAAATCCGGTTGAAAAGAGAGCATATGGAATTACTAATGCCCGACGTCCATGAGACGAACCAACCCTGACAAAGATAAGAATGATTCCGCTTATTAAAACAAGTACCAGGGCAAAATGTAAGACAGTGATTGATTGAAAAATATTAAAAAACTTACGCAAACCAGGGGTTGAAAGAGAACTCCAATAAATCAGATTATAAAATACCCCGTGGGGGGCTAAATCCGAATTAATAACTATTTTTCTTCGGTCGTATTCCCCTAATGATTGCCAGAACCAATCGATTCGATACTCAGACAAACGGTCAGAAATATAATCCGGAGTGATAAGCCGGGTTGTAATATTACGTTCTTCCAATCGTTCACTTATTACTTTAGGATTAAGATCGATTTCCGAGTTTGTCGATGCCAGAAAAAGATTAAAATCGCCTGGTATTATTCTCACCTGGGGAAAGACCGATTTTAACGTTAAAAAATTGGAATTAATCATCCGTTTCAAATCCTCGCTCAAATAAGACAATGAACCCAATCCGATGCTGGCGAGAATTCCAGCTTTATGCAGTCGCTGCTTTGCCAGGGCGAAAAATTCTTTGGTAAAGTAGCGGTTAATTTGTATCGTAGCCGGGGAAATGAAATTGACCAGTATCAAATCATAATATTTATTTTGATTATTAAGATATGACCTTGCATCCTGGTGAATCAGCTTAACTCGAGGGTCACTTAGTTCTTCAATTGTAAGTGGGGTTGGAAACTTCTCTACCGCTTCAAGCAGCACTGGGTCCAATTCGACGTAGTCAATAGTCTCGACTCGATACTTCAGTATCTCGGTGAGGATTCCTCCAGCCCCACCGCTAATCAAGAGCACTCTTTTCGGATTGGGATGGGACAAAAGGGGAAAATGGACAAAATCTTCGGCAAAGGCGATATCCGGGACTGGCGTGTTAATTACTGGTATTCCGTCCTCAAAAAAAGTATATTGTTCTTGTTGTTTGATTACAGCAATATTGCCATAAATCGAATTTTGGTAATAAACTACATTATGACCTTGCCAATGATGTATTATTGATAATTTCTGGATTTTAGCCGGTAATTTAGCAATTATTAGTAAGATAAATAGAATCATCAATGAACCCAAGCCAATACTGAATCTTGTAGACTTCGTTGTTAAAATTAATCCGAATAATGCAACAAAATTGATTAGACCAATAAAAAATACGATGGTGAATGAAGAAAAATACGGGATGAGTAAATAAGGTAAAATGACGCCACCGGCAATTGTGCCGATTGTTTCTAAAACATATACTCGACCTACCGCCTTTTCGCTTCTGGTGCCGGCTGAAAACAGATTGCAACTAAAAGTGAAAAGTGCGCCATGGGTAACACTTAAGGGCAAAAGAATCAGAAATGAAGAAAGAAACATGGTCGGAATACTTAAAGTTTCACCTGGAACCGCACCGATGATGTTCTTGATAATTCGCGCTAGATAAATCATAACTGGCAGGGCTAATGAAAAGATGATTATGACAAGGCTTAATAGAAATATTTTATTTTTGGCTCGTTCTATCGTCTTACCCAGAAAGAAACTACCAAGAGCTTCCAGGATTAACCAGTTAGCTAAGACTAAGCCGATTGAAAGCTCATTACCATAAAAACTGACCATCAATTCTCGGATGAGAATAATCTGGGCAATGATGCCAGAAGCACCGGTCACAAGTATTACAAAGCGGAGAGACTTGCTGAAGGAATTATTCACTCATCTATCCTATGAATGTTAATGTAGGTGTCAAGTTAAGTTTACGAACACAAATAATGGCAGGTTGTTTATACTTTACATAATTAATCTAATTCATATTTCTATAATTCTCATATGAATTCTCAGAAACATTAAACAGTATCAATTGGCATTTTTACGTCAGCAAAAGATTAGTTATAACTGATGTCTAAATTGAGGGAAAATTTCTTCTATATATTTGATTTTCGGTATTTTATATTTGATTCGGATAGGAGAGGGTATTATCTATTTACTACAGATTAACACAAGATTGCTTTATAGCTATTAAACTTGCTGAGTTTTTTAGCCCTGGATTTGGAATAGCCACAGAGACTCTGAGTCCACTGAGAGGTAGCCGCTCGATTCGAGCGAAAAGAAGGAAATCGCAACCTAAAGGTTGCGGCTACCTCCGAGACACGGAGAAAAACCCAGCACTTATTTTCAGGTAGGCGACGAGAAATTGGAAAGGAGATTTAACACTGAAACGCACCGAATTCTCCGAAGGATACCGACCAGCACTTATTGATATGAATATTATATCTCCCCTAGGTCTTTCATATTTAAAACTTTACCCTTGTATCAATAAATGCTGGTTCAGTA
>Ga0224501_10004777_pt1 | contig 10687 bp, 10 predicted proteins | sample SF_Oct11_sed_USG_4_FD_169105 | JGI IMG/M metagenome (GOLD analysis project Ga0224501, IMG submission 169105) | Sediment microbial communities from San Francisco Bay, California, United States - SF_Oct11_sed_USGS_8_1 | ecosystem: Environmental > Aquatic > Marine > Sediment | place: USA...
GACTGACTAGAGATGAATTATATGAAAGCCCATGTTGTGAGGATTCAGAAAATGTATGGTTTGTCCCAGTGACGTTGTAATTTCTACGCATTACGGTCCATTACCCGCGACTCCGCGAAAGCCTCTAATTAGGCCGGCAAACGAGGCTTAACAATGGGACGCTGCTAGGATTAATATCTGGGACAAGAGTCCCTACTGAGGCTGAGAGGTCTAAGCCTTTGAGACCATATATGCGCCACTAGTCAGGCAACCTTGACAACAAGAGATAATGGATTTTTTAAGGCTGCCAATTATTTTCACCGAAACTCAAACCATACATGTTCTGAGTGTAGTTTTATGCATTACTGCATGAGTCTTCTGAATGAACGAGTCTTCTCACCTCTGTACTTTTGTCACATCTTTGATTTTTAGCAGCTGATATCTCCCCGTCCACCACCTCTCGTGTGAAGGCTTGACGAATCCCCCATCGCTTTGTTTTAGGATCGTCTGCTCATTAAGGAGGCGGAGCTAGCTGAGTTGGACCTGAAGTTCCGTGAGAGTCAGGGCGAGCTCGACGAGCGTCGAGTCGATAAGGAGCAGGAGATCCGGCAGCTGCGGAATGAACTTCTCGACTATAAGTCACGTCAGCCACAGGTAACACTTACCGAGGAACCATCAGTATACTGTTCTGGCGACCGGCATGTGTGCCTCCGCCATGGTCCGCTATAGATACAGCTGCCATGGGTTTGGTACCTCATTCAAACAATTCAATTTTGCCAGAAATCTGTTGACAAGTCTGCATAAGGGAGCTTTCAGGCCTGTAGAGGAAGTCAAAGCTTTTACCCGGTTTTTTGATATTTGCCTCGATTTTTCAGCCCCCACCAGGTATGCGATATTATACTAGCTTTATCAGCCATTGAAACCAGCCCATCACATGACTTTCAATTCCCGTTTAGCCACCCAGAGCCTATTTCGAGCTCCTCTCAGTGAAGACCCTTTATTTTCCACCCGGTCTCGCTCCCTGTCCTTTGTGACTTGCCGTACTCCGCGTGATTTTCTTCCGGTGTCTGTAGGTCGTGGAGCGTACGGTTGAAGTTCCAGTGGAATCACTGGCAGCCAAGCAGCAGCTCACCGAGTATCAGTCTCAAATCAAGTCTCTGAAAGAGGAGATCAAAAAGACGATCGTGTCGCATCGACATGAAATTAGCCAGCTTGAGACCAAGCATGTAGAAGCAGTGAGTTATAGCTGTGCTCGGCTGAAGAGTTTTGACTACACCTTCATTTTATACAAAGTTGTCTTAATGTAATTTAATGCGCTTACATATTGTTGAAAGAGAGTGTGGGAATAACGACGGAAAATGAGCCTTGGAAGCATACTCTCAAAATGGCTCCTGGTTATGAGTTCTGGAAACGTGGCGTGGAAATGACCCCTGGATACGGGTACTGGATACGACTCCTGGAAATGAACCTGCAAACAGCCCCTGGAAAGGTGCTGGGGAGGCGAGCCCTGGAAATGAACCTGCAAACAGCCCCTGGAAAGGTGTCGTGGAGGCGAACCCTGGAAATGATCACTGAATATCCTAGCAGCGGCATATCTCTAATCCCATCATGTCTTCTCTGTAGGAACAAATTCTACGTGCCAACCTCGATGCAAACCGCGGTGAGATCGATCGTGTGAGAGAGGAAGTCGCTTCTAGGAAGGAGCATGAGAAAACGGTAGAAATGGAGAAGCTAGAGGCTCAGGTAAGACTCTGGCAGTGTCACTCGCTGAGCTGGTTACATTCCATGCTGCCCTGGAAGCTCATTACAAGTTCTTTAGCTAGTCAGCCGGTCTGTTAGTTAGGTAGCTAGCTACCTAGTTAATAACCTTGTTGGTTAGTTAGTCAGCCTGTTAGGTAGCTAGCTAGCTACCTAGTTAATTAGTCAAATAATTAGTTAGTTAGTTAAATACTGAAAAGTGCACTCTTCACATTACATTCCAACTGGCCGGATGCACTCACTGAACTGGCCCCAGGGATTAGTAAGTCCCCCAGGAGGGTTAAAGCTCAGCTGGGGGTGCAGTTTCAGTGAAATAAACTACAAAACCCACTCCCGGTAATTCATTTAATTGTAGCTGCAAGAATCTCTGGATGGAAATCAAGTCGAGTTTATGCGACCCTGCATGGTCATTCGGGTTGGGGTGTCCATCTGCCAAGCGGTAGCGTAGATTTTCTTGGTCATGAAGCCCTCCCATTGTGAATACGAGCTCCTCACATATATCCTAGCTTAAAAACCCTTGGAGAGGAGACGGGCGCCGCCATGTCATCACAAACATGCTAAAAGGACACGAGGAATGTGAAGCAATACAGCTTCTTCTGCCCTCAGGTCCCCGATGATCAACGTGATCACGCAGGTCTAAAAATAATCGCGTCTCGTTATGCAGATGAAGGCCAAGACGAGCGAGCTGCGTCAGTTACGTCAGGAGATGGCGGATCGCGTCGGCGATTTGGAGGCGGAACGCGACGCCGAGCTGGAGAGAATTGAACGACAGTACCAGGAGAGGGTTGGTCGTGGCGAGAAGGAGGGAGAACGCGTGAGAGCGAGGCTCGCCGCTGTGCTGCCAGAGCTTACCACTGTGAGAGAGGAGTGTCTGTGAGTACTCTAAACTACACTATCTGTCTTATGTAAGGGTGACATAATTAGGAAATAACACACTGCAAACTGTTATGGTGAAATCATTATGACCACCCATGCCAGCATCGCCAATCTCAAGCAACTACCACCTTAACGAACAGTGGGCACCATTGGCAGTGTATGGCAAGAGAGCACCCCTTCGAAGGAAACTACGGGGCCAGCACAAACACGCAAAGCGAAACGCTATGAAAGCGAACAGTTGGAAATGCCAAACGGCGCACGCGCGGCCTTTGCTTGAGCCCGCGGGCTTTAGCCAATTGGTTCTAGTCCTTGACCTCTGACTCGGACTGTTGTTACCACCGGCTGTTCCTACAGCGATCAACGACCTCTAGCGGAGAAGGCCGCTGGCTGAATTTGCAAATTCAGCGCTCGCGAAAAATTTTTTACGCGAACTTCGCTACAACCGCTGACTGGCTCACACCGGTGTTGGACCTACTTCGCGCAAGCAGGTACTAACGGCACGCCAACTTAACGCCGTGATGCACGGGATCTACCCGCTTGCGTGCAACTTCAGGTGTAGCGTAATCCGTTTTCCCAGCCACTCCGCTGTTCTGTTAAATAGGACAACCAAGTGCCAAGGTGGAAAAAAAGTATTATAGCATGAACTACCGCAGTAATGAGTTGTTTGCTCTCCCCTTAGAGCTGTGAAGGCGCTGTGCTCAGAGCTGCAGGAATCTAACCAATCAGAGTCCGTTCGCACTGCGGCAGCAATAACAGCTGCCATCGCTGACCTCGCCGAGCATAACAAGGAGCTCGTCAGGAAGTATAGGAAAGAAATGGCTCTCCGTAAAAAATATCACAACGAACTGGTCGAGCTAAAAGGTACGCTATTCTCTAGAATATAAGATCATTTCATTTTTTATGGACAGCTAAATTAAGTCAATAGACAACCTGCAAGGGGTCAGCCGAGGCCAGCTTTTAGTAGGATAGCGGGATAGATGAGTGGTAAAACACTGGGGTTGTAACCGTGATACCCTGAGTTCAAGCCCCAGTCAATGCGGGTTCCCATTTTGAATGTGATGTCTTCACATCAATCCTAGCTCAAAACAAAGTAACCAGTCTCAGTATGAGGTGGAGTGCTGACTCTGACCCACTCGTGGTGCTCCACGCTTTGAGGTGGAGTGCTGACTCTGACCCACCCGTGGTGCTCCACGCTAAGCTTTAACTGGCGAGGAAACAAGTTAGGCCGATGTCCCCAAGGTGGTCCAGGGTATGCTTCATGGAGAAGGTTGATGGGTTGGACAATCTGTGGATAGATTAGAAATTTTCAGGTAAGACGATTAATGGTCAGGAATTCCTACCGCTTATGGATGGATAGAAGTGTAATGTTGAGTCTGTTGGGTGTACTGTGGAAATTTTAAGCACAGTAAGAAGTCCTGTTGATGGTCTTAGGGAGACCAGATTGATGATGGATATCACCCTCATGCTTTGACGTGTTGTAGGTAACATCCGGGTGTTTTGTCGGATTCGGCCGCTGATTAGAGAAGACGCCTCGATCGCTGCCGGCTCACAGAACGTTCTCTCCGTGGACACTGATGATGAGGACATTCTGCTCGTGTCTTTTAAAGGTCGGCAGCAGAACTTTGAGATGGACAGAGTGTTTAAACCCGACGCCACTCAGCAGCAGGTTGGTAACCCCCACCCATACTCTACCCGGTCGCCAACCCTACCCCTCCACCCTACTCGTCATCAATAAACGGCAGAATATCTTGGATAGGGAGCAGCCATGGCTGAGAAGTTAGAATACATGATTCACATACCGCTGGTCATGAGTTCAAATTCCAGAAGAGTCAGGAGGGGCATCTGACCTCGCTTTTGAACTCCAACAAAATCACCAAGGTATAAACTCTATGATCTCGTACATGGATTGATAATATGGAGTAGAAACTCCACGATCCCATACAAAGATAAATAATGTGGAGTTTTAACTTTGCGATCGCGTACTGGGAATAATAAACAGAAGCGACCTCTCCGACCCGCAATTTGTTGAGCGACCTAGTTTCCGTAGCGTAATAAGGGTTGTTACATAGTCCCTAATGGCCATCGGAGAAGTGGAAGAGCCAACCTGTACTGGTAATGGTGTAACTAAGGTGGGTCACCACTCCTCTTCCTCACCGCCTTCACCTTCCCCAGCTCTAAGGAGAGTTAGGTACCCATTTACTGCTGTGTGAATAAATATTATCATTTTGATATGAGTTGGCTTTGTACTCCATCTACAGATAGCTCCGTCCTCATACCAGCTGGGTCTCACTCTGACTGGCTCTGACTCCCCCTCCCCTACCACTGATAGTGACGGTCTGTTTCATTCATAGGTATTTGATGAGGTTCGGGCTCTGGTGACGAGCGTTGTTGACGGCTACCATGTCTGCATCTTTGCTTACGGACAGACAGGAAGTGGAAAAACGTATACCATGGAAGGTTGGTTGGCTGACCAGAGTTGTCTACTCCCTCCCTGTAGCTGACCCGCTGACTATGCAGTGATTTCCTAGATTCTATGTTTTGTGTGGGCACTCTTGTGAATTTTTGTCTTTTTTTATATTGCAGCAGGTTTTTACCCCTCTCTGTTTGCCTTCATCTAACTTGATACAGTTCTCACCACTAGCTGTTACCTCTCCCAACGGGAAACCAGCCTTCATCTAACTTCATACAGTTCTCACCACTAGCTGTTACCTCTCCCAACGGGAAACCACCCTTCATCTAACTTCATACAGTTCTCACCACTAGCTGTTACCTCTCCCAACCGGAAACCAGCCTTCATCTAACTTCATACAGTTCTCACCACTACCAGTTACCTCTCCCAACGGGAAACCACCTCCGTATCATTCCATAAGACCATGATGATGACCCATCCCAGTAACAATGCTAACAACGTGAATGGTCCCAGCCTAACAAACGGTGCCGGTAGGGACACCCAGGTCATTATCCTGCGAAACCCCTATAGAGGATATCTCACTGAAGTCGTTCGATGGAGTGGTCATTCTTGCCAAGCCAGCAAGTCAGACTCTCTGACACTCTGTGCAATTTGGCAGACACTGTCGGTAGTGATTCTTCGACCAAAAAGTTCGTCTAGTCTGGCAGTACCTTGAGCTGTGTGCTAACATCAGTAAACAGCTGTATATCGGCTCACATGTTGCCCTGGCCACATCCCCGACACGTAAACTTTTACTCGTGGTTCGGGAGTTGTGCTCTGTTGCCCGTTTTGAAACTAATGCATGCCGTCTCGCCGCAGGACCGAGTCACGACCACGGAATAAATCAAAGGGCCCTATCTCAGCTCTTCGCAGAGGCCGCCGACAGATCAAGGGACTGGAGTTTTGACATCCAGGTACACCGGCGGCAGCGGGAGACTGTATTTCTCAGCATGAGATGACTCCGAGAACTTGGGGGCATCATTGGCTTATCTTTTCCAGTAAATTAAATGCCATGTCTAATGAGAGCTGTTGCGAATTAATTCCGTACAAAAGAGATGCATTGAGGCCTCTCGCGTCTGAAGCAACGCCTAAACCTCCCGCGATGAACGTGATTTGTCTTCCTCCGAGCAAAATTCACACAACCCCTGAGCCATGTTAAATTGAATCATAAGTGATCACACGGTTGCTGAAGATAACCCTATTGATGTGGAGCACCAATTATTGGTCGTGCCATTCTGTAAAGGGAACGCCTAATGTCATGACTCGGGCAGATGTTTATTAACTATTGGTTTTTCGTTTGTTGTGTTTACTGCACAAAACATTCAATTCAGCCGTCAACTTTATTTATATTATACCGTCAATACTGAAGTGTGCATAACCTCACATTATTATGTTTTCTGTTCGCCGTAAACCAGGTTGATCCATAGGCATCTCATGATCATAATGTAATTAAACGCATTTTTTCTCAGGGGCACCACTCCGCTCTTAACCACTATTTCAGCTTGGTCCTAGCCTTTGGTCCTCCAAGGCCCATGTACAAGGCAGCCTGGGATAAATCCTTTGAAATGCTCCGTCATGGCTGGGATTTGAACCCGGGTCACGGAGATGACAGGCAATGAGATTCTCCCATTGAATTATGATGACTCGCCCTTACATTATCACATACATGTGTATCTGTGGTGAGGAATCTTTCCTTACAACTCGCAGTGCCGAGTGCCCGCTAGAGGCATGTCCTAACCCAGATGAGCTGATGAGCAACCAGCGCCTGACCCCAGTAATCAGCCGCTCTGTGTGGGTGCATTCTAGCTCTTTAGTTATTGTGAAGAAGCATTATAGAGACCCCGTGTGAATGTTTCAGGTGTCAGTGATAGAGATTTATAATGAGACAATTCGGGACTTGTTATCGCAGAATCCGGCTAGCAGTCGTCTGGAGGTGAAACTCCAGCAGGACGGTACACTGCACGTCCCTGGTGAGTCAGCTCTCATTCACTCCTAGTCCCAGAATCCCCTCTCCCCTATCACACCTCCCACCTCCTCTAGCCTCTTCCCCGAGTAACCCTCTCTGCTCTATTTCCAGTCTCGCCCTGTCTCTAATAGAGTTTATCTAGCTACAGGCTTCAGGTTTGGTTAATTTTCTTAGGCAAAGCAAACCTCGTTTTCAGAATGGTTCGCTGTGGTGGTGGTTTATTTGTGGCGCATGGTAAGGTAAGCTGGTATAGATCGTGGCCGTCTTTGAGTTACGCCTTTCCTGTATTCAATTTGTCTGATCTTCTATATGTTTTCTCGTGCATAAAGAATTCATCTCCCCTTCTGTTTCAGGTTTGTTCTGGGTGGCGGTGCATAATGTTGCAGATGTCAACACCGCGTTTACACTCGGCCACAAAAACCGCTCAACGGCGAGTACGAATATGAATGAGCACTCATCGCGATCACACGCCCTTCTCTGTGTGCAAGTTACAGGAGTAAACAAAACTACTGGTGCTAAAACATTTGGTGAGTGGATGGCTGAGTAACTGGCTGACCGACTGACCGATTGACCGACCGATTGACTAATGATTGGTCTCCGGTATTTTGCAGGTAAACTGAACCTGGTGGATTTGGCCGGCTCTGAGCGAGTCAGTAAATCCGGAGCAGACGGCGCTCGACTCAAGGAAACTCAGAGTATCAACAAGAGTCTTTCTGCTCTTGGGGATGTCATCTCGGCTCTGAGAAATAAGCAGAACCATGTACCGTATCGTAACAGTAAACTTACCTACCTACTACAGGACTCACTAGGTGAGTGGTAACCTACGTCTGTCACTGGCTATACTCTAATCCGTGGGGCAGTGTGAAGGTTTGAACAGAAGTTTGCTGAAGGATGAGTGCCTTACTCTCACCGTGGGCGACTCACTATAAGCAGGACATTTAGAGCCAATTTTCTGGAGTCCGCCGCTGTTCTAGTACACACTCTTACTTCAGATGGATCCTCCTAGGCTTCCCTACTGTGGTGATTGTTCCCATTTAGATCTGCTAGATTATAGTGAACTAATATTATAGTGATTCCGAAAGGACTTATCATTCGTAAGGACTAGCGGGATAGCTCAATGGTTACTCCTACTGAGCACCCACTGAGAGAATGAGCCCTTCACATAATTCCTAGCTCCTACTGAGCAACCACTAAGAGAATGAGCTCTTCACATAATTCCTAGCTCCTACTGCGCACCCACTGAGAGATTGAGCTCTTCACATAATTCTTAGCTCCCCCACTCTAACAAGCCTTAGGCGTAGGAGGTGCAATACTTGGGATGACCGGGAGCCCAATCAGAAAAGAGACAAACCTGGCCTGGTCATTGCTGGCTGGGTCATTGCGTGCGACTTTTAAAAAAAATATAGCTTCTGTGTCTAGTAGAGCACTGAGGTGGATTTTCACTATCCCTGTAATGAGTGATTGGTGTTTTGTCTCTCAGGTGGTGACTCAAAGACGCTGATGATAGTCCAGGTGGCGCCGATCGAGAGGCATGCCAGCGAGACGCTCTGCAGTCTAAACTTCGCCATGCGGGCTAAAGCTGTGGAGCTCGGCACGGCGAGCCGGAAGGTGGAAAATGCTGAGGTTACTGCGCTAAAAGAGAGGCTTGCTCACTACGAGGTGTGCACAGTCAGTCACTCACCTAGAAAATCTGTCCGCCTGCCTGTTTGTTAGTCTGTCTGTCTGTCATTGGCAGATAGGGGTCAGGGTAGCTACGTTAGTAAAAAAAACTTGGTCTTGCAATAACAGGTTCCAGTCTCACTGCCGGCGGGTTGTTTTTCTGGTATGGGGCTTTTGTAAGCATGGGTTCGGATCACCGCAGTTAGAAAATGGATTTTCCAGCCAGTGGATAATGAGGATCACGATCACTTCATGGTTGTTAAAGATCCAACTCTCCCTTCTCGAAAAGAGTGAGAGCGTTTTGGCGGGTGATTGGTAACTGACTTAGGTTGACTGACTCCCAACCCGAAGCGATGATATTGACCCGCATGCGGTGCTCCGTGCTAAGCCATAATTGGTTATAAACAGATATCTAACCCGGCAGCTTTTCCATATGTGAGATGAAGTGGCAGCGGAGTCATGAGGCGCGGGTATTTAATAATCGTTTATGTTCAGTTTAGTCATTGAGTTTTCTCGGCGAGCAAATATTCTCGATGAGAAAACTCGACATTTGGGTCGAGTCGAGAATTTCCGGTGTGTTTCACAGCTAGGGGAGGGTCATTTTCGACTTCCGAGCAAGTTTTCTTGGCGATTGCGGCGAGTTGAGTTTTGACCTATGGATTCTACTAACCGAATGAAGGCCAACTAATTTTGAGCTCCTTGTAAGTTGAATATAATAGGTCTGAAAAGTGTTTGAATTCATTATATTAGTCATTAAATCTTTCAATCTCTTGTTCTTATTGTTTGTAAATGGGTCGGAATTATGGAATAAGGTCTGTTCCGCGATCAGCCGTTTTGTACAATGTGAACATAACTCTGTATGTGGGTGATTTGGCTTTCTGTCGGGGCTTGCACGAGCATGATCAGCCGAGAAAACGCTATGTTTAACTTGGGTCGAGTTGAGATTTTTAAAACACGCTGAGAATCAATCTGCCAATTCTCGGCGAGTAAACTTGACAATTAAACTGGTCATGAGGGAATTGTTCGTATAAGCCAATCATAGGAGTCAGTCAGGCTGAGTCAAAACTGGCTCTTCGTTTTACATACAAAAGGTTTTTAACTTTTACCTGCCCAAATGATGGAAATACAGTTTCGATGGCCCTGCTCCCTACTTCGCCCTAGCAAATTAAAGGATGCGGCTGCTAACTTCCTCAGCACTGCAGATGAAAAATTATGAGCTTGTATTTGGGTAGCTTTGTTGTTCTATTAGCCTCAATGTGATTTCTGATCTTGTAGAGCCCCAGCTCAACTCCACTCTCTACACCTACTAAAGCAACTCCCAAACGGAAACTCTGACCAGTGAGGCTCACATGGCTGGTCAGTCACATGATCTACAGTTGGATGTCACATGACCCAAGTGTGGCTAGATATGCCTTGACCTTTGGGCCTTTTTGTGTATTCAGCTTCCACTCAATCTGTTTCAAGCCTTGCACTTCTGTTAAATATTACTGCATTAATTTTTTTACCTCTAGATGCCTTAGTTTTATTGATTAACAGTGAAATGGTTTATTTATTATTGAAAATATTATAGAATGAGTACAATGATGTCTTTATTATTATAGATTTTTTACAAAAAAGATTGTTTGAGCTTGTATCTAAGATGTTTTGGATAGATTATTGTTAGCAGTTGCCAGGCTGTCCATTGGACAACTCTTAGGATCCAATACCTGTTGAATCACTGTAGCTGAGCTCGGCACGCTTTTATGTAAGCCATTTTGCTGACCATTTAGAGTGCGGGGAAAGCAGGTAGCCGAGCAAGTGACAAAAGGCCACCCAAAAAGGGAGACCACCCAGAAAGGGGGACCACCCAGAGAGTGAGACCATTGGGTACTAGTTAAATGAGAACACATTGAACTCCCACTGTTTGCTGACCATGGAGTCACTGAAAATGACAGTTCATCTTGTCATGGTATCGCTACAGCTTCAATTTTGGTTCGGGGGGGGGGGGGGGGGCGGGGGGA
>Ga0224501_10004778_pt1 | contig 10686 bp, 6 predicted proteins | sample SF_Oct11_sed_USG_4_FD_169105 | JGI IMG/M metagenome (GOLD analysis project Ga0224501, IMG submission 169105) | Sediment microbial communities from San Francisco Bay, California, United States - SF_Oct11_sed_USGS_8_1 | ecosystem: Environmental > Aquatic > Marine > Sediment | place: USA...
GTTAGCTGCCATACGTGATCCGGATCCGGTATTATTTCTGGAGCCCAAACGAGTTTATCGTATTGAAAAACATGAAATTGAAGATAATGGTGAAGAATATCCATTAGGTGTTTGCTTTGTTGATAGAGAAGGCACCGATATAACCCTGATCAGCTGGGGAGCTATGCTTCATGAAACCAAGCAGGCCGCTGAAAAGTTGGCAGCTGAAGGTATTAGCGCCGAAGTAATTGATGTAGCAACGGTCAATCCATTGGATATTGAAACCATTTTGGAATCTGTTGAAAAAACTGGCCGTGTTTGTATTGTTCAGGAAGCACCAAAAGCTGGAGCACTAGGTTCAGAAATTGCAGCAGAAATTGCCGAGAAAAGATTGTTCAGTCTGTTGGCACCAATTGGTCGTGTTTCCGGCTATGATACTGTAATGCCATATTATCGATTGGAAAAACAGTATATGCCTAAAGTTGAGCATATCATTGAAGAAGCAAAACGAATAGTGGAGTATCGATGAAAGTATTTAATTTACCTGATTTGGGTGAAGGTTTACCCGATGCCGAGATTGTTCGTTGGTTGGTCAAAGTAGGTGACACGGTCAAGCAAGATCAACCCATGGTTGAAATGGAAACCGCCAAAGCTGTCGTTGAAGTGCCATCTCCTTATGATGGAGAAATTACTGCTTTGTGTGGCGAAGCTGGCGATATTATCGAGGTTGGTGCTGTTTTAGTTGAATTTGATGGTGATGGATCAAGCGCTAATACTTCTTCATCCGAGCAAGAAACTGTTGAATCTAAAACGCCTGAAGCAAAAGAAGAATCAAAGGTTGCAGCTGATACGAGCTCAGGTGATTCTCAGGTTTTTAATCTGCCAGACTTGGGTGAAGGTTTACCTGATGCTGAAATCGTACGCTGGTTGGTAAAAGAAGGCGATGTTCTGTCTGTCGATCAGCCAATGGTTGAAATGGAAACTGCCAAAGCGGTTGTTGAAGTACCTTCTCCCTATGCGGGCAAAGTTGCTATCCTTCATGGTAGTGAAGGTGATGTCATTGAAGTTGGTAAACCTTTGGTAACTTTTGGTGATGCTGTAGCTCAGCCGTCTTCAGAGAAAGTTGAATCTGCAAAAGCTGATGAAAAACCTGCTGATGCAGGCACAGTCGTTGGTGCAGTTGAAGTTGGCCATCAGATTGTTGCCGAATCAGCGAGTGCAGTCGTTAAGGCGCTGGCCAAAAAACTGAAAGTCGATTTGACACAGGTGACAGGAAGTGGCGCTAACGGGGCAATCACTCAAGCTGACGTTAAAAAAGCGAAAGCCGATGGCAAGTTGATTTCTGCTGGCGCTGTCAATACCACTACGCCAATTGTGAGTTCAGCTACCGATGAAAATCCGTTAAGTTTTAAAGCTTCGCCAGCAGTAAGAGCTCATGCCAAGCGTTTGGGGGTTTTGCTATCAGCGTGTAAGCCAACAGGCCGGAAAGGTTCTATCTCCAAAGCCGATGTCGAAGCTGCGGTTGGTAAATCTTCTGCGTCAGCTAGTGCATCTATGCCAATGCGAGCTGCAGGCACACCTGAAAAAGTCTATAAATCAGTACCTTCAACAGCGGTTACGCCAAGCAAGGAACCACAAACTGTTCGAGGTGTTAGACGAGCTATGGCTATGGGCATGGCGCATTCTCATGCGACTGTGGTTCCAACAACGCTGATGGAAGATGCCGATATAACTTCATGGGTTAAACAGGATCCTTTGGCGCGATATGTCAGAGCATTGGTCTTTGCATCCAAAATTGAGCCTTCACTCAATTGCTGGTTTGATGGCGAAAAATTTGAACGTATTGTTCATCCTGAAGTACACGTTGGGATCGCTGTTGATACGCCTGATGGCTTGTATGTGCCAGTGGTTCATGATGCTGACAAAAAGGACCTTTCTCAGATAAGAGCAAGAATTCAGCAAGTGCGTGAAAAAATTGAAAATCGTGGATTGAAGCAGGAAGATCAACAGGGAGCAACAGTGACCTTATCCAACTATGGTACCATTACAGGAAGATACGGCACGCCAGTTGTTTCTCCTCCCCAGGTTGCAATTTTGGGAACAGGACGTTTCAGAAGCGAATTGCAAATGGATGAATTTGGTATTAGTAAACGTAAAATTCTGCCATTGTCCTTAACCTTCGATCATCGAGCTTGTACCGGTGGTGAAGCGGCTCGATTCCTTGCCGCTGTGATTGAAGATTTGCAAAAAGCTGATTAGCCTATCACTGAACACTGACCAGAATAACACTTTTTCAGTTATTCTGGTTGGTGTTGTATCATTTAAATCACACCATCATTTGCAGATATTTTGTATTAAGGAAATCATTTACTTAAGAAAAGTATCATGTTGTCGCAATTCTACAGATTGTGTCACATATTAGATTTTGTTAGTTGAGCTTGTCTGGCTAAAGTGGTAACTTTCCCTGCAATATACCTTCAATTTTTTGATTTTAAAAGTGAGAAAATTAATGAAAAAGACAATTTCTCTTGTTCTTTTGATGGCACTTACCGCTTGCGGTGGTAGTGATGATAAAAAACCTACAGGCTGTCAAATAGATACGTCTATCTTGCCTCTTGATCCAAATGGAATTTACAAGCTGACACAGTGGAATATTGATGCTAATGCTGATGGGCAGGCTGAAAGTTGTTATCACTATACTTATGATGCTTCAGGTAACATGCTTACGGCTTCAGAAGATCGCAATGCTGATGACAAACAAGATAGCACGGCAACCTATACTTACGATGCCAATGGAAATATGCTCACTGGGTCGATAGATTACAACGCTGATGGTAAACCGGAGCGTATTGAAAAAAACACCTACGATACTAATAACAACCTGTTGAGCAAACATAAAGATGTAAATGGAGATGGAGTTGATGATGCTATTTATACCTACACCTACGATATAGCGGGCAATCAATTAACTTTTACATCAGATATTAATGGAGATGGGATACCCAATCGTATCGTGACCAATACATACGATGCCAATAATAATATTCTATCTACCGAAATTGACAGTAATGGTGATGGTACTGCTGAAATTGTTACTACCAACACTTATGATGCTAATAATAATGTGTTGGCTGTCACAACAGATTCCAACAATGATGGTGTTGCTGACAAAATAGTGATCAATACCTATGATGCCAACAACAATCTTCTAACAAGAGAAGATGACACCAACGGTGATGGAATAACTGACGATATTGAGACATACACTTACGATGCCAATAACAATTTAATCAGGTTTACTTCTGATATTGGTGCTAATGGTGTTCTGGCTAAAATATACACATTTACTTATGATGCTAACAATAATCCTTTAACCAAGGTATACGATCAAAATGGTGATGGAATTGTCGATAAAAAATATGTATATACTTATGATGCCAATGGATATTTACAAAGTGAGTCTTACGATTTAACCGGAGATGGCCTCTATAATGTTGTACATAATTATATATTTGATGCTAATGGTAACAAACTTTATGAAGAAAGAGATACAAACGGAGATGGGGTAATTGATGAAATTATTACTTGTACTTTTGATGCAAATGGCAATCGTTTAACTTCAAGCTATGATGCTGATGGTGACGGTACAAATGAAGCGGTTTATAGTTTTACCTATGATCCTAATGGAAATATGCTAACCTATTCTATAGATGATAAAGCAGACGGAAAGATTGATTATATACAGAGTTATGCTTACGCATTCTTCCCACTTTAAGATAAAGTTATAAACCTGTTATAGTGATAAAGAGTCAGCAATGCTGGCTCTTTTTTTGGTTCTGAATCAAGAGTGCAAAAACAATCATGATTGAGTTATTGATCATTGCTATCGCTTTAAGTATGGATGCCTTTGCGGTGTCGATCGCTTTAGGCAGTAAAAATAATTCCCGGAATAAACCTGAAGAGAATAAATTTGGAAATCCGTTCATTTCTATTTTGTCTCTCGCACTAATGAGTGGTATTTATTTTGGTGTCTTTCAGGGATTGATGCCTGTTGTTGGATATTACATTGGTCAGGGAGTGATGCTATGGATGGAACAATGGTTCGGGTGGATTGCATTTGTGTTGTTGATGGTTGTAGCGATTAAAATGATGCTGGAGTCCTTTGAAAGTGAGGCGGACAAACCAATTCAGCAATATACGCATAAACTTATGCTGGTCTTGGCAATAGCGACCAGTATTGACGCAATGGCTGCCGGTTTTTCATTAATGTTGTTAAATGTAAGTTTGATTATTGCCTGTGTGATTATTGGTGTAACCACTTTTGTGTTTAGTTTTGCTGGCGTTTATTTAGGTAAGAAAACCGGATTATGGTTGGAAAACAAGGCGACTTTATTTGGTAGTATCGTTTTAATGTTGGTGGCTTTTAAAATATTACTCTATTAAATTGGCCAGAAATGTAGTCACTGATTCTACAAAAAACAGTGACTACAAAGTCTTGAAGATGTAACTAGTGAGCTAATGAATATATCAAGTCAACATAAGCTTTTTCAATATCAGCAAGTCCAGCGGCTTTTACATTTTCGGCAGGGTGTATCAAAAATATTTCATTAGGTGCGTGTGCGCCTCGACCCAAACCCAGTCCCATAGGAACCATAGGTAGCTTCAGTCGTTCAGTAAATTGGTAAAAAGGAGCGCTGCCAGCAATTCTGGGGTTAACTGAAAGTCCCTGAGTATATTTGTTATAAACCGAAATGATTTTTTGACTGAGTTCTGCGTTAACTGAAGTTTGCGCGGCCGGATAGCCAGAGAAAGGTCTTATCTCAATATCATTATAGCCATTTTTATCCAGATGATTTCTGATATTGGCAAACATCTTTTCAGGTGATTGTCCTAATGGCAAACGACTATCCATTTTAGCAGTAGCAATATGGGGCAAAATGGTTTTAGTGCCAACACCTGTATAACCTGACCAGATCCCGTCAACATTCAATGTCGGGTTGTATAACAGATCAACCAGTGCCTCTCTTCCGGTTTGATCATCAATCCATCGTGACACACCGGTAGATGCTTGCAGGGTTTTGTCATCTCTTTCGTGAACAGTGCGATTAATCAGCAATTGTTCTTCATCAGATGGCGGAATAATGTCATCGTAAAACCCGGGAATTAAAATAGTATTACCATCCTTGCTGGTCATACTGGAAATTGCCTGCAGTAATCTTAACGTTGGTGAATCCACAATGCCTTTGTAAGAACCATGTATCTCGGCAACACTTGGACCACCCCATTCACCACCTTTAGCTTCAATTTCAAAATAGATGATCCCCTTAACACCCAGAATCATACTGGATTTACCTTCAGCATTTTGAGAGCTCATGGGAAATATTACGCCGGAGGCCTGTTTCATTCTTTCTTCATAGGCATCTACAATTTGACCATAGTTAGGAGAACCCAGTTCTTCTTCACCTTCTGCTGCTATCATAATATTAACCGGAAGCTTACCTTCAACAGCAATGATAGATGACAAGGCATTTAAAAATGCGCGTTGTGGACCTTTTTGATTGGTCGCGCCTCTGGCCATAATGACCTTGCCCAGTTCATGGTCAATCAGATTAGCTTCAAAAGGTGGGCTCAACCAGTCTTCTTCGTTAACCGGTTGAACATCATACATCATATAGACCAGCAAGGTTTTTTCTGCACCAGCATCATAATATCCCCAAACACCAGGATGACCTTTTGTTTCAACCAGGTTGGCTTCTGCAAAACCAAGCGTTTCAAAATCACTTCTTACCATTTCAGCCATGTCTCTAACGCCAATATTTTGTGCGCTAACAGAAGGCTGTCTTAGCCAGCGTTGTAATTCTTTGATATGGTCATCAATGGATTCATCAATATGCTGATAAATAGCCTGATGCTCGCCAGAATATGCAGGAACAGATTCTATTTGATACATTTCATCGGTTGAGAAAGTGTATTTTGGTCGTTTGATTTCAGTTTCAATATTTGATTTTTCAGCTTCTTTTGTTGAATTGTTTTCACAGGCGCTAACCAGTAACAAAGGCATAAGTAACAGTGGAATGTATTTATTCATAAAGGACTCCAACTCGTTTTAAACTTGAGATAGGTGAAATGTTCGTAGCATATTAACTTAATTAAAATTAACAAATCCAGATTTTTACTATTTTTTGTTGATTATTAATTTATTCAGAAAAATTGTAGGCTATATAAATTAAAGCTAAATCAACAAATAAAGTATTTTAATATCACAGCACAACAATATGATCTGATCAAAAAAGAAGACAATTATCACACTTAAAAGTACAATGTTAACGAAAAACCAATAACTAAAATGCCAGGCAAAAAACAGAATAATGAGGTAGGAAATGAAAATTTATGGGGATATTCAATCCGGTAATTGCTATAAAATTAAGCTGTTAGCTGACCTGATGAATTTAGGTTATCAATGGATTCATGTTGATATTTTGGCTGGAGAAACTCACACGGCCGATTTTTTATCGAAAAACCCGAATGGTAAAATTCCGATGATTGTTCTGGATGATGGTCGTGTGCTTTCCGAGTCTAACGCCATACTGAATTATTTAGCCAATGACAGTAAGTTTCTTCCAGATGACAAATATCAGCGCGCTCTGGTTTTGCAATGGCAGTTCTTCGAGCAGTACAGTCATGAGCCTTTCATTGCTGTGGCCAGATACATCAACAAGTATCTTGGATTACCTGAAGAAAGAAGAGCCGAGTATGAATCAAAACAGGCTGGTGGACATAAGGCTCTGAAAGTGATGGAACAGCAACTTGGTACAACCACATTTTTTGTGGGAGATGATTTAACTATTGCCGATATTTCTCTTTATGCCTATACACATGTAGCTGGTGAAGGCGGTTTTGAACTCTCAAATTATCCGGCAATTTCAGCATGGATAAAGCGAATTGAAAGTTATCCGGGATACACAGGTATGAGTTTGTGAGTTTTTGTTTCAGACTAAAAAATATTTTATTTTTGCTGATTGTTATCATAATTTTGGCAGGTCAAAGCACTATGTCCAAATCTAAACCTGAATCTGTGACACCGGCATCAGCCCGATCACTTAAAGCGATTCAAAATGTTGAACAGCAAGTCAAACAGTCAATGGCGCTTAAAGGTATGAAATATGGAGCGCCAGTTTTCTTGCGTATTTTCAAGCAGGAAAAAGAGCTGGAAATATGGATTGAAAAAGATAACAAATTTCAATTATTTAAAACCTATCCGGTTTGTACCTACGGTGCAGGAGATTTGGGACCCAAGCTGCGCGAAGGTGATGGTCAGGCGCCGGAAGGCTTTTATTTTGTAAAGCCCAATCAACTCAATCCATATAGTAGTTACCATTTATCATTTAATCTCGGTTATCCCAATGCTTACGATCGCTACCATAAAAGAACAGGTAGTCTTTTGATGGTGCATGGAGACTGTGTATCAATTGGTTGCTTTGCCATGACAGATAATAAAATAGAAGAGATTTATGCTGTTGTGGATGCGGCATTAAATAACGGCCAATCCATTTTTAGGGTTCATGCTTTTCCATTCAGAATGACAGAAGAAAATTTGTCTAAACATAAGTCATCAAAATGGTATGATTTCTGGAAAAATTTAAAAGAAGGATACGACTGGTTTGAGAAAAATAATTTTCAACCGCCCAACGTAAAGGTTAAAAACGGACGTTATATTTTTGAACCATTGATAAATCAATAAAACGTTTTTAGCAAATTTGTCGATCTTTTACTGTTTTTTTTATTAAAAGTAGTAGAATCAGAATAATAATGATAACAAGTTTACTATTCAAACGCTGATTGCCAGAAGTTTCAGCGTGTTAATAATAATATTCAAAGGATAATAATATGAAACGTTTACTTCCTATTTTATTTCTACTTTCTCTGGTTGTTGCCTGTGGTGATGATAAAGATGACAAAGACGATCTGTTTGCCAATCAAAAAAAGCAGGAGCAGGTAGACCAAAAGCCGGAAAATAAATCTGATACCACTGAGAAGTCTGAACCAGATACATCCAAATCAACTGAATCTCAAGAGCCAGTTGTTTCTGATACTGATGATGTTGGTGAGGCAGAGTCTGAAATTATTGAGACCGATGATGAACAAACATCCGGGGAAAGCAATCAGACTTCTGAACAATCATCAACCAGTGATAAAGAAGAAGTCAGCGATGAATCTTTTGATGAGGATATGACAGAGGAAGAGGAAGAGGAAGAGGAAGTTGTAGAAGAGGAGCTTGAAGAGCTTGTCATTGAAGATAAGCCATTTGATGTTGAGGAGCAGAAAAAAGCCTTTGAAGACACCCGTTTCTTGGTTTTGGATGTGAGTGAAACGGAATATGACAAGGCGCCTTCTATAGCCATTTCTTTCTCGGTACCCTTGGATATTACGGTAGATTATGCAGATTATCTTGAAATAGAAGATGATAAAAGAGACTCAGTTTCCGGTAGTTGGGTGATTAATGAAAGCCAAACTCGAGCCTATTTCTCCAATATAGATCCAAATATTGAGTATAAGGTCATTGTCCGTAGCGGTATAAAGGCTATCACTGGTAAAAAATTGACAACAGCCTATCGTAAATATGTAAAAACCAAATCCTTAAATCCAAAAGCTGAATTTGCCAGTAAAGGGCAGGTTTTACCTTTGGATATGACCAATGGTCTGGCTGTTGAGTCAGTGAACGTGAAAATGGTGGATATTGATTTTCATCGAGTGAATGATGATGCAGTTGTTAGAGTCATTCGTGATGAAAGCGTTTACGCCAGAGGTGTGCCAAACTATTCCAAACTGGTTTACAGCGGCAGATATGAGCTCGATCATTATAAAAACAAACGCATGATAACCAACATTCCGGTTCACAATATTGATGTATTGAAAGAGCCAGGGTTATACGTTGCAGTAATGAAACCCGCTGGTGAGTACCCTTATGATCATGAGACAACCAGTTTTTATATTTCCGATTTGGCGCTGCAGTTAAGATCTTTCCCTGATCAGATTAGTGTTCATGCCATGAAGATCAGCAGTGGTGAAGCTGAGTCAGAAGTGGAAATACAGGTTTTTGACCGCAAAGGTGCTTCTCTGGAAGTTGCAGAAACTGATTCTGACGGAAACTACAGAATGTCCAAATGGCCTGATGACAGTGTTGTCATGGCTAAAAAAGGCAATAATTTTGCAGTTATGCATCTTGCTTCACCCAGTCTTGATTTGTCTGATCAGTTAAAATATACCAGACAGCAATTAGATCAGGAGCTTTTCCTTTATGGTCCACGAGATCTTTATCGTCCAGGTGAAATGGTCACGGTTAATGGGCTTTTGCGTGATGCAGATGGTGAATTAACTTCTTCTCTTCCTTTAAAAGTCGAGTTGATAAGACCTGATGGTAAAACGGCTACATCTTTTAACTGGTATTCGGAAGATGAGGGCTTTTATTCTCGTGAAATCAGATTGGACAAGAGTCATCCAACAGGAAAATGGTTGTTTAAAGCCATCCAACCAGGTGGAACAAAAGTAGAGTATGCTTTTTCAGTTGAAGACTTTATGCCTGAAACCATGAAGTTGACACTTAAATCATCTGAAAAAGGCATGGCAAGCCCCAAGACAAATATCAAGATCAAAGGGCAAGGTGATTATCTCTATGGTGCACCTGCTGCTGGCAACAGAATTTCGGCCAGAATCAGGGTTCAACCTACTCATTATCCAATTGAATCGCTCAACAAATACTTTTTTGGCCGTGATGATGAGAAAAATAATCAAAGGGAAATTGAGCTGGAAGACAAAAAGCTGGACGACAAGGGGGCTGTTAGCTGGCAATTGCCAAGTGTCTGGTCATCGGTAACTGCGCCAACAAAAGTGATTTTTGAAGCCAGTTTATATGAATCAGGTGGACGCCCGATAACCAGACGTATCAATCAGATTATCTGGCCCGGTAATACTAATTATGGTTTAAGGAAATTATTTAAGGAAGATTTTGCCAGACCTTTTAAAAATGCATTTTTTGAATTAATCAATGCTGACAAGAAAGGGCGTTTACATGGGCTTGGTAATTTCGATGTTTCGTTAATTCGTGAAGACGATAATTATTACTGGAGAGCAGATAACAGACGCTGGCAGTACTACAGAAACAGAGATGAAACTTTGGTTTATAGCAGAACTGTTATCAATAACGACAAGAGAATGAGTTTAAGCTTGCCCGTTGAGTATGGTACCTACCGAGTTGAAATTAAAGATCTGAAAGGCAATGTGGTGATGAGTTATCGCTTTTTTGCCGGATGGTCGTGGGATGAAAGCGGTGAAGGCGCAGTTGCCGGAGCAAGACCGGACAAAGTCAGATTCAAGTTCGATAAGGAATCATACAATGCAGGTGAAGAAGCCAGGGTTACCCTAATCTCTCCATACACAGGTAATGCTTTGATCAGAATTGAATCAAACAAACTGTTGTGGGAAAAAGAGGTTGCTTTAAAAGACCTTGAAACTGTTATTAGCGTTCCTGTTTCATCTGACTGGAAAAGACATGATTTGTATATCAGTTCAATGGTGGTTAGTGAGCCAACAAAAGGTCAAAACAACCTGATGCAATTACCCAAAAGAGCATTGGGGATCACACCTTTCAGACTGGATCGTCAAAAGCGAAATCTGGCTTTGGAAATTAATTCTCCAGAAGTTGCTACT
>Ga0224501_10004779_pt1 | contig 10686 bp, 10 predicted proteins | sample SF_Oct11_sed_USG_4_FD_169105 | JGI IMG/M metagenome (GOLD analysis project Ga0224501, IMG submission 169105) | Sediment microbial communities from San Francisco Bay, California, United States - SF_Oct11_sed_USGS_8_1 | ecosystem: Environmental > Aquatic > Marine > Sediment | place: USA...
AATCCTCGGATGACCATTCCGTCCGGCCGTTCCTCCACGAGGGCTCCCATGGCACGCAGCTCGCCGCTCATAGTCGCAATCCGATCACTCTCTTTGACCCTCAGTTCTTCGGCTCCAGAAATCACAGTCTCTCCGTCCGCCACAGCTGCAGCCACACACAACACGGGAAATTCATCGATCGTTTTCGGGATGAGTTCAGAACCAATTGTGACACCCTTCAGCGAAGCAGCCCTTACACGAAGATCGCCGACCGGCTCGCCGGCCTCTTCTCGCTGATCCAGAACTTGAATATCGGCGCCCATCTTTCTCATGACGTCCATCAGGCCGGTTCTCGTCGGATTCATCCCCACCTGGCGAATGGTGACATCGGATCCCGGCACGATCGTCGCACCGACGATGAAGAACGCGGCGGCCGAGAAATCCCCCGGAATGGCGATCGGCACCCCTCGCCATCCGATCGACGGTCGCCCTTGCAAAATCAGCGCGCCTTCTTCCTTTGTGAGAGGAATGCCAAAAAACTGAAACATCCGCTCTGTATGGTCTCGCGACAGACTCGGCTCCTTGTAGCGAGTCTTCCCATGAGCAAAAAGTCCGGCAAGAAGAAGCGACGACTTCATTTGCGCACTCGCCACCGGCGACGTGTAGTCGATGCCATGGAGGCCGGACCCGGTAATCGCCAATGGGGCCAATTCTCCACCCTTGCGGCCTCCGATGACCGCTCCCATCTCGCGCAGTGGCTTAACCACCCGTCCCATGGGACGCCGTCTGATCGATTCATCACCCGTGAGGACCGAGAAAAAATCTTGCCCAGCCAAGAGGCCCGTCAGCAAACGGATACCTGTTCCTGAGTTCCCGCAATCGATGGGAGAATTGGGTTCGGTGAGCCCCCAAAATCCCTTTCCACAAACCGTCATTTCGGCCGGTGTGTGTGTGATAGGAACCCCAAGACTCTGAAAGGCCCTCATCGTATTCAAACAATCCTCCCCCTGGCAATAGTCCGAGATCGTACTCGTGCCTTCAGCAAGTGCGGTGAGGATAATGGCCCGATGGGTGAGAGACTTGTCGCCGGGAACTGTGATCGTTCCTCTGAGTGGTCGGCCTGGCGTAATCGTCAACGATGTCATGAGTGACTCAGCGCAGAGCGATTCAATTTCTCCCGCTCGCCTTTGGCCCGTTCAAGCGACTTCTCGATACCAGCTGCATCTCCTGCCTTAACCAGCTGTTTCAATTCTTCCAAGGCCTTCACGTATCTGTCGATATAGGGCACCACGTTGTCTCGATTCCACAGAAAGATGTCCCGCCACATCTCTGGCGAACTGGCAGCAATCCTCGTGGTGTCCCGTAATCCTCCCCCAGAATGCCCGGCAAGATCAAGGGATGGAACCTGTTGATCACGAAGTTCGGCTAAGGCGTTCATGAGGGCAAATGCCGCGACATGCGGTAAGTGACTGACCGCCCCAAGGATCTGGTCGTGCACGTGTGGATCCATCGTCAAGACAATCGAGCCGGCCTCTTCCCATAATTGTCTCACCCGAGCCAACGCGGTGGAGTTGGATTGTTTCGTGGGCGTCAGAATACAGCGCGCACCATTGAACAGTCGATCTGATCCGGCAGCGACTCCTGTCTTTTCCTTCCCTGCGATGGGATGGGCACCGACAAAGTGTACCCCCGGAGGCATCGCCGACTCCGACTGCTCGACTAACCTTCCCTTCACGCTCCCGACATCACTGACGATCGCATCAATGCTCAGGCAATGAGCCCATTCCTTGAGGTGACGCTCATAGGTATCGACGGGTGTCGCCAATACGACCAAATCCGCCCCACGCACCGCCTCTTGAGGATCGGCCACGTATCGATCGATGGCACCCAACGCAACGGCCGTCTTCAGATTTTCGACACGCCGACCGACACCGACGACCTGATCGGCCAGCGCCTTTTTTCGGATCACCATGCCGAGCGATCCCCCGATCAACCCCACGCCGATGATGACGACTTGTCTAAAATGAACTGCCATTGCTCTTTAGAGTTCTCTCCCCACGGCCTTTGCAATATTCCTGAGGTCACCCATGAGCGCTTTGAACTTGGAAGGCTTAATCGACTCCTCACCGTCGCATAATGCGCATTCTGGATTTGAATGCACCTCAATCAGGAGCCCATCGGCTCCAGCCGCAACTGCGGCTTTTGACATCGGAGCGACAAGATCCCACTTCCCGGTGGCGTGACTCGGGTCGACAATGACGGGCAAATGCGAAAGTTCTTTCAAAGTTGGAATAGCTGCTAGATCCAGCGTGTTGCGATATTGCGTTTCAAATGTGCGAATCCCCCGTTCGCACAGCATAACGTTCTGGTTTCCACGCGACATGATGTACTCAGCTGACAGGAGAAACTCCTTGATGGTCGCCGAGAGACCTCGCTTCAGGAGGACCGGCTTGTCATAGGCCCCAACCTCTTTGAGGAGTTCGAAGTTCTGCATGTTTCGAGCACCGACCTGAATGATGTCCGCCTTCTCGAGAAAGAGCTCGATGTCTCTGGTATCCAAAATCTCACTCACCACCGGCAATCCAGTCTGTTTCCTCGCTTCGACCAAATAATCGAGTCCCTCGCGACCCAAGCCTTGGAATGAATACGGGGATGTTCTGGGCTTATACGCTCCGCCGCGAAGAATCGTGGCTCCGGCCGCTTTCACTTCGTGGGCAATCCCCACCGTGAGCTCAAGACGCTCGACCGCACAAGGCCCCGCCATGATGGCTATTTTCTTGCCCCCGATCTTGACCCCACCGACGTCGATCGTGGTTCCTTCTTTCTTAAACTCACGGCTCACCAGTTTCCATGGGGCGAGAATCGGGAGGACACTTTCCACACCTGGAAGTGCCGTCAACGGTTGGTTATGCAGGATTCGATCGTCGCCGATCACACCGATGATGGTGCGTTCCTGACCAGTGGAGATTTGAGATTTCAAGCCCAAATCGCGCAGCCGATCAATGATATGATCGACCTCACGTTCTGAGGCCTCCGGTTTCAATACAATGATCATAATTCCCTCACTATGGCCTACCTTGCTCCATCCAAGACTTTCTTGAATGCCTGGAGAAAGGCGGTGTTTTCGTCGGACTGACCGATGGTAACGCGAATCATGGTTCCCTCGATATGCCGCACAATAATCCCCTCTCGCAGGAGCGCGTCAAATACCGATCGACCATCCCGCTTGGCATCAAAATAGAGAAAATTCGTTTCGCTCGGGATCGGAGCTATTCCCAATGCGCGCAGTCCCTGTCCTAGCTGCTCCATTCCGGCCGCGTTGACTGCCCGGCTCTCGGCCACATGCTCATCGTCTCCCAATGCAGCCAAGGCAGCTTTCTGGGCCACACTATTGGCGTTAAATGGAGGCCGGACTCGATTCAGGAAGCCAATGATCTCCGAGGTGCTGACCCCATACCCAATTCGCAATCCCGCAAGTCCATAGATTTTGGAGAACGTCCGTAACACGATCGCATTTCGCCCTTGCTTCACATACGCCATCGCATCGGGGAATTGAGAATTGCGAACATATTCAAAGTAGGCTTCATCGAACACGACAATGACATCTTCCGGCACTCGAGCCATGAACCGATCGACGGCTTCTGCCGGTACCATCGTTCCGGTGGGGTTATTAGGGTTGCAGAGGAAGAGTAATCGGGTTCGAGGCGTAATAGCCCGTGCCATCGACTCAAGGTCGTGGGTCCAATTGACAAGAGGCACGACTATCGGCTTGCCATGGACGGCGGTGACTTCCATCTTGTAGATCACGAACGTGTGATCGGCCATGATGGCTTCATCACCTGGAGTCAAGAACGTTTTGGCCAATAGGCCAAGGATCTCATCAGAACCATTTCCCAGAATGACTTGGTCGCTAGCCACCTTCCATCGATCTGCAATCGCCTGACGTAGTCGAGTCGCTCCGCCGTCGGGATATCGGTGTAGCGTAGCCTGCACCTCACTTAGTGCGGCTATCGCTTTCGGTGAAGGTCCTAGCGGATTCTCATTGGACGCCAGCTTGATGACGCGAGTGAGGCCAAGCTCCCGTTGGAGTTCCTCGACAGGTTTCCCAGGAACATACGGACTGAGAGAGCGGATATCTGGGTGGACCTGTAATCCCATGTGTCAGCTGTGAATGGCGTACGACCCTAAAATTTTCATGAAGAGGCAGCGGCCCTTGACTTCTTCCACAGCCCTGCTGACCCGTTCTTCGTTCATGTGGCCCTCGACATCCACAAAGAAAATATATTCCCACGCTTTTCGCTGGGAGGGACGAGATTCTATTTTGGTCATGTTCAGGCCATGGGAAGCAAAGGGGCGGAGCAGGTCATAGAGCGCCCCGACTTTATCCTTCACCGATAACATCAATGAGGTTTTATCCTTGCCCGTCCGTTCCGATGGCTTCTGGGACAAAATCAGGAAACGAGTGAAATTGTTCAGATTGTCTTCGATACGGGACTTGATGACCTTGAGCCCATAGAGTTGACCAGCCAATTCCGATGCAATCGCTGCCGACGCGGGTTCATCGATGCAGACCTCGGCCGCCCGGGCGGTGCTGGCCACTTCAACCGCGGGAACATGCGGAAGATTCGTTTCAAGCCAGTTCCGACATTGTGCAAGAGCATGTGGATGGGAATAGATTTTCTTGACGTCCTCGATTAGGCCAGACTTTGATAAGAGATGATGCGAAACCTCCTGAAGAATTTCGCCATAGATCAATAAGTTGGAATCGATAAACATATCGAGCGTGTGATTCACCACACCTTCCGTCGTGTTTTCAATCGGCACCACTCCGAAGTTAGCTCGCCCTCGCTCGACCTCGCTGAAGACCTCTTTGATGCTGTAAACAGGCACATATTGGACGGACGATCCGAATTTTTGCATGCTCGCCATATGGGTAAAGGTCGCCCGCGGTCCCAAATAGGCCACCTTCTGTGGCGACTCCAGCGACAGAGACGCCGACATGATTTCTCGATACACGGACCGAATGGCTTCGCTGGGGAACGGCCCGCTATTGAGCCTGGTCAACCGATCGACGATTTCAGCCTCACGCCCCGCGGTGTGGAGATTGGCATCGGCATCTTTTTCTTTTTTAATCCTCCCAATCTCAACAACACTCTTCGACCGCTCGTTGAGTAGGCGCAGGATTTCATCATCGATCCTGTCGATTTCCTTACGGTATTCCAGCATGTCTCCTGGCATAATGAGACGAGCCTCAGATATCGAATCCGGGAGGGCAACCTCATCCCCGTGAGGGAAAAGGGAACCGGCATAGACAAGTGGAAGATCTTACAGGAACGTTGGAAACCATTGCAAGGACTGGGCTGAGGTGTCGAACGTTTCCAAAAGATTGGAATCCGTAGTTTACATCAGGAAGGGGGAGGACCGTTTGAAATGGTCGTACGCTACCCGGGTGACTTGGCGACCTCGACCAGTGCGGTCCAGAAAGCCGGCCTGAATGAGATAGGGTTCGTACACGTCTTCGATCGTCCCCTTATCTTCCTGAACGGCTGCTGCCAGGGATTCAACACCGACTGGTCCCCCGTTGAACTTATCGATGATAGTTAGAAGAATCTTGCGATCCATGTCGTCGAAACCGGCTTCATCGATTCCCAACCAGGCCAACCCTTCTTGCGCGACCTGTTTGGTGATATGGCCGTCCGCCTTGATTTGAGCATAGTCTCTGATGCGCTTGATAAGCCGATTGACAATCCGTGGTGTGCCCCGTGCACGGTGCGCGACTTCCGCCGCCCCGTCCCGGTCGATTCCGATACCGAGGACCCCGGCAGATCTGGTCACGATCGCTTCCAGCTCGGACGGCCCATAGAATTCAAGCCGATACACTAACCCAAATCGATCTCGCAGCGGAGACGTCAGCGATCCAGCCCGCGTCGTCGCTCCCACCAGCGTAAACGGCGGAAGATCAAGCTTCACCGTCCTCGCGGCAGGACCTTGTCCAATGACCAGATCCAGCTGAAAATCCTCCATCGCCGGATACAACGCTTCTTCCACGGACGCGGGTAAACGGTGAATTTCATCGATAAAGAGGACATCATGCGCTTGGAGATTGGTCAGAATTGCCGCGACGTCGCCGGCATGAGCGAGAACCAACCCCGAGGTCGACCGCAGCGCCGCTCCCATCTCTTTGGCAATAATGTGGGCGATCGTCGTCTTCCCAAGACCGGGGGGACCGTAAAAGATAGCGTGGTCGAGTGCTTCGCGCCGTTGTTGGGCCGCTTCGATACAAATCCGGAGGGACTCCTTCATCTTCTCTTGACCGACGTATTCGTCGAGCGTCTGAGGCCTGAGCACATTCTCCAGACCTCGCTCTTCGTCCGTGGCACGGCTGGTCACCAAACGGTCGGTCATGACGCGATACTCATACTCACTTGTTCTCCGGTGCCTGTTGATATTTGGGGGGAGGTGGCAGAGCCCCCTGGCCCGGCTTGGCCGTACTCCCGCAATCCGGAGGACAGGTTTTGTACCCTTGATTCGGATCGGGCAAGTTCGTTTCCATGTTACGCAACTGGCACTGACTCATCCGGCCACCGTCGCTGTTTCCACAGCGCGCTGGGACCGAGGAACTGCCGATCTCGGCATAGCCGTCAGGACAGGAACCACACACTCCCAGCATATTGGCCCCCAGCGGCACGCATTGTACGAGGGTTGGATCCTCGTCTTTGCAAATCTCGGGGGACTGCGTCACACCGGTGGTCGCATACCCTTCCGGACATTTCCCGCAGGTCATTCTGATGCTCTTGGGCTGCGGAGCCTCCTCCGCGATGCTGACTTGCGGGCACGTGACAACGACCGTCCCTCCGATGGCCATAACGCACACAAAGAGCTTTATCGCATTCCTGATATCGAATGACATCATGCTTACCCCCTTACAAGTTCCTTGAGGCCTTCGCGGATGAGCTCTTTTAACGCCAGGGAGCCTGTCGAGGCCTTCATCACACGCTTCAAGGCCTCCTTGGCGTCCTGAGCACGATAGCCTAAGTTTATCAGAGCGGAAAGCGCGTCCTCATAAGGCCCCTCCACGTCGGACGCGTCTGCAGCGGAGGACCGGGGGTACATACCATGAATTTTATGGACCTTGTCTTTCAGTTCAAGAGTCATACGTCCAGCCGATTTCTTCCCGATACCAGGAACCGTGGCAAGCTTCTCGACGTCTTCCGTCTGGATGGCATGAACCAGGTCTGTAATCGATAAGCTGGAGAGCACACTCAGGGCAAGCTTCGGACCGATGCCCGACACGCTGGTCAGCAGCAAAAACGACTCCTTTTCACTTTGCGAGAGAAAACCGAACAGCTGGATCGCATCTTCCCGGAGATGGGTATGAACATTCAGCGCGGTGACTTCGTCTACATTAGGCAGGGCATAATAGGTGCTGAGAGGGATATGGACTTCGTACCCGACCCCCTGCACATCAATCGTCAGGTGGGTGGGTGCCTTGAATGCCAACCGCCCCGTGAGAAAGGCGATCATGTCGTCTGGTTATCCGAATGACATTAGGATGTTGGCTGGCCGACCTCGCTATCCTGCTGCTGTCGCGGCCACTTTCTCCATGACTTCGTCCGGGATGTCGAAATTTGCATGAACCTTCTGCACATCGTCGTGCTCATCCAATATTTCGATCAGCTTGAGCATTTGTTCAGCGGACTTTTCTTCCAGGCGGATCGTGTTCTGCGGGATGAAGGTGATTTCGGCCAGAGTGGTGTCGATGTTGGCATCCACCAACGCCTTCTTGACCGCCTCAAAATCTTGAGGACTGGTGAGCACCTCATAACTTTTTTCACCAACCTTCACATCCTCTGCCCCAGCATCCAGAGCCAGCGAAAGAAGGGTATCCTCTTCGACCTTCCCCTTTTCAATCGCGACAAGCCCTTTCTTATGAAACTGCCAGGCCACGGCACCCGCCTCAGACATATTGCCGTGATTTTTCGTGAGAAGGCTCCGAATCTCTGCGACGGTCCGGTTCCGGTTGTCGCTCGTAATCTCGAGAAGCAGCGCAGTCCCTCCAGGACCATAGCCTTCTAAAGAAAACTCCTCATAGTTCACGCCAGGAAGCTCGCCTGTCCCGCGCTGGACGGCTTTCTTCATCGTGTCGCCCGGCATGTTGGCTTCCTTGGCCTTGGCGATCGCCAGACGCAATCGAGGATTCCCATCGGGATCACCACCCGACCGAGCTGCGATGGTGAGTTCTCGGATGATTCGCGTAAAGATCTTCCCGCGCTTTGCGTCCTGGGCCCCTTTGTGCCGTTTGATCGTGGCCCAGTGACTATGTCCACCCATGTGTTCCTCCTCTATCCCAGCACGAACTCCGTACGCTGGTTAGAGATTGTCAGAAAGGGGCACTGCTTATAAGAATGTAGACGTAGCACAGGCCTCGGAAAGGTGTCAAATGAGATCCTGGTGTGGCTACGGACCGTTATTCAGAATAGATGAGCAGGAGAAGTCCAAAGAGAATCACAGACCCAGCCCATGCCGCTTCGGCCCATTTCACCAACCGCTGTGACGCGCCAGGCATCCATGATGCCAGTACTTTTGAGAGGGCCGCACAGACCCCCACCGCTCCCAACAGTGCATGATGAAGTTCGATCTTCGCCATGGCAGGATGATTCCCATGGGAGTGCACGAATAAGAGGAGGCTTCCGATGAGAACTAAGAAAACCAAAGGCGCTGCCCAAATCGGGTGTCGAACTCGACCGGTTCGACGAAGCGTCTCACACGCGGCAATAACCAACGCGAGAACGCTATAGAGTTTGTGCTCGATGATTTCTAGGTCATCTCCCCCAAATGTTTCCGCAAAGCTGAGTGAGCCGATCGGCCATGCGTCATGGTCGCTCCAGACGAACAGAAACACCCCTGTGATACCAAGCGCACCGGGCAACACGAAACGGGCCCAGACGAGGTGCGGGTACTGCAACGCCGTCGCCAACTCGGCAAGGCCAAATAGCAAGTCGCTGAGCCCGGCGAAACGATGGTTAAACTCCGAATAGGCGATTCCTTCCGCCGACCCTCCCAACCTCCACTCCCCTCCATCCCATGTGCTTTATGCTTCGTATCTGTTGTAAGTGAGGCTTGTTGCTGTTCAGAAGATGGTTCTGCACACACAGCTGCAGGCCAGGCAAAGAGCACACCCACAAGAAACAGAACGGACAGCAGAGGGTTCCCCCGCTTCATGCTGAAACAATTTGCCGGACTACCTCAGATAGTAAAAAGGCCCATCCAGACGGCCGGATGGGCCTTTTTCATGAATGGACGCTAGAAACGTGCGCTTACATAAACTTCATAAACTTATCTTTTGCGTCATCCATCACTTCCGCCGTGATGGTCGAGACCCCACGTTCCTTCGCCATTCGCTCCACCTCTTTGCGAGCCATCGGGCGGATGAAATCAGGGATATTCTCCAGCCGTTGTTCCGCCTCCCGCGACCACGCCATACCCTCAGGCGAATAGTTCTTGGAATCGTCCATCACTTGTAGCGTGATCGTGGTGAATCCGTTATTACGCGCATAGGTTTCCACGCTGCTCTGGACCATCGGCTTCACGAAAACCGGAAGGCGATCCAGTTTTTCCTTCGCATCAGGCGTCCAGGTGAATTCCGATGCAGCAGAGCCGCCGTTCGCGGGCTTGCCGCTGGCCGTCAACCCCATCTCAGCGACCATGGCAGAGAATGGACACCCGCTCGCTTTCTCCGGAGCCTTGGCAGGCGAAGCCGCCGTGGCAGCCACCGCCGGTGCAGGAGAACTCGGTTTCGGCGCGGCGGCAACTTGGCCATTTCCCCCAAGCGCGCGTAACCCCTCCATGGACGTTTCTGGCGCGGACTTCGGGCTCAGCTTCAGCCCCAAGGCATTCATCATGTTGGTTTCTCCGGAATTGGTCACCATCGAAAACTTGGCGCTACAGGACGGGCAGGCGAAAAAGACGCCCAGGGATCCTTCCTCCGGCTTCTCGACCTTCTCGAGGTTCATATAGGTTTCGCAATTGAGACAAACAAATTTCATAAAGACTCCTCTTGCAATCTCTCCGCAGCGGTTGGTCGAGAAGTTACGCTATCATATGGATTTTCAGGGAGTCAAACGGACCGGAGGGCTACGAATCCATACTAGACTCGGGCTCAGACATATATGTCTCGTCATTGCCCTGCCCGTCGATCACCTGCGACAGCCGACCCAGGTCGTCATAGATGTGTTACGCTTGGTCAGCGGAGACATGCATCAGGTTAACGAGCAGCACTGCTCCCCACACGAGACCAACGAAAAGGTTTGTGATCGCTCACATTCTGATCACTGCCCCCAACTCAGGAAACTCTCTACAGCTTACGTTCACCCACCCACGCTCCGCGTCTGAGGTCGCCCCCCTGACCCCCCCCTGAGAATTAACCCGTCACCTCTCCTGTCTTTCGCTCCTCCAACGTGGCGACTTGCTATCCAATTGACGTATGACATCTGCCATCACTTCTCTTGTTTTCTGGTCGGCTTCCGATTTACCCGCATTTTTAAGATGCGCAAGTGAGTCCGGCGTTCCGTTCATGACAAATGCACCTGCCGCATATTGACGGACTCTAGGATCCGGATCTTCGAGCAACTCTTCAAGCCTCTGAACGATTGCTTTATCTTCAGCTAGCATGGTCCAAAAAGATCCCGCCACTATAGCGCGCACCTT
>Ga0224501_10004780_pt1 | contig 10685 bp, 10 predicted proteins | sample SF_Oct11_sed_USG_4_FD_169105 | JGI IMG/M metagenome (GOLD analysis project Ga0224501, IMG submission 169105) | Sediment microbial communities from San Francisco Bay, California, United States - SF_Oct11_sed_USGS_8_1 | ecosystem: Environmental > Aquatic > Marine > Sediment | place: USA...
AGTTGCTGAGTAGTTTTCAGATAATAATTCCAATCAACACTCAATAATATTCACTGCCAGGCCTCCTCTGGCAGTTTCCTTGTATTTATTTTTCATATCTTTGCCAGTTTCTTTCATGGTTTTAATAACTTTATCCAGTGAAACCTTATGAGAACCATCACCTTGCATAGCAAGTCGAGCCGCATTAATAGCTTTAATCGCACCCATTGCATTACGTTCGATACAAGGCACCTGAACTAATCCACCTACAGGATCACAGGTTAAACCAAGATTATGTTCCATGCCAATTTCTGCGGCACATTCAACCTGCGAAGGAGAGCCTCCCAGCGCCTCAGTGAGGCCTGCTGCGGCCATAGAGCAAGCAACCCCGACTTCGCCCTGGCATCCGACTTCAGCGCCTGAAATGGACGCATTGAGCTTGTAGAGTATGCCAATGGCACCAGCTGCGAGTAAGAAACGATATACATTCTCTGTATTCGCGGATTGATAAAAATGGGTGTAATACTTGATAACCGCTGGAATAATACCTGCTGCACCATTGGTTGGCGCAGTTACCACACGACCACCTGCAGCATTTTCTTCATTAACAGCCAAAGCATATAAGTTAACCCAATCCATTGCTGCTAATGGATCATTATTTGAATTTTGCGATTGTAGTTTACGATGCAATGCTGGCGCACGTCTTTTAACTTTTAAGCCGCCCGGCAAAACGCCTTCAGTTTGAATGCCTTTATCAATACAGGCTGACATGGTTTGCCAAATTAATTCAAGTTTCTGCTTGATGGTCGCTTCGTCATGCCAGACTTTCTCATTTTGATACATCAGGCTACTAATGCTCATGCCTGATTCTTTACATAGGTTCAATAATGCTTCACCTGATTGAAAATCATAGGGTAGTTGATGATGCATTTCTTTGAGTGTTTGCGTGTCGGCGTCTTCAGATATAATAAATCCGCCACCAACCGAGTAATAGATCTTGGATAAAATCTCATTACCATCTTTATAAGCTGTAAATTGCATGCCGTTAGCATGTAAGGGGAGTGTCTTTTTACGATGAAAAATCAGATCGTTAGCTTCGTTAAAAGCAATTGAAATTTCACCGTTTAACATAAGCTGTTGATTTTCCCTGATCGCTTTTAATTTATCGGGAATGGTATCGGTATCAATTTGATCCGGGATTTCACCTTGAAGACCTAGCAAAATAGCAACATCACTGCCATGACCTTTGCCTGTATGTCCAAGAGAACCAAATAGCTCAACAAGCATACGGTCAGCATTAAGTTTTGTGGTATGGGAAGCGAACATTTTAGCTGCACGCATAGGTCCAACGGTATGCGAACTGGATGGTCCAATACCTACTGAAAACAAATCAAAAACGGAAACTGCCACGGAAACCTCTTTACTAATGTTGAATTAACTAATTTTGTGTATGCCAGTTTTAAATTTGCTAATTAAGAATTAACTAATTTTGTGTCGAGCATATTGGTCAAATTGTTGAGGATTTTAGCAGTAGCGCCCCAAATATAATAGTCCTGATATTGAATCACGTAAAAAGAATATTCAGTTCCTTCAAATGTCTTGGTGACAAGCTGTTGGTTTTGTTTATTGATGACAAATTCCAGTGGTGCGGTAAACACTTCAGCGACTTCATTGCTATCTATTGTTAGCTGAGAACTATCGAAAACATTTTTCTGAAACAATGAGTTATCATCAACAACACCAACAAAGGGCGTGACATAATATCGAGAAATTGTTTCCTGTTGTGGCAATTTACCTATCAATTCAATGGAATCTTGCTGGATACCAATTTCTTCCCAGGTTTCCCGTTTTGCCGTTACACTCAACTTTTGGTCATCTGCCTCATAACCGCCACCCGGAAAGCTGATTTGGCCAGGATGATGCTTTAAATGGTCAGCTCGACGGGTAAAAATCACTTCCCATTCATTAGTAAATTGATTGCGGATGAGAGGCATAAGGACAGCTGCACTTTTAAATACATCGTGTATTTCGGCAGGATCATCCAGTGATAACAAACGTTGTTTAATTTGATTAATCATGGGTTTTGTCAATCATCTTTACGGCTTATATGATTCAGTAGGGGGATTATCCTGGAAATTTTATCAAAAGTTTCCTGATACTCTTTCTCGGCTTCGGATTCTGCAACCAATCCACCACCTGCCCAGCAGTATAGCTGATTTTCTTTAGCAATAAGTGTACGAATGCATATATTACTGTCCATATTGCCAAATTGGTCAATATACGCAATTACCCCACAATAAATATTTCGCTTGTAAGTCTCCATTTCTTCAATAATTTCCATTGCGCGTATTTTTGGTGCACCAGTGATTGAGCCACCAGGCAGGCAGGTTGCCAATAGATCAAAGTTATTTTTGCCATCAGCCAATTGGCTTTCGATGGTGGAAATCAAGTGATGAACCGCATTAAATTTGTAATGACCAAATAATTCAGTGACTTTAACGCTGCCTTTGCTGGCAGTTTTGCTTAAATCATTGCGTAACAAATCTACAATCATCAGGTTTTCGGCTCTGTCTTTCTCGCTATTTATTAATGCATCGGCATTTTTTTGATCCTGAATAGGATCTTCATCTCTGGGTCTGGTACCTTTTATGGGTTGGGTTATTACCTTGCCTTGATGAGATTCTATAAATCGTTCAGGAGAAAGTGAAAGTATCTGATATTCACCATAGTTCATAAAAGCAGAGAAGGGCGCTTGATTGTTTTTGGCAAGGTGTTGATAGGCTTGATAGTTATCGCCTTGATAATTCGCTGTGAAACGCTGCGCCAGATTCACCTGATAGCAATCGCCCGCATGAATATAGTCATGGATCTTTTGGAATCGATTAAAATAATCTTCTTTGCTTAAATCGCTGATCCAGTCTGAAGTAATGGCAAAGTTATCGGTTAATTCGCCCTTGTCAGTATTTTGGATAGATTCATTGACACGTTCAAGGATTAATTGCCATTGATCTCCAGCCAAGCCAAAGTTATAAATTCGCGATGTTTTATCCTTGTGATCGGTAATCAATGCCCATTGATAATATCCTATCTGAATTTGTGGTAGGCCAATATCATCTTGAGTTTCATCAGGTAGTTTTTCCAGATATCGCGCAAAATCATAGCCAATGTAACCTAACCAACCGCCATTAAAGGGTAAGTTATCATTTTGGGAGCTTTCAGAAGCTCCAATCGATTGACTGATTGCTTCCATCGCTTTTAAAGGTGATTGGGGAAGCGCCGGAAGTTCTATATCCTTTGATTCAACTGAATGCTTATTACCATCAAATGTGAGTTTTACAGTCGGAGAAAATACCAGAATGTCGTATCGGTTGTATTGATTATCATTGCCAGCACTGTCCAGTAACACAGACCACGACTGCTTTAACAAAGGAGCAATCAGCGTGTATTTGTCTTGTCTGGAAATATAGGGAATTTCGTGACTATGGTCATTGGGTGACTGGGACATTCATTAAAATCGATAATTCAAATTGAAGGCAGATTGTAGCGGATTAAATATTGTTAGCCAATTGTTAAGAGTAAGTTGATAGTTTTAAATAGAGATAAATTGATTGAGAGATTGGCTGTTAATGATGTAGGATGTTTTAATAAAAATATGCAAATAGGAATATGAATGCTTAAAAAAATCGTGATCGCACTTTATTTGTATAGGTTAAAACATAAGGAGCCCCACCAAGATAGACTTTCACATTCTATTTTTTCTACTAGTACAGCCATTGCAATGGCTGTAACTTTTATTTTTATACATGCTGTCCTGTTTTTTGATATGCAAGACTATGTAAACAGCGTAGATGACACTCTAATGATTTCTTCAGCAACGATAGTCTTTTGTTTTATTTTTAGTATTGTTTGGATTTACTTAAAACATTCATTTGCAAAGTTCTCTGAAGATAAATTTAATAGCAAGTTGACGAATATTTGTTGGGGGCAAAGAAAAATTGAATTTGTAGCGATTTCACCTATTTTTCTTTCTTTTGTATTAATATTTTTATTTATGTTATACATTTGAAATACTCAATTGAAAAATATACAAATATCGGGTTCCATTAGCTCAAGGAAGGTAAGAACAACAAAGCGCAGTAGGTTGGGGTGCAAACCCCAACAGAAAAATCCGATTAAAGCGAGAATAATAATGTTGGGGTTCGTAAACTCACCGCCAACCTACGTTGATTGAAGCATGATTATAAATTATGTTAGCTAACTACTCATATTACAACTAAAATTAACCCTATTAATTCAAGGACTGAAAGAACAACAAAATGATTCATATTTTTTTGCATTTTATAATCCCGCTTCTAACTGCCAAGTTTTTCTACACCAAAAACTGGCTAAAAGTCTGGGGTATTCTGGTTTTAACCATGCTGGTCGATCTCGATCATCTGTTAGCAACTCCCATGTATGATCCCATGCGATGCAGTATTAACTTCCATCCACTACATACCTATTGGGCAATTGGAGTATATTTGTTGTTATTAATCCCCAAGAAAACTCGAATCGTTGCAATTGGTCTTGTAATTCATATGCTGCTGGATTGGCAGGATTGCTACTTTAAGATTCCCGATTTTTACTGGGAATAGTATTATATTTGAATTGATTTTCTATTGAATTTATCGCTCTTTCCAATATCTTTTCCCGTCAATTTATAGTTTAATAAGGTTATTCAATGCTGATAAAGACAAAATATGCCGTATATACTAAATATTCTCATTAATTTGGCTCTGCAAAGTGCTTTGATTATTTATTTCAGTAAACGTGTGCAATCTGGTGAAGTCAGTTTCGAGCAAATCAGTCGCAAAGTAAAAGCCTTGCTTTGGGTTGTTGGAATTGTCATTGGTGTTTTGGGATTACCTTTGTTGATCAAGATAAATCAGTATTTTCATTGGAATCTGAGTCTGGGACATCAGGCAGATAAAATGGCTTCAATAACCATGCTGATTAATTTTATAAACACCTTTGCTAATGTTTATTTTGTTAGACACTATATAAAGAAACAACACAATAAAGACCTTGAATAGACAAATATTTCCATTTTCAGAAAATCGGATTTCAGCAGAGCTTGCTGATGATTGTATTTGCGTTGACTTACCTGGCAGCAAATACATCGCCAATCGTATTTTACCGATGGCCGCCTTGGCACAAACACCATCAAGCATTTCAAATATTGTCGATAATGATGATATCAATATTGCCATTAAAGGCTTATCAGCACTGGGATATCAATTTGAACAAAACAACGATGTTATCAAAGTAACGCCACGAGAAAACCCGCTTTCCGCACCTTGTAGCCTAAATACGGGGCACAGTGGGACATTTTCCAGATTTATTACTGCAATCGCAGCCATTGAATCACAAGATGTCACGATTAATTGTTCAGAAAAGATGGCTACACGCCCAATGAAGCCCTTATTTGACGTTTTAAGGCAAATGAGTGCCGATATATCTTCTGACAATGAACGCCTGCCAGCAACTATTACTGGCGGTTTGAGAGGAGGCGAGTTTGAAGTAGATGCCAGTCAAAGCAGTCAATATCTCAGTGCCTTGTTAATTGTTGCGCCATTGTTAAAGGAAGATACGGTTTTCAAAATTGCTGGCGAAGTGGTTTCCAAAAACTATGTTGATATGACGCTAAATCTGCAAAATAAGATGGGCATCATCATAGAGCAGGGTGATAATCACTATATAATTAGAGGCGGTCAAACTTATCAAGGGATTGAATACGCCATTCCAGCTGATCCGGTTTCTTCAAGTTACATGATGGCCTATGCGGTGATTGCCAAGCAGAAAGTCAGAATCAAAAACTATGATTTTGATTCTGTGCAAGGTGAAGCACAATTCTATCAGGTACTTGAACAGATGGGCGTTGGAGTCAGTCGAGAAGCAAATGATTTGTTGATTGATGGCCGCTGTAATTTATATGGTGTTGAGGTGGAATTATCCAATATGCCCGATGTGGCACAAACTCTGGCTGTTATAGCCTGTTTTGCTGATGGTGTAACCAAAATTACCAATGTAGAACATTTGGCATATAAAGAGTCCAATCGTATTGTTGATACGGCTGAAGAATTGAGAAAAACAGGTATTCAGGTCGAATATGGAAGTGATTATCTGACTGTTTACGGTGGCAATCCAAAAGGGGCGACATTAGATACACACGATGATCACCGTATGGCTATGAGTCTGGCGTTGTTGGGGATTAAAGTCGAAGGAATTATCATTAATAACGCCGAAGTGGTCAGTAAATCCTTTCCAACTTATTGGGATTTGCTTGAGACAGTTGGCATTGGCAGCAAAATTGTTTAATCTGTACCGATAATTCGTACGTTATATAAAAGGTCTGCATATTATGGCTGGCGATAGTTTAGGAAAACTATTCAGAATAACAAACTGGGGCGAATCCCACGGTCCAGCGATTGGTTGCGTGGTTGAAGGCTGTCCCGCAGGACTTGAGCTCTCTAAAGCGGATATTCAGCCTTATCTTGATCGTAGAAGACCAGGGCAAAGTAAACTGGTGACTCAAAGAAAAGAGTCCGATCAAATTCAAATTCTTTCAGGAATAGTCGAAGGCAAAACCACAGGTACACCAATCAGCCTGATGATAGAAAATACCAATCAGCGATCTTCTGATTATGATGAAATGGCGAATTTATTTCGACCCAGTCATGCAGATTTCACCTATCAGAAGAAATACGGTATTCGGGATGTCGCAGGAGGCGGGCGCAGTTCTGCTAGAATCACTGCTTCCAATGTAGCAGCTGGCGCAATTGCTCAGAAGATTTTGAAAGCTCAAAACATCGAAATACTGGCCTGGGTTGAATCAGTTGGTGATATCAAAGCTAATTGTCAGTTCGATCAGGTAACCGATGAAGCAATTGAATCTAACGATGTAAGATGTCCAGATTCTGATGCAGCCAAACAAATGGAAGCCAAAATTCTCGAAGTTCGCAAAGCCGGGGATACTATTGGAGGTGTTATTCGTTGTCAGATAAGAAATATCCCTGTTGGATTAGGTGAACCAGTTTTCGATAAATTGGAAGCGGATTTGGCAAAAGCCATGTTATCCATTAACGCTAGTAAAGGCTTTGAAATTGGTTCTGGATATGCGGGAACTCAAATGCAGGGCAGCCAGCATAACGATATTTTCTATAATGAATCTGGCACTACAAAAACACAAACTAATCATTCTGGTGGTATTCAGGGTGGTATATCTAATGGTATGCCAATCGATTTTACAGTTGCATTTAAACCGGTAGCCACCATTATGCAAAAACAAAAAACCGTTGATATTGATGGTAAAAGTGCCGAAATTCAGGGAAAAGGTCGACATGATCCTTGTGTGTTACCCAGAGCTGTGCCGATAGTTCAGGCTATGGCTGCATTGGTTATCTGTGACCATTGGTTGTTAAACAAGACAATCTCAAGCCTTTAACCTTTCTGTTTCACTTCACATTTAACATAAAAAATCATTAGATTTTATATTTCTTTTTGTTAATATCTTCATAAAATAATGACGCAAAGGAAATTGTCGCGTGAAAAAAATAAATATACAAACATGGCTTAATATTATTTTAATTCTAGGAATTTCATACTATGTATATCAGAATGAGTCAGATAGAATTGTAACAACACCTGAATCATTATCTGATAACGTTCATAATTTTGAAGATGATGTTGAAATAAAAATAATTGATTCGCAAAACAATCTTGAAGCCGGTGAAATAGACAACAAATTTGGCTTTACATGGCGAATGAATGTTAACTATACCTATAATGGTTATTTGGGCAAAGCTCATGCTGTTATTCGTCCACATTTCACCACAGAAAACAATTTTATAGACGATGAAAAAAAATATACTTATATACCTTTAAGAGTTGGGACCTTTAAAAAACCTTTTGATATACAAAATCCCTGCGGTACAAAAAACTATTGTGAAGCAGACTACATTGATATTGTTTATATTCCATCTAAAAAATTTAAGTATTATTATAATAATGGGTTTGAACCTGCATTTGAAAATCAGGAATATTTCAAAATAAGATTAAATAAGCCTTTAATTTTTGATCCTGAACTAAGGATTATGGCTGAAAAAAACAGATATAAAATTGATGCGCAAAATGATTTTGAAATATTAAGTATCAAAGACACGAGCAATACGATTGTTGCTAAATTTACTTACAATGGTGAATATGGTCAACAAGCTAAACTCTTGATTAAACCGCACTACAGTGATGAAAAATTAATCGAAAAAGATATCAATGTAATAACTGCTACATTTGCATTTGTAGGTACACATAAACAAACAATAAGTATGAGAAATCCATGTGACCACAGCATTAGATGTGAGGCAGATTATATTGAAGTTTTAATGATGCCAGTTAGCAAATTCAAAACTCATTTAGTTAATGAATATTTTGATAATAATGAGTATTTTAAAAAGAAATTTAATAATAAAATTATCTGGAAACCTTTAAACACAATAGAAAATAAAATCTTAACAGTTGAAGACGCTGCTCATAGGATAGATAACAGGCAACTAAAATCTGCAAAATCAATTTTGGATTCGATTTTATCTAAAAACCCTGATGATGTAGATGCTTACATAGAATTGTCCAGATATTACATAATAAAGAATTCAAATAGTTCAGGATATAACAAAGCTCTGGAAGTCTTAAATCTTGCATTAGATATTAATAATGATGATGCGAATATATATATTCTCAGAGGTCATGTTTATACGCTTAAAGGCTTATTCAATAAAGCTAAGATAGATTTTGATAAAGCTGAACAGTTAGGTACTGACAATTTATGGCTTTATGTTAATTTAGCCGATATGTATCTAAAACAGGAAAAGTTAAATCAAAGTGAAGCATTACTTAGAAAGGTCGTAGAACATGACAGGTTTTATGACCGTCGCGACAGACCTATTACTGCAGCTTATGACCGACTTATCATGAATGCAGAAAATAATAAAGACTTTGTGATTGCAGATAAATTATATGATGAAAAAATAACCAAGTTTAAAGAAAATCAGTGTTATCTATCTCGGTGGGCTGAGTTTAAATTGCGATTGGTTGGTGATGTAAATGAAGCTAATCAATTAGCGCAAAGTGGATTCGAAGGGTGTGGTAATAAAACCAGTGTAAAACGGATCTATGCAGATACTCTTATAGCTCGCTCTACATATAAAAAGTTATCAAAAGAAGAAAGAGATGATAGTTACAAAAGAGGTGTAATTCTCGATCTTGATTGGTCTAAGCGTATATACCGATTTAGCCAATATCCTAAACTCAATAAGATTCTTGGTGAACTTGTTGTTGATCGTGTCGATATAGATGTTATTGATGACCAAGGCAAAAATGCACTTATATATGCAATAGAAGATAACAACCTTAAATCTATATTAAATCTGATTCAGCTTGGCGCTGATCCAAATAAACAAACAGATGATGAATTTGATGGGACTGTATTTTTATGGGCATTATTTGTTGCAGAAGAGGAAACAGTATCGGTAATAATGGATTCAACGAATAATTTAAAAACTGAATTTAAAAACGGATTAACAGCTCAAATGGTGGCAAAAGAAAGAGGGTTTGATAAAATTGTAGATAAGTTGAATAATACTCGCAGGTTATAACTGGAGAAGCTCAATGCTAGATAAATTAAAATTTATATGTGTTTTTATAAGTTTGCTATCCACAACCAGCTGCTCCTCATGGATGGAGTCCGATAGGGAATTCGCTGAACCAGTAACCGGAGCAATAATGATTGTCAGAGATGCTTTTTCTGATGAAGATGATAAAGACCCTTGCCCAAAAGACAAAAAAAAGCGTGAAGCCTGTCAGAAGCAGATTAACGATCTTGCCGAATCAATTTCGAAAGCTAAAAATAAAAGCAAAATTCAAGACGAAGAAAAATAGGATGAAAAAAGGGAAGCAACGCTTCCCTAAAGACTAACAACTTCAAAGTTTATTGCTCTTTGCGGCAACTTTTAAGGGTTCTGCGTTTTCCATTACATCAATATCAAGCAGAGAATACTTATCAAGATATTTAATGATGTTTGTTGATTGATTATTTATTGCTATATCAGTCAATGTTTTTCCATCACAATCAATAGCAGGGTAGATAGCTTTAATGTGATATCTTGCTTGCCTTAAGGTTCTGCGAAATTTTAGTAATTGATTGTTTTTTGCATAATGACAGAGCTTTGTGTTGGCTTTGTTAAAAGAGTAACTCCTTTCCAATTCATTATTCCCGGCATAAATATTCTGGCTTGATATTAATATCAAAACAAATATAATCTTAAGTGTAATGTGGTACATTCTTTTGCTCTCCTTTCATGGTGGTTATTTAAAATCTGCAAGTTGCCTGTATGCTTGCGTTAGAGTTGTATGATATTTTTTATTTTTACATTCAACAAACGATATAATTTTTGATGCAGTTAAGCTAAGCTTAAGTGAGTCGTGAGAGCGGAGATAAATAAATGAATCCAAATTATCCAATTCCACTAAACAGTATTCGATATTTTTATCAGGCGGCAAAATTAGGCAGCTTTAAAAAAGCTGCTGAAAAGTTATTTGTTACTGAAGCTGCTGTAAGCCAGCAAATCAGAAATCTTGAATCTGTATTAGGCGTTCAATTATTTGTAAGAGGT
>Ga0224501_10004781_pt1 | contig 10684 bp, 4 predicted proteins | sample SF_Oct11_sed_USG_4_FD_169105 | JGI IMG/M metagenome (GOLD analysis project Ga0224501, IMG submission 169105) | Sediment microbial communities from San Francisco Bay, California, United States - SF_Oct11_sed_USGS_8_1 | ecosystem: Environmental > Aquatic > Marine > Sediment | place: USA...
CCACAATTCCCCCAGTCCCTCCATCGCCTCACCCCCATTCCAAAACCCCATCCCCATTCACCCGCCCCTATAACCCACCCCCATTCTCCCACCCATTCCCCCATCCCCATTGGGTTTAGGAGCTAGCCTAGTCTTTAGGTCTCCGCCGGGTGCCTTATCTTATCCCGACGGTCTAACTCAAGCTAACCTTTGTGGAAGGATGAATTCGGGGTGTCAAAACTATCTCTTTAGGTGAGCTAAATGATAAAATAACTACAGTATAGCTGTGAAAGAGGCCCTGAAGACATCTATAATGATTGATACGGTTAGGGTAGCCGCGACCACCCTGCTACAGATGAATTACATTGCTCTGTCTACAGTGAATAAGGCAATAAAAATCACGAGGATCCTTTCTGAGTCGAAACGCCACTTTGCTGTATGATAAAATGATTAGAGGACTCTTGAACTACACTTGTGTTACTTAAACTCTTGGAGTTACATGTGGCCCAGTATTATGATGATGCAATATCGGGTATTACGCAGAATCGTTAGATCTTATGGTCGGTCCAAACCAGAAACGTTCTTTGTCAGCGGTCAAAGATTATTCTTCCGGGCTAATCTTCCCGCCTAATGACATAGTCCAGCATGTGATCGCTGTTGCCAGCGCCACCTAAAAGAAATATGGCGACCTGACCGGAAATAGTCCGCACGGGCGATATCGTAATCTCTTTGCAATTGTTGTTGTCTCGTTGAAACAGCATCCGAAGCTTTATTGTTTTCAGTTTTCAAAGAACGATCCAAAAGAACGCTCTTGCTAGCCGCCTTTGATGTTAGTTCGTACTCTGCCCACAGAATGATCGAGCTTACAAAGAACGTTCCTGGTTTGAACCAACCATAGTCACATTATCCCTGGCTGCTACCATTCCAGAACACTCCAGAACAGGTTTAAGGCTCCGGGAGTGCTTGAAATAAACATAATAATAATTCTTATAATCACTTATTTTATCATCGCAGAAGACTATAGTGGAGATCTTTGAGATGGCTGATCACTTCTTCCAGTCACTCGGTCTGGAGCCGTTGACTCCGGAGTTCTGGAATAACTCAATGTTAGAAAAACCGGAGGATGGAAGAGACGTGGTCTGTCACGCCTCCGCATGGGACTTCTATGATGGAAAGGATTTCAGGTATAATGCGCTATCTTTTTTTATATGGATAACATATCACTAAACCAACCGTTGTTTAAGTTATTTCTAGACTGGTTCATGGTGTGCTCCATAAAGAAGGTTACTCTATATACTCTATAGGCATTGAAATTGACCTTCAACCATCTTGACCCATTTCTTGTTGTTGGATCAGGGCCATCCCTGAAGAGCTAGCGAGGCTGATGCTCATGCAACTCTCTCTCTCTCTTGCTTTAAACCAAATCACACAGTGGTCTTCCTTGTGAACCTCCTTGTCCTCTTCGAACCCCAAAAATGGACACTAGGGTTTTTTGCGACCGAAATGGATTTCGGTCGCGAAATCTGCTAAATTGCACAAGAGCGCAAGAGAACAATTCTGCGACCAAAAGTAGTAGTTTAGGCAAATGTCAAGGTTACTGCAAAGAGACCTGATTACTATGTTGAGATAACGAATCGCGAACGATCGTTCGGCTCAAACCGATGAGTTAAAGTTGGGAGAGGACAACTCTGATCCGATCAAAGTACATCCTGAACTCAACAGCGTTTCCTCACCGCGACTGTGTGTTCGCATGCACGCAAATGCACCTTTTATTGTTAATGCTTTTAGAATCAAGCAGTGTACTCGTAAGGACATGGAGGATTTTATCACAGTTCATCATGAGTTGGGACATATTCAGTATTATCTACAGTACAGAAACCAACTAGTGCCATTCCGAAGAGGAGCGAACCCAGGTATACAAATAATTACAGTCTATCACGTAGAGCCCTGACAGATTCATAGAGCCCTGACAGATCCATACAGCCCTGACAGATCAGTAAAGCCCTGACTAATCAGTAGAGTCCTCTCAGATTAGCGGAGTCCTCAGTTCTAGCACATCGTCTATAGCCATGCAGAGCTATTTTCATCTGTATCAGGTAGCTAGGTGGAGTCCTCAGTTCTAGCACATCATTTATAGCCATGCAGAGCTATTTTCATCTGTATCAGGTAGCTGGGTGATATCTCACAACATTCTTAGTAACCAGCAATGTGCAGGGATACTACAAAGAAAAGTTTCATAATTTTTACTGAGACATTTACACGATACAAATGGAAGGAGGGTGCCCCCATCTTTTTAGGATAGCACAATGATTTTACAGACAATCTTTGAAGTCAATCATTCTTCTATTGTAGTAATCAAACAAACTGAAGAGTGGAAAAACTGATAATCCATCAAGTGCACATGACCGGGATCTAATTGTCACTATTATGTAGAATTCAAGATCGATGATTTTCTATAGACACTTGCTTGCCTTTTCTAGGTTTCCATGAGGCTGTAGGTGATGTGCTGGCGCTCTCCGTCTCTACTCCAAAACATCTGAAGGCTGTCGGACTGATAGATGATTATGTACAAGATCACAGTAAGTTAACACATCGAGTATATACACCATCACTTCATGGAGAAATAGCAATGGGATGGGCCGCTAATCTTGATAAATGGAACACTTCATACTCCGAATGGTATCCCTCGATGACTTGGACTGAAAACATTATGGTCTAAGCGAAAAGTTTCAAAACAGCTGTGAAAAATGTGTAATAAAAATGAAGAATCAAGTTGGTTTTTACTCCATTTAAAATTTCAATAGCTTCTTTCCTAGGACTAATGGATATCAATTTTAGTCAGATTTTACACATATTTAAGACAATAGTGAAAAAATGACAACTGTTTGAAAGAATGTAACATTATACCTCTGCGCTAGTTTCTACTGATAACCGCCTCGCTCAGGATGATAAAATTTGGGGGGGGGGTTCACTATCAATCTAATCCCATCATAGCCCTGGTATGCAGACTTACAGCTAGCTAAATATATAATTGCATTGTGACATTTGCCAGTAACTCGACTACATTCAGACCATCTCACAGTGCCCGGACCGGAAATGTTGACTTGACTCCATTACTGCGCTCCGCTTCTGTTTGACTGTTTACATTTTTCATGGGCTACAATGTAGATAAGACTTATGGTCTATCTAAGTTGTCCATGTAAATTATGATTTTCAGATAAAAAAGATAACAACCTTACATGAGACAATAGATTTACTCGCGTTATTTCGGTCAGGCGTAGATGAAAAATTTCAGACGCGATCGCACGAACAGATAGGCGCAGTTGAAGGATGCGCGAAGTTTCGGGTGCATCGGAGTTGTCCTCTCTCAGTGTCTTGCATATCTAAAGACAGAAAATTGTGCAGTCTGTTTTGCAACAATGAAGCGACCCATGGGGCAACTAAAAAATAAGTAAGCGATTGATAGATAGCCTTGACATTTTGGCAACCTTGCCGCTTTATAAACTAGCGCACCCACTTTCAGGCACGGAATTTTGTTCATGTGATCGAATTCACTTTCAGACACAGCCAAGGTAGATGGTTTGAAAAAGCCGATTTTCAGGTGCACTTTTGAGCAGTAGAACTGATTCAGCTTCAAACGCCAACACTCGATCACGAGAATACACCTACCTGGTGGGGGTTTTTCGGCTGCATGGTAAAGGCAAGCCTATCTCATTGGACATGAAATAAATCATACCCTCAACTTCCTATTTTGTATCATAACAGTAGCACGAGACCTACACTTGTTTATGCATCATTAAAAAGCTACACAGCACTATGCATCTCTTCATGCCATTTAGTTCCTCACAAAATTTGCATAGTCTGATCAGGTACATCTCATCTGGCAAGCCATAGCGAGGTGTGTTATTTGGAGTTTGAACAAAAGCGCTGGACACACATATTTCTGTATGACCAGTGCTCCAGAAATAATGCCGGTGACAGAGGAATTGGATTTCAAACAGCTGTTAAGTTATTCCCAACTATATGAGTTCATCTAAACAGCTGGACTGATGGGGTTGATTATACTAAGATAGGTCACAATCTTCAGTTTATACAAGAATGCAAACTCGCCCGGTTAATCGATCAGTGCGCACGATCAGTGCGTGCTGGGTCTTGTAGGGGATCAGAGCTCAACAGCACTAGAGCCCTCATCTTGAGGTGCAACTCAACAGCGGTTAGTTCTGTTGTTCATACGTGCATATCGTACAAGCTCTTTGCATGTAAAAGCGAACTCACTTTTATCTAGAGCAACATTTTCCGGTTCCGATCAGACGGCACAAAGATGTTGACTTTATGATCAATCTAGCTGCAGTGTGAATCGCATAAAGTGATGTAGTATCATAGATCCCTGTAACTAGAGCCCCTACGAAGACCCAGCTGCATCATTCGGAAAATAGGCCTCGTGACCTATCTTGGTATAATGTTTGATAAGGGTACCTAAGGATTCAGTGTATGTTTCCGTTATCTCCCCTAGGGCTGTAGGTGATGTTAACCTGTTACACCCCAGCAAGAGAAATCCATAACACTGAATTTGTATGCTATATCCTTCTAGAAAGTTGCTTTCACCCAGTTTTCTACACGCGCTATCCTATTTAGCCATGCTTTTGTTTATATTCCGCATTATTATATTCCAGTGCAGGGGTAGGCGTGGAGTTTTTTCCCATGTTAACAGGGAGACTTTGTTGGAGGTCAGGAGCTAATTAGGTTCTGATGCTCTTCCTGCCACCATCATTAACTTTTCTGGGATTCGAACCCAAGACTCAAATCACAAACGTATTCTAACCACTAAGCCACTGCTCCCTTGCCATCCTATTTAACCAGTGTCACTGATTTAGCCAACCTTCTAGAATGCCTGACTTGGAATCCCAAGGCCCTTGAGCCAAGCACATAAGCCACTTGAGCTATCCCTCCATCCTACTTGCATTAGCTGCATTAGCATTACATAACAATTATATGAGCCTAATAACTCCTTCGGTTAGTGTTGCATTGTAACAGGTTTCATGTTATGACAGATTTCAGCATAAATATAGCTGTAACATTTAACTTGTTGTGAATGATAACTGAAAGGTATCCCCAATTCCCAGTTAATAACATTTATTTAACATTTCACATTTGGGATAAAGGCATCTTTAATTTTGGGTTTTCCCAATGAAGCATTCCATTAGATATCATAGTGTGCCTATGAGCATCCTAGCACTCACAGCCTATGGTCTATTCCAGTTTCCACAATGCTGCATGGAAGACCATCTCTATGTGAGAAGTCACAGTGGTTTGATTTGTACTGGTTTTATAGACAGTGACATCACTTATCTGCTGTCCATTGCCCTCGACAAAATCGTCTTTCTTCCGTTTGGCAAGTTGATGGATGATTACCGCTGGGCTGTGTTTGATGGAACCATCACAAAGGAGAATTTAAACGCTGAGTGGTGGAAGAAAAGGTTTGATTTATACAGGACATTTATTTCAGGTTGTTATGGTTAGATAGTGAGCCACCAGTTTCCTATTTGGTCTGAATGTCTCGCATTACAGTATCAGATGAACTCTATATGGCTTGAGAATTTGACTTGTAATTTATTTTATCTGGATAACATAACCCAGTAGACAGTCCGGGTCAAAATCCTGGTTATAAAAACACTGAAGTCAAAAACCGATCAAATGACAAAAGAACAAGAAGAAAAAGTTGAATCTTTATCACGCTTGTTGCAGGTGCAAGTACCAGGGTGTGTCGAATCCCATAGCCAGAAGTGAGAATGACTTTGATCCAGGGGCAAAGTACCACATACCAAGTAACACACCGTATGTGCGTTACTTTGTGAGCTTTATACTACAGTTCCAATTCCACAAGGCTCTATGCACTGCCGCCAATCAAACTGGCCCACTGCATCAGTGCGACATCTATCAATCTAAGGAGGCTGGCAAAAAGCTCGGGTGAGTCTTAAGGTGCTGTTATAGTCCGCATTGCCTCTGGTCTGCCTTGGACTGGACGTAGTCTGAGTTTGGTGTGTCGTCTGATCTAGGATCCGAGGACCCTTTTATTCTCCAAATATGGATCCATCGGACGCCCGCTCCTGGATTACTTTTGAACCATGCAATCTCATTATTTCAGATGAAAGTCAACCCTCTATTGAATTCTTCCATAGCAAGTTGTCTTTCTTGCCAGTGCAATTTCATGCTGTTATTTGAGTGAATTTTGTGGCCAAACAAAATTTCTGCTTCCAACAATCCTAGTACCAGACCGGAAATGGGTGAACATTACTAGGTAATTCGTGGAATACAATTTGGCTGATAGATGAGTCGGATGTCAGACGCATTTTGTATCTGGGAGGCAAACGCTCAGATGTCCGAGGGAGCGTCCAACGTAAATAAGTCGAAGCTTCTACATTCCACTTCTGAGGGGTTCAGACCTATGTCGCGAGTGTCCAGTCCGAGGTCGATCAGACGTAAAATGAACTTCAAAAGCACCTCAATTGGGGCAACATTTGATTGGCATTCTAGTCGACCCACTGTATTGAAAAATGAGGCAACTGACATGTTGAGAGCGAATTCATACTTGGTTTAGGTCAATCGCCTAGTTGCATGACTAATGAAAACAATATCTGATCTCATGCTTTGATCAGAACGAATCTCCATCAGTTATCGCTTTGCACCCTTGGTACACAATTTTCATGATTTCGCTCTGGAATTACACAGCGAGCCCGGTTGTTAACAAAGGTAATATCTACTGATTGTTTGAATACCGAGAAAATCCCTCCGATATATTTGATGCTGTGTCAGCTGTCACGGCTTCATACGCGGTATTGCTGACAACAACATATTTTGCTGACTACTGACCGCGTCTAAACAGAACATCACAACACATATTCTGTCTTTTGATAGAGACATGTTAAAGATGGGATCATCGGTGGAGTGGCCGGATGCATTGGAGGCAATCACTGGTGCTCGCACCATGTCAGCGGGAGCTATCATAGAATATTTCCAGCCTCTGATAGACTATCTTACTGAATATAATGATAACAGTGGGGAGAGAGATCTCGGAGAATGGACTGACGAATGCCCTACTGAGTTTTATACTGTAAGTCATGGGCGGTTAAGAGCCTGCCTCATGTTGGCGACTTTGCGAAGATTTTGCAAATAACGCTACACGAAAAATCGCTTTGCGAGTCTGCCAAAATTGTTTCGGGTGAAACTGGCAGTTCTGCTTAATAAAATAGCAAAGGCACCCGCAGGTACCCGCAAGGTACCCGCAAGGTACCCGCAAGGTACCCGCAGAAGTCTGACTTGAGCCATTCATCATCACAGAGCAAGTAACAATCGCAATACATGAGAACCAGAGCATGAGAAGCATTTAGGGGCCAGGATAGCTCAGTTGGTAAACCTTGGATCTGCAATCTAAAGATTGCAGGTTTGAGCCTCACTGCCAGCGGGGTGTTTTTCTGGTATGGGCCTTTAGCAAGCCTCTCATTCCAAATTGCTAGTGTGGGTTTGGATCACCACGCTAAAAAAATGAAGGTCCCAACCAGTGGATTGGGGTCAAAATCATTCCACGGTTGTTAAAGATCCACCTCTCCCTTCTCGATAAGAGTAGCTGAATCTCAGTGGGCGATGTGTAAACTTACTTAGGTTGACTGACCCCCAACCTGGAGCGATGATACTGACCCGCACGTAGTACTCCATGCTAAGCCATAACTGGTCAAAAACCAAGTTTCTAACCTGGCAACTTTGCCATACGCGAGAAGAAGCACTTAAACAGTTTAATATCTCAGCATTTCCTTGAGGGCTGTAATCAAAGGGGCTCTACTTCACCAATAGGCGGTTCCTCTAGTTATTCATGTGCCGGAGTTATCAATTTTTCAGACTCAAACAACCATTCTCTCTACGCAGTTCCATATGTCTTAACTGGAGGTATTTTCCATTAGTTCTGTTGATTGAGAGCCCAATCGATATAGAATGAGCTGTTTTCTCTGCCTAATCTAGCCTTATACAGTGCTGGAAAATTATCAAACCTAGCACAAATCGCCTAGGTTTTACTAAAATCCATGGGTAACAGAGATGGGTAGCTGTCTTCATGTTGAGCGCGCAGCGATTGTTACAGTTACCGACTCCAAGCAGTCGATCACAAAATCTAATGCTGTATGGGTTCAAACGGCCATGCTTTTGGCCCGGGCTTTTGGATTGGTCTAACATCAAAAACTTCGCGCTTCCGCCGAGCCTGGCCGAGTAGCACATCAGCGATGAGAGAAGAACAGTTATTAGATAATTATTGGCGATGAACGTTCTAGAGTGTTTCCCTCAGATCAGAAATGCTAGTTGCATCTCATCCGAGACGAGTAATTGTTTAACCTATGCAAAGGAAGTGAACGCATTCTTTTAAAGTCTTTCATGTCAGAGTTTTGATGGTCATTACCAGTATCACTACACGTAATGATGATTGTCATACACAACATACCCCTCATACTATCTGTTAACAGCATTCAACAAGAATGGCGCTCTTCCAAATTGAGGTTGCATTAGTCCAGCACTCAATTCATGCATGAGCCAATTGGTGTTCTCCAACTCTTTACTTGTGTTATTGTTCACCATGGGCACTTGGCCTCCCGTTTGTAGCAGACCCCTTATACGTGAGGCTTGTTTGGAGTGGTAGGGGAATAATATTAAAACTCATGGAGCCCGTAACTTTTTCAAAGCCAAGTGCTCTAGTGGCTGAGCTACCCGCTTACCCCTAACCTATTGGAGTACCTGCATAGCAAGACCTCTACTAGAAAGAAGTGGTGGTTTAATTGGTAAAGCGAGAGCCTAGTGGATAGCGTGCTGGGCTTTGGACCCGGAGTTCCGGGTTCGATTCCCAGTTCGGGCGAAAAACATTGTCTTTTGCAATGCCCTCGTCGGTTTGGGATAACAACGTTAGATAAAGGAAGCCCTCCCATCGAGCTACCATTTTTACGGAGCACGCGGGTGCAAGCAGAAAGTCTCCTAATTGCGCACCCTGGGAAATGCTAAGCCTAAGAGTCAGTAGGCCAATCTCAGCTCTTCTGTCATAAAGATAAGAAGTGATGCCATTTACGTAAAACAAGATGATATTATCTTACCTTTATTACAGGATTCAGTGGCTTCAGGAAGCTGTGAGCAGACAACTGACGCACCACCAGTAGGTGGAGCCAATATTCCATTCCTCGCCTGGTCATATCTGATTTTACTGATTGTACTAACACGACTGTAGAAGTTAAGTTCATATGACCGAGAAGAATTCCCACATAACTGAAGAAACGCCGGGGTGGCTACGTTATTGGATGGTGTCTAATACACAAGGCGGGTTATTTGTGGACAGAGGGAGCTGGAAATTTCATACTGGTACTCAACTTACAGAAATAGTAAGATACAATGTTTTTCTACACTCAGGTCCATGCAAACACAACATAGGGCAGAGCTAATGGTTTCCTTATAATACGACTCACAATTCATACATTTGATTGTTTCATAGCTCATTATTTTCAATAAGGATATGTATTACTTTTGTAGTTTAATTTTGTACTACCAATCATGATATCGAGATTTTTCTAACATCTAATTTAAAAACTCAAAATAAGTTATAACAATTTCCAAAATGTCTGAGCTAGATGATTCACCATACCATTACCAGATCACTACACATGATCCAAGGTTATGTGATAAACTTATAACACTATTGTTATTTTAGGTATTATTACATGTGTCCATGGGTAATGCATACGCACTAGCGTTTGATTTGCCAGTCGAGATATTGACGGACTTTATGCAAACGAATGCAGTGTACCTGGGCTGCATCATGCTCCTGTCATTGCGCATGATTAATGATATCCTACTACTACACAAAACACAGGCAAACTGGAGATCCCAACCCTAGGGTTATCAGGTCTCTCTAACAACATTCTCTGAAGTAATTCTAGTTCAAGATGCGAATATGATGGCTTCAGGTTCAGGGGTATACTGATGCGGTGTAGGGGTATCTTTAGTTATCCTCTTCATAAATTCTCTCTATGATGATAACTTTATCAACTGTACAGACTGCAATCATTTCTTATACTGAGTGATTTTCTGAGACAGTGGCAGTAAAGTACATGAGAAGTGAATGAAATATTGTGTGAATCCTTTGCATATTCTGTAACAGAAGCGGGGAGACGTCGCGATGAGCTCCTCCTAATTCCTTTACAAAGTACACATCTTCAAAGAGCTTTCATCTAGTCCTGTGTGCGCAAGATTGTATGCAGAAAATATTAAGTCTTGGCATATAAAAAGATAGATAGCACCTGGAATTTGAGTAGCCCTGCATAGATACGCACCGAATTCGGAATCAAGTTATACATAACAAAAATCAGAGAATGGATCACGGGTCTGATTAGTGCCGTTTTATACGCAGATTTTAGTTGGGTACAAATAGAAAAACTTAGCTCTCTTTCTCTATGTGTTATCCAGTAGACTATTCCCGAAGCAGGTAGGAGGAGTCAATCTCAGCTGAATGTCAGTCATTCGTTTTCCACCGTAAGATCTTTGTTTATCTCTATGCTCCCGTACACGACTCATCTAGGAATAAAATTTAGTCAAGGGAAAACAACTCCAAAGGAATATGCATGAGTATTTCTTCAATGGTTATAGGTTAGGTTAGGTTAATGACATGAATGACATTATTAAG
>Ga0224501_10004782_pt1 | contig 10683 bp, 8 predicted proteins | sample SF_Oct11_sed_USG_4_FD_169105 | JGI IMG/M metagenome (GOLD analysis project Ga0224501, IMG submission 169105) | Sediment microbial communities from San Francisco Bay, California, United States - SF_Oct11_sed_USGS_8_1 | ecosystem: Environmental > Aquatic > Marine > Sediment | place: USA...
ATTAACTCTTACGAAGGATGCGGTCTCTGAGTGGACTGACAATGATGATATCAAGTTTATCCTGCAACTCGGGGACCTGATTGATGGAACGAGTAAAGAAGAGGCTCACGACGCACTAGACAGGACTCTTACTATATTTGCTGGGACAGAGAAGCCAACATATCATTCTCTTGGTAACCATGAGCTATACAACTTCAGTCATCATACCGCCGCCGACAAACTAATGCAATGCGTCACTAATCGCTTTCCCGGGAAAGGATACTATAGCTTCATGTACAAAAACTTCCGCTTCATCTGCCTCGATACGTACGATATATCGGTTCTTGGGAAGTCTGAGAGTGAGGTGGCTTACAGGCAAGCGAGAGAGCTACTGGCAGTGAATTGTAATGAGGATCAGAACAGCCCTTCGGGTCTGGCGGAGTCAGATCGACGATTTGTCATGTATAATGGTGGCATTGGTGATGAGCAGCTCGCCTGGTTGCGAGGGGAATTAGACCAATCTCAAATCGCCAATGAAAAAGTTATTGTGTTTGGTAAGTAGTCCCAGTGAGGTAAAACTTAAAGTTCATTCTAACTTTCTATTTTTGTCAAGTTAACCAAAAGATTAGATCATTAGGTATTTCCTGTAGTGTTTTGCTATAAAGCCGGTGGGGAGTTTTTTTATATACTACAGTCTGAATATATGGTGTCCGTAGGCTAAATGGTATATCAGCTGAGATTGGCTACTGAGCCTGTTAGCCCACAGAACTACAACCTCACTTGCTCACCGGCTGTCCAGGTATTTAGACCAATCCTAAATTAGTAGAGGATAACTCTATGAGAATGGTAACTAGGAAAAAATATTTTTCGTGTCTGCATGACAAAACAGCTCTCAGGAGTAGTGCAGAACTTAGCCTACTGAATCTATTTACCTAGGCGTTTCCTGGGTCAGTCATCTAGGAGACTTTCTGCTTATACCCGCGTGCCCCATAGAGAAGATTACTCTATAGGAACTATGTGATCTGAACTGACACGCCTAAGTTCAGAAACGCAGTACGACCAATGGTCTTCAATCATTGCTAACATTTCCTGTCTTGAATACTTGAAGAAGCATGGTGCTGTGTTTACAGTATAAAACATGCTTTCATTCTCTGGATTATCTTGATTGACATCCAGACAACTAATTTCAAGTCTGCGCGGACTAGGCTTTACTAAATTGATGACAGGTTTACCATGGCAGATTGTTATCTCAGTGAGAGTATGCAACAGTTCACATTAGTTTATCCTTTCATTGAGTACTTCGACAAAGCCAATAGAGTATTACAGTACCTCTCCCCCCAGCCAATGCCTAGGTTCGCTAGCGGTATCACAAAACCTATGTGGGACGCGCTTTACCAGCGTCAATGTGAATCATATGGAAGAGACTGGTTCTTGGATACTGGTCAGTACAGCTTTAATAACACGATCTGATCCGTGTGTTCGTGTACTTGTATAGGTTTTGCCTGAATTTCCAGTTTTTAAGTTTTCCAATGACACAACGGACAGTTGCATGTGCTTTATGTCACCGGTTTGGCTGTGTGGAAATGAAGGATGTCTATTAACAGCTATTGGTCTCACGAACTGACTCCGCGTCCGTTTGCCTAATTTTCCCTTATCATTCGGCTTCCCTCCAAAACTGCTGTTTGCTTTGATTTATTTTAATGTAGGACTACTGTACACTTTAGCAATCTGCAAAAAGACTGGAAGTGAAACTTATGTTTTAGGCAAGCGGTGGGAATAGGGTAGCACATTCAGCTGTCGACCAAGAGACCCGGGTTCAATTCAAAGTTTGCTAGTCATTTTGTGTTTTTCCCTCGTCGGACTCTACGGGACGAACCATGGGCCATCCTAAAAACAAGCCATTGGCTTCGTGATGCCACTCGTGTAAAACAGGATGATCTTATACCTTATCTAGGCCCTCTCACTCACAGGCATTCTTAGTATGCAGTATCCTGTGTAACCAGAGGTTAAAAACATCAGATGAGGTTTTATATCTTCTGGTGTCTGGGCAACTGACAGATGAGAAGTGCAGGTTTCTGCTCTGTGAACCTCTTTTGCAGCTTTTGCATGGCTAGCCACTCTGGTTGTTGAGTCCTAAAACTTGGCACCAGCCATGCTGAGTTTTCCCTGACTAAAACATCATTCATTGACCAGGTGTTCAGGTGTCCAGGTGCTCATGAAACTAGGTACATATAAGTATAATTTCACATTGATTGTATTAGAAAATATTGCAAATGTAGTGTAGAACAGTATACTGATATGTACAGATATGGCATAATTTCGTAAACCGACCTATAAAAACTGGACATGACTAGTAGCAATAAATTAAAAAATTAAATATAGGATATTAGCGAGACACCGATTCGGTTGACGCTGAGATCATGTGACAAGCGGTAAAGTTGTGTTACGTTTTAGCTTCTATCCCTCACGCATAACCGCGAGGTATGAAAGCCATTCTCATTCATGGTTATCTTTACCTCACACTGTCCAGAACAACAGTCAGCACTCTTTCGACACTGTAAACAGACAAAATAAATTAACTGTGATACATCTTTTGCCAAAATACTGAATGCTGAGGAAATCTTCTGAGCCTGGATCATTAACCAGATGAAAATAAGGAGTGTATTCACTCCAGTCATTATAAACGGGTTATCTAAGCGAAGCCGAAATAATCAACTGATGGCATGACTGAGGTGACCTGAGTACCATTCAAAATAGGCATGGCCAATGGCCAGCTGATGATTTCATTCTGTGGTAATGGGTGTGAAAACCCAACCTCTCACCTCTGCACTTCCTGTCATAGCATAGAGGTAGTACCATCTCCTTACTCTTGTTCTCATAGACAGGATTTTAACCTCCTGCTCCTAATTTCATTGGTTACCACCTCCCAATACTTTTAGGTACAGGCGAATAAGCCGAGGTTAATATTAGATCCCCATTATATAAAGTTCTATAGTACTTACTCTGTGGGACTCTGGGCGGCATCTCACTACACTTCTACAGTGTTTTATTGACGACGTGCCATCTTTCAAGCATTGGTTGTCTCCACAACAATCTCCATCCTCTTCACACTGAAATACAAGAAAATTATCCTTCATATCGGTTCGTTTCTAAATGTTTGCCCGTTTTCCAACTAATCGGCCAGACTCTGCATGACGAATTCAGTAGCTTGTATGATATTCAAGACCTATGTGTGTAAATACGCTCTATGTACTACTGACGGAGAGGACAATATAATCATGTCAATCTTCCACGATTCTCACATGGTCTTGCGATAAATTATGTAGCATGCAGGCTCACCGGTGGTGCGATAAAGCACACATTGCCAAGTTTGGAGACCGCAAGTACAGAGAAATTTGCATGTTTTGACAGGATCATTAGTTTGAGGCGAAAGTTTGCGGACAATAATTGTAATTAGGAACAGGGAACACGTGAAAATTTTTGGTAGATTTATTTCGTACACAAACTGGCAGAACTATTTCGAATGTATGTAGATCTGGTGTATACTCACGATTTGGCCATTATTTCGACACCAGAGCCCGTAAGCTGAAGTTTGTGTTATCAACAGCACCAGAAGGCACAAAGCTATAATTATCCTTGTCATGCTTGCCATATCTCTTTGTTTGCTATAAAAAACGACAGGTATTTCAAATCAACATTATCGCGGCCGTAGGTACAGTATTATACCAATCATATGAATGTCATTGTGTCCTGCTGTACTCGGTAACTTACCTTCCAGTAAAATGGTCCTTCTCGTGGTCAAGGTGTTGCTAGCTCAGCTGTATGTGGTCACAGTATGATGAAGCACCTGCCTTTATAGTCACCGCGGTATGCCAGCGTAGCCTCTGCTCAATGCTGATTGGCTAATTTACTGCCCAATGTAACAGGTTGCTAATGAGAAGAAGCGTTTCCGATCTCGTGTACGTACACATTATGAAAAACAACACAAGAGTCAAGGAATTCAGCAGCCGATAATTTGAGTTATTTATAATCTGTGGATTATGATAACAAGCGGCATGGGAGTTATTACGAAAGAGCAAAGAGTAAAAACACTCTATAAACCGCAGACAGTCTGTTGGTTATACATGTATGATATCTATATACCAGACGCTGATCTGACTGAAATAGTTTAATTAATTTATATTCCTCTGCACTGGGCAGGCACCACTGCTTGTTTGTATGGCTTCACAGTGTAATGACTTCAGGCCAAAGATTGCACAAGTTTAGAGCATCAAGCATAGGCCTAATTAGTAGCTACTGTGTGAAATTGCAGTAAATTCAAATTACTGGCTATTCTGTCAATGACAAACCTATTTTATTACTTCATCCCCAGGGCGTGACCTCTCTTGGCACTCAAACCCAATAAATCTCACTGAAGTCAACAGGTCCAGTCAGTACCACGTGTGATCATCTGAGCTGTACATTGATAACAGGGGCAGGATTTGGATGAGAAATGCGAACAAGTGGCAGATTTTTTCCTTCATGAATGTTTTGGTAATGATATAAATGTAACTCTAGATCCAAACATCTACCTTCTTCTCCATCATTGGGAAAAGGTCCCATGCCCGGTTAGCTTCTGGTTTCCCTAGCTATACCACTCAAAATACCCAGAATACGCAGATAAATATATGTTAAAAACGCCTCTAGTACTGTCAGTTGGCTAAAGAAGCATTTTATTTTCCTCTTCTGTTCATACTCCATAATTATTATTAGTCCCTACATGGAGTTTCCTCCCTGGTTAACAAGGAGACGTTGCTGATTCTCAGGAGCGAATCAAGGTCGGGTGACCTTCCCGCCACCGTCATTGATTTTTCTGGGATTCGAACGCAGAACTTACTGGACACAAGTCATGTATTCTAGGCATTCTGCTCCCTTTGCTATCTTATCATCGCCAGTCTATTTACCACGTAGGTCACATCAGTATCTCCACCAAGGTGACCACCTCGGAAAACCTTCTATGGAATGCGGAGAACGTACTGAGTCTGCTGTCGACTTATCACAACGTGCTGCTCTACCTCTCGGGTCATACTCATCAGTACTGCGCCGCTCTGGACCAGGGAATTCATCACATCTCCCTACCAGCGGTCGTGGAAACTCCACCGGGTGGCAAGGCTTGGGGACAGTGTGATGTCCACCCCAGCAAGCTGGTCTTTAAGGTTTTCGATTGCATGGAGCGTTACACAATTGAAATACCATTCCATTGTCTGCTGTAAGGCCCGTATTCGATGGTACCATTTAAATCACAGAATAGTTTGAATCACCGTATGATTTTACTCTTTGCAAAATACTTTTTCCTCTCTATTTTTGGAAATCGTATCACTGCACGGAATGGTGCATATTTTATTCACTAGGTATCCGTGCCAACTAGTACATAGCGCAACCTCACATGAACTTGACCTTTCCATATGCAGCGTTTGTGGTGTTTCCTAACAAGCTACGCCTGTCTTGTTTGTGTAATCTCTCGGGTGTAGGACAGACAACCGCAGCTGCCGGTGGATAACCAGGAAGGTCTGCTGGTAGTGGCGGATAATCCCATCAATACAGACTGTACTGAAGTCAAAATACCTCGCCACCAGCTAATCCTATGCGAAAAATACCAACTGCTAACCGCTTTTGTGCAGCTGAATCACCCTGTTTTGGGTTTTAGATGACTAATGACTTTTCTACTTTTTCACAACAGTCTTCTGGTAAAATGATATTGTTTTGGACTGTAATTCATTCTAGAGTAAACTACCTGTCAACAATCGGTACACATCACCTCATCCAGCCGGTAGACAGGTGTTACAGCTAATCGACTTTTCATTTCACCTCTAGTCTAGCCTTGAATGAACCTTCGTTGGCTAATTATAGACTATGATGGAATGCTTTAGTAGAGATATCCTATCCTCTCTACCTGACATCATAGTGACTCGGGTAAACATTACTTTGTGATATAAATTCAACTGCTTTCCCCTGGGGTGACCTGATTTCTATATTTTTTATTCATGACGTTTCGTCATGAGATAATGCTGCGATATGAGATGTTTTCCTGCCACCCAGACCTCTTATAAAAATTGGCAGCCAACCAGCTACCCACAAAGCTAATAAACCAATCAATTTTTTAATATTGACCAATAAAACTGAAAAGACAGTCAGTTGGAAACCACAAAATGAATGTAACTCTTTTGGCCTTTAGACCATAGACCGGTTTAGACTCATCATAAAGACTGGTCTGGTCACTAGGTCAGTACAGGTTATTGTGGTCACTACAGTAAACGCATAGCGATCCTTTAGTGCGTATAGCTGTGCAGCTGGGCTAGCTCTCACAAGGTGGTACATGTATGGGTACATAATTGGTTTTTAATTTTTTTCCTTTTATCTTTTGTGGCAGGAAAAACAAATGACTCTAGGGCAGGAAACTTATGGCTATTCACATCATAAGAAACACACTTTTCGTGATGCAAGTCATGCTTACAGTTTATGATCAGAACACAAAACACCCAAAATGCTCTGTGATTTGATGGAGTTTCATCAAGACCATTTATCTATATACTGGGAAAATCAGGAGATCATGTCTCTGGTGCCAGGTTTTCTTAGGCATTAAGACACTCGCTTTCAATCGCCGCGAGGTACTACCTGGCAGAAGAGCGGCGATCACAACCCACTTGGTGTTGGTCTGTATGATGGCTGTTCATTCTTATATGTGAAGTATGTTTGGGATGTAGGTTACAAACAGCCAACCCGCTTTACCACTGATATAAGCAGTATCACCCATATGGTGTTGGTGTGTTGATTGAAGCATGAAATTCTGGCAACTACTGAGAATGCATGTTAATGTTAAAGACAGCTTCATGGAGAATACGTTTTGTTGATGCATCACTAAAACTTTGTTTAAACCCGTTGTCTGTGTTATCCATAGGTGATGATACATTCATCATTGTTTCCTGTATTTATATTGACGTACTGCGCAGTAAATTTCCGGATAACCCAACATCGTCATCCAATCCATTCCTTTGTCTTTCTTGACGTCTTAGACCTATATATGACCCCGGTCTGACAAAGAGTTTGAGACCGGCATCAACATAAACAACATCCGATACTCGCATTGCACTATATACTGAGTCAACGAAAACTAATACCACATTATCTTGTAACTCAAATACTCTATTGTGCTACGTGCAAAGAGTTGCCTCAAAAATACGTTAGATTTTTTGTAAGAATTTGTTTGGCCAAAATCCAGGCTTTTACGCATATTCTGGCAATTCAATGCATTGGGTTTTCCTGCAGCATAAGTTCACAGAAAATATCTAAGGTCACACATCGTAAACGGAATAAAAACATCTGAATGTTAGATGGGATAAGCGAATCATCCAATCTACTGAATGGGAAACTGAGGCGTATGCATAGTTTATATGTGTTGCAATAGCTATCACAACCTGTCAATCATCGAACAGTAGCAGTTTAAATTTGGGTGCTTCATTCATTTTTATGGTAGAGTATTTTGATAGTATAGTGTCCATCATACCACACTTTCACACTACCTCCCCCCCAGATAATTTGTTTTTTATTAGAGGGCTAAACTTTATATATATATTTAAATGTTAGTGGTGCTTGGTGCATCTCGGATAGCAGGATAGTTTCGTGGGTAGAGTTCCTAGCTCAAGATTGAATAAGCCTGGGTTCATTCCGCGCTCTTGTTGTAAGCAGGAGCTCCTCACATAGTTCTCAGACCCTACCTCTTCGAATCAGGCCTCCGGCTGTGGAGGTTCGTTAAATAGAATGACCAACTGAAAGACTAAAAAATACAGTTTTGATTTAACTCTTTTCCTTTGAATTGAGTGGTCACTGCTCATCGGTAAACATTACCTAATAAATTCACCTCTATAGTTCTGCCCCATGAACCCTATGCATTCCATCATGTGTGCTCTTCATTGAATCCACCGCCAAAGCTTATCTACATGTATATAATGCTGTCACCCTGGCTCAAGACGGTTGGCAAAATGTTATCATCCAGGGAATAACTCCCTTGGAATTACTGCCTGGGAATTGAACCCAGGCCGCAGAGAGGACAGCCAGTGAGATGCATTCATTCTCCCACTGACCTATTATGACCCGGGCCGCAGAGAGGACAGACAGTGAGATGCATTCATTCTCCCACTGAGCTATCATGAACCCGGATGGCAGAGAGGACAGTAAGATGCATTCATTCTCCCACTGAGCTATCATAACTGCCTGACTGTACTTCATGCTCAGTAAATTAGCTGACAGAGATTTGGTAAATTATCCAGGGAATTGTTACCGCAATATTCATCATGTCTATCACCCCTCCCAAATTCCGTACCACATAACCGCCTAAGTAAGTTTGACAGAGTGGATGGGCAGGGCTGCGTTTTCACATGTACTCATCCATTGAAAGTGGGTGTGGCCGCATTTGATCAAAATTTTCTTGAAGAAAGTTCTCAAAACATTTTATGCGCATCAGTGTGATATGAGTGTACCAATCTTACTTTATTTTTCAGTTAGCGATAATTTATTCAATCTACCGTTGGGATTTCACTACAGTTCGTCAGTTGAATCACCCTGTGAGAATTTATTATTAGCCGTGTGCGTACACCACCCTTCCTCCTGGGAACTAGCGGTGAATCTGCCTGCCAGGATCCGGGCTGCCATATGGCTGACTGGAAGGTGGGTGGTTCCGAGTTGCAGAAATTGGGTATCGTCTGAAGTAATCCTTAAGGGTAGACTGGGTGGTGTAACCCTATAGTCATCTAACTCCCAGCAGAATGTCCGTGGTTATACAAACCTATATCCATCTATTATTACTAGCTGATGGGTCTTTGCTCAACCACTGCCTCAACTTTTTTTAGAATTATTGTACCACCAAAGGAACACCAGGTCTCAGAGCACCAGAGCACATGAAGGACCGCAGCGCGGGAGCTGTTTAGCGCAAGCAGCTTTCGATATGTTCACGAATACCACATTTGAACTTATAATACATCTGCCCGCACTCCAATCGCTGATGGGCTTAACTGCAGTCAGAACTGGGGGGTGGTGATGCGTGCAAGTGATAATTTAAAAAGCTGGTCATCATCACCCTGTTTTAATACTGCGAATGACAAACCAAAATCAGTATTGGCGCAAATGATACTATTAGCTGTACTTTCGCCTGTTCTGCAACTATCTTGTTTTGTAGAAAATATATGGGTATGCCACACCACCATAAAATCAAATTCAGTTTGAACACAGGAACATATAAAGACTAGAGACAAATCACATTCTCCCCGCCAGGGTCTGCATGGCAGTCCTGAACGGTAGTAAAATTCAGCATTATTTGTAGTGCTACTGCTAATCAAGAAAGGCTGTAATTATAGCCAGAGGCTCAAAGTTACTAATCACACAAAAGTTGTCTTGCATCGAGGCTCACCAAAGTTGCTCTTTTTAGTGATGATCTGATGTTTGGTAGACTGTCCCTTTGGCCTGGCACTGTTACCACTGGAGCTTGCAGTGCTGTCACCGTCAGATCTCACCGGGGCGCAATTATTATTAGCCTGGGCATAGGATGGAGGCGATGCGTGTGGAGACTGTGGTGGTGAAGAGGGTGGTGATTGGGGGAGAGAACGCAATGGCGAAGATGGCGGTGGCTCCGTAGGAATACTATGGTAGTTATTTTTCACAATGCTACCACGGAGTCGTTCTTCCTCATGGCTGTTATTCTTTAGATTGTGATGAGACTCGACTGTGGTCATAAGAGTTACATGCGACTGGTCCCTGTGCAGAGAATAGCTTGACATCTCATGCAGCTCAGTGGGTGCGAAGCTTTGACGATGTGAGCCATCGTGTGAACTGTTATTGCTCGCGTTTCTACTTCGCCTTCTGTGAGCGTGGTCTGGTTTGTTTTTCAGCGCCGAGAGCGTTGCGTGTTTTCGTTTGACACTCTCTTTATGCCGAATGATAAATATATAAACGGAGAGGACACCTGCCACCTCGTTCAGACAGAATGCCATGACCAGCATGACAAATGAGGAGGTATATGAGTAAACAAAGATCTTTGGATCGCCTTTGGGAACGCTCGCCTGATGGTTAGCCTCCCCGGTTACCGTGCCGACGAAAACAATGACTCCTGCTAGCATACTCATTCCTGTAACGAAAATTAGATGGCGTAGTAATACCAGCTAAATATTACAAGCTGTCAATGGAGAACCATAGGCTACAAAAGTGAAAGGCACAAGAGTGTACGCACCAAGTTCACTTTATAATGTACTTTCTAGTGTATGATTCGCAATAGAAATTAGCCTTTAGAGATACAGCGAATTCTCAAAAGACATATTCCTACTCTAATAGTGCCACCCACACATAAGCTTGGGCCTTAGGGGCTATGCCCATGCACTCAGTTGTTTTAAAAATGATCAGGACCACCTGTTCAGTCTTGTAGCTCAGCTTCATACTGAATAAGCGAGTGCCTTGGAAGATTGTATGTTGGCCTGGGCAAGCCAGCTTACACTATAAACTTCCCAGTACCCATGCAGTCATTATCTGGCTTGCCAGATAACCCCCATACTCAGTAATGAGTTGGTGCAACTATACTAGCTTTAAAATGAGTGCAGTTTCAGTCTATTCAAAGTTTTTGCACGGTTTTACTATCTGTGTTGGTGTATCTGGAGACAGTGGGGGGGGGGGGGGGGAAAG
>Ga0224501_10004783_pt1 | contig 10683 bp, 7 predicted proteins | sample SF_Oct11_sed_USG_4_FD_169105 | JGI IMG/M metagenome (GOLD analysis project Ga0224501, IMG submission 169105) | Sediment microbial communities from San Francisco Bay, California, United States - SF_Oct11_sed_USGS_8_1 | ecosystem: Environmental > Aquatic > Marine > Sediment | place: USA...
TTCCTATTGTGGGTGTGGGCTCCTCACTTTAATGCTAGCTAAAAACCAAACCTCACCATAAGGTGAACCATTGACACGGACCCGCTCTTCGAAGCTGTAACTAGCGAACAAACAAGTAGCTTCACCATATGGTGAAGAGGTTATACAAGACAATGGCTGATACTGGCATGACACTGTCCACCTAAGGGTCAGAGGCTTGTTTCCAGAATAGTGTTCTTTTTCTCTTATGACATCATCGCTATATTATGGTGATGGTGCCGGGTCATACGAGAAGGGAAAGTGAGATACACAGATACAGGAAGAGTTACATAAAGCTATATATAGAAGTATAGACTTACAAGGCACTCCAGTGAAGTCACACTTTTATCATATATCGAGTTTACTCATCCAGAATTCAGACCCGGCAAATAAACTCGGCGTGTGATACCAGTCAATTTTTCTGCTGTCCGCCACACATGGCACACGTTTCTAAACCACAGCCGAGTTTGGAATCTAACCATTCATGGTGGGTTTAACAGAGTTCTAAAACTTGACCTTCAGTGAGTATAATACTACTGTCAGAGACTAAGTACCAACTTCATGGGGCAAACCATCCTGAAAACAACCCATAGGCTCAGTGATGGCTTCCATGTAAAACAAAATAATCTTATTTCATCTTTTGGAGTTCGCAACTCGCTACTTGGACCCAGTTCTGGTCACATGCCTTCAATGATTGGAGTGACATGTTTACAGTAAGATTTGGTCAACAGGCATAGGTAGACCATCTCAGCTATACTTCAGTCCCTTTTGTTTGCGCTGTCTTACTCGAACACTTGGCCGTCCTATTAAACAAACCCCAAAGCCTGAGCCTAGTTCTCGATAGGTATAAGATGTAGGAATCTAAGTGCTCATACTCGAAGTGGTGGCGCCACCTGACTAGGACTTGAACCCAGGATTTTTCAATCTTAACCCAAGCGCTTCAGCCACCAAGCTATCCCATTTCTCCTGTTACTGAAACCATTTACCTGCATGCTTGTAGGTTTCTGTGTGCTGCGTTGCGACCCAACCTCAACCTTCACCTTCACCACGGGGGTGAAGCAGCGAAGCAGTGCTGACAGCGCATGCTCCGGTGATGGGAAAACACTCGCTAAACTCGACTCACAAATGATAGTAGATAGTGCTATCGCCTTCATCAGTGGGTATGTGCTGGAAATGGAATCAGGCAGCGCACAGCACACTGGGATTAGTGGATCACTCATTGGGCATAGTTAAAAACACACTAGGTTTAGATCATATAGCGCATTGAACCAAGTGAATAACAGATTAGGTTTAGTGGATGGTTCATTTGGTTCAGTGGATGGCACACTCGGCTTAGTGGATGGCACACTCGGCTTAGTGGATGGCACACTCGGCTTAGTGGATGGCACACTCGGCTTAGTGGATGGCACAATTGGCTTAGTAGATGGCGCATTGGATTTATTGATTAAAGCGCTCACCTTAGAACCAGAGGTTGCAATGTTAACTGTCTATCATGCGGGACCACTTCGTTCTGTCAGTCCTACTAAATTCAGATGAAGACGTGTGTATAGAGAGGACCATGGACCATCATGGAAAAAAACACCTTAGTTATAGCTATCCAAGTAAACAAAGATGATCTTATGTGTCTTTTCTAATAGTTGCTATCGGTCATGATAACTGGGGGAGAATGCATCTGAAGGCATCTCACTGTCTGTCCTCTCCGTGGCCCGGGTTCAATGCCCGCCCGTGGCGGTGAATTTCAAGGGATTTTTCCCTGGCTGACCACACACACTTGGAGAGGAGTTGGCCACCGCCATGTTGTCACAAGCCCCATTGAAAGGATACGAGAAATATGAAGCATTGCCTGGTCAGATAGTATTATAAAACTCTCACCTATGAGAAATAAGATGAAACCACATGCGCATAGGTAGTACGTTTGTACCCAGGTATGAAGCTAATTCTGTCGTAAAATTGCCTAGAAGCTCACATACAAATGCGGTCAGTGCGCCAAAAGATAGCAAAAGTCGTAATCCGGGCATTCATGCGGAAAAAATCATTGATCAATCCAAGGATCTTATTTTACTGATGCCTTTGTGTTATTATTAGCTGATGGCAAAGACTATGCAGGGAAAAATGTATTTAATCCCTTAGGAACAATACATGGCCCTTAACCCAAGGCCATTTTGTCATTACACCATAAGTGTAGAATTTATCGTAGGCACTAAATAATAATTATTTTCTTTTACATCCCTAAAGATAAAAACAGATCACAATAGTCAGTTTTCCATACGTACGACTTTTGATTCTGGCCGTCTCTATAGGATTTTGTGGAATGTCTTCTGCTTTTAACTGATATTAGTATGGTGGTGTTGGTGGTGGTGGTGGCGGCGGCGGTGGCGGTGACAGCGGTGGCGGCGACGACGGTGGCGACGGCGGCGGTGGTATAACACGCTTCAGGTAGCTGCAATAGCAAAAAACAATTTATTGCAGAGACCCTTTGTTATGAAAATAGACCTATGGTCGTAGCCATGCAGAGACATCAAGTATGTCACTGATCTATACGAGTATGTTATCCGTGAAAAAAAAATTATCAAGCGTAAAGTGAGCTGATTCTGATTACAGCTATGGTGGCTCTGATGATGTCTTTATTGGGGCGCTTTATGACGGTGCTCAGTATGTTTGGGACGATGGTTCGGAGCTGATATACACCAACTGGATGGCTGGCCAGCCTGATCCATTAGCAGGGGAGTGTGTGGTAGCATTGAGAAGTCTAAACCTCCAATGGAGTATGACTAGCTGCTCAACCAAGACAGGAGTATTGTGTATGAGTGAGTATAATATATGGTCCGATTTATGCAACATAGCCTTAGACAAAGGCAACTCACCTTGCAGGTACAAAACATGAGGTTCTTCTTTTTTAGTATCCTGACCGGTGTCAAGGGCTTGCAGAAATTGGCCTCCTAAATATTTGACTTCGCTTTTCCCACGGCGTGTCATCAGAGATGGAAACTCTATGGGTGGACCTCTTTTTAAAAAATCGGAATGTGAAACAAATGAGGATGCCGGAAAAGGCAAATTTTTGCCTGGACTAAAAATCGAACCAGGACCCCGAGTCCAAGGCCCAGTATGGTATCCACTATGCCATCTTTTCACTTAGACATGTGGGTGCATTCTCATATGACCAGATGACTGACTATTAGTGTTTTTTATAAGTCATCTGATCCGCTCAAGACAGGGCTTTATCACTATAGCCCTGACTCTCAGCTGATTATGAAGACTTTAAGCTGAGTAACTACTGACAATTATTCCTGTTTTTCTGTAGGTCCCTGCGTTCTAGTGAACCTGACAACACCAGAACTCCCTACAACAACTACAACATCAAGAGTTACAACAACAACAGTTCAGGTATCTACAACCACAACACAGACTACAACATCTACAACCCCGATTCCAGCTACTGTTGGTACAACCACTGCACCGAGGGGGCAAATTACAACTTCTACTATTGACAGTACAACCTCTTCACACCTAACTACTAGTGTGTCATTAACAACTGGAAATATAACAACATCACCTTTAACTACGCCTCAACCAGGGACAGCACTACATGACACTACAACTCAATCAGGGGGTACAACTCAATCAGGAGCTACAACTCAGCATAGGACTACGACTCAACAAGGAACTGGATCTCAGAATAACAACTCTACAATAACAGGAAGTACATGGATAAGTTCAACTAGTATCTCACAGACAATGTCTACGAGCAATTCAAAGGCAAGTGCATCATCAACAGGGGAAATCACAACCACATCAACAAAACTTGTTACAGCCACAACATCAACAAACTCTGCATCTGAACCTGCGCCAGGTAACACCAATGATTCAACTGCTTCAACGGCCTCTGCCGCAACTGGTTATGCAAATATTACAAGCATATCGACAGACTCTGCGGTCACAACAACAGCGGGCAATGCAAGCGCTATTTCTACTATGCCGACACAAACTTTGGTCCCAACCACTTCCACCACAACAGTAGGATCCCAAACTGTATCAGAACCAAGTCCTACAACATCAAATGTATCGCAAACTATCACAAGCCAAAATCAGTCAACAACTGAGGACACACTGGGTATTACAACACAAAATCCTAGTGACCGCAATACATCACCTATTGAAACAATCACCCAATTACTCGCAGCAACAACAACAACAATACAACCAACAACAGCACAATCAACAACAACAATACAACCTACAACAACAACCGAACCAATGACTACTCGCAAAAAATTCATTCTAGCTAAGGATGTTACGTTGCCGCCCATGTTTGAGAAACCACTGGTGGAGACTGATGGACGAGCCCGATCGATGCTGGAAGCTATAGGTAAGTTAGCTGTGAAAATAGAAAAAAATGTTTATCTTACTTAGTGCTCATCAAAGGTGTAATGAAACACGTAAAGCCTTTGGGTTGCGGTTGAATGCATTACTTTGGGGAAAAAACTTGCACGCATTCTTTGTTGTATCAAAGCACAAACCAATAAATCATCTACCTTTATAAGATTTCTGTAGCATGTTTCAGTTGGTAGTTTAAAATTTTCTACACTTGCAATTCTTCCTACCAAAAAAATCCATAAAAACTTCTGAAACTTGGTTTCGAGATGGACGACTTTTCATATAGCTTTTTGGGAGATTTTGCAAAAGATGGATGAATTGAAGTTCCTTTTTCTGTACTAGTTGCCCCTAGCACCACATGATGCTTCCTCACTGTATCTATGTGTCCGTAAGCCCACGCGGAATCTTTGGTCGATTGATTCGCATGAAAACTTTGCATTACGGTTTACAATTATTAGAAACCAATCCTGAAAATTGCCAATTCCATCTTTGATTTATAATAATGCCATTCCAAAACTTCAGTTCAAAGGAGACCACAGAAATAAAACTATACCCAAAAAGAGGTAAACAAAAAATGTGGTGAGACGGCTTTGAGAACACATGTCACGAGTGACTAGCATATGCGATCTCGTGGTTTATGAAACCAGTCATAAAAGCCCAGTTCAGGTGTGACACTGTGTCATTTACACAGTGTCAATGGAAGCTTATTCAGGAGGGCACAAAATAATGAACAGGATTTTAATGCTCTCTTACAAAAGATTCCCTCTTCATTCGACCTACTTTATTTTCTTTGCGCGATCTAGGTCAAGGAACGGGTGCTTGTTCGAGAGACTCCGTGACATTTTTGATTAGATTAAGCACCATCTACAAGCATCCGGTTTCATCACTTATTTTGTATGAGTGCTATCCAGTAATTGAATCATGCTGAAATGGGTATCAGTTTTGTTGGTTAGTGATCAAAATGTCATCCTGAAACGATCAGATTTCCTATAACTACTGAAATATATTAGTCTGGAACACACACCGTTCAAAACTCTAAGAGTGCTTGGATTTTTTGTTTTACAGCACAGATCATTGATTAAGGAGCTCCATACATGTCAGAATGTTTGATTTCACAAAACGTGCAGTAAAGTGTTTGTTCCATTAAATAGTCAGAACAGCATTCACAGTACGTAATGTTGCCCAATGAGTTGTTAGAAACCCGATAGCAGACTAAAATGGTATGATGCGAGTGCAAGGTTAAAGAGAAGACAATCTTCAATGACTTTACTTGAGTTGTTGGGGACGATGAACTGTATCAGTGGCTAATAGAGGATGGGTGCTGGGTGATCGACCACAGGACAGGTTTTAACTTTTTTAACATTTTCACTCTTCAGAACCCACCTTCCTTTGTGTCCCCGAACTTGCCGTATGATTACTCGGCTATAACACTTTACCACCTCAATTTTCACACTTTTACCACTGTATGATATGTATTCTATTTGGCAGGTATAGAAGTGGATAAGTCTCAGGGAAACTCTCCTGTTGACCTCCGACCTTCCAGCATATCCATAGGGAGTACAGCGGCCATCATATTAACTGTGTTGATAGTGGCTGTCATTGTGGTTGATTCAGAGGGTTGCTATCGAGCTGTGAGGTTCAGAGGTATATAAATTTATTATCTAAATTGCATTTGTCTCCCTAACTGGATTAATGAACGAATGGGCACTTTTCCATAATGTGTTGCCAAAATCATTTTAGGTCAGACAGTTTGAAGTTATTCTCTCTTAATTTGATACCTATCGTGGAAAGTATGCATTGTGACGTTGCGATTCTTGCACTAAATGCCATGGTTTTTCTATAGATTTTTAGTCCTTTGTGGTCCTTAGAGGAAACCAGTGACCTAAACCCACGGAATTTATTTTGTGCATAAACCCATATGTCACAGAGGAAACTGAAAGCAAGTGGGTTGCGGGCTTTTGACAGCTTGGTCGTGCCCATCTGCTCTCCTCTCCTAACCGTGTTGACATGACTAGGTATGAACCCAGGTTTACGCAATTGCAAACCCAGCGGTCTACATAACATTTTTAATTGCATTCAGTGATCCAAAACATTGCATAAGCAAAATCTTGTAGGTGTTTTCAACGTGCACCATGCAGAAAAAGAATCTGTTCATAGCATTGCACGTAAGCTGTGCTGTCCTTGCTGCTATTCAGAAGAGCTGCCAGACTTCATGAAACCTAAACTTGTGCGTAAGATAAAGCCAAAGAAAGCAAAATTAAGAGTGGTAAATGAGTTGAAGGGACGGAGTCAACCGTTTGAAGATTCTGACCTGGAAGAGGAATGTCTCCAGGAGTCTCCCATCAGTATGTTGCACAGACGATGGTCAGCTACCGATGGCTTCTGCTTATTGCCTCTTAGAATCACTCCATCAGATGGGACTGACACTTTAACTACTAGTGATACATCACTAATTTCTAGCAGACCACCCTCAGTACCACCAGGAGTACCGTACTCGCCTCCTATTCGTGCACCCAAAGTCAGAACAGTTATCTATAGTAAACCTCGCATATCTGCCGGTGGAACCGGCGAAGTTGTGCCAGTTACTCTGCCAACAATAGTTTCATCTAAATATATGGCAAGACGATATTCCACTATAGGACCCAAAGTGGACACTCGCAGGATTACATGGAAATCTGTGTCAAGAAGAATCAGACAAATGGAGGCTCTAAATCAACCCAGCTGGAAATAGCGGACGGGAGGGCTCCTACCAATGTTTGTTTGGCCTTCAGAATTGTGTTGAATAAAATGTAACCATTCACTCATCCAGGATTTTGTTATGTAGCTCAGAAAATCCTCCCAGTACACTAGTCAATAGTCGGGTGCCATACGACTGTGTCTAGGGGGATTTTTAAGAGGAGCCCACTAAAACTGCAGGCCCAGCTATTCGAGAAAGCGATTTCGTAACTACGTACAACACCCGGAGTTCAAACTAGTATTCTCATCTAGACACCTACGCAGATCTATAATCTACATGATCACTGGAAAAATGCCAAGTAACTCGCTGTGTAGGCGCACTGACCACACCACAGTGCCAGTTATCGTCTCATCGGGGCCATAAATGTTTCCAGTATCCACATAGTACCTTACGATCAAACAATCTGGATCAGCTGCTACCGAGATTTTCATATCTGGTGGAAACAGGCATATACTCGCACCACATGGATTCAAATTATCACTGCAAGATTCCCCAAGCAACTAGTTTGCAATTAGCCCTCGCTGACACAACCGAACAGAGTCTGCAGTATCACCTAGGTCGCTAACCCAACATGCCACGATACCACAAATCAAGGAATTTTCTATGACAACAGTAACCCTACAGTTTTAATTTCATCTTTTTAAAAGACTGGTTATTTTTGTTTGTCATTTTACTGATAGAGATGACTGTACAAGTACAAACATCAACCGGACAGAGAATTAATCTGAATCCTCCTCATCACCGCCACCACCAGAGCCCTTCTTCATGTTCCTTCTCTTAACACGTCCTGCAAAGAGAAATAGATTTGTTGCACGTCAAGAATTCATCGGATTCAAATAACTCCAGACTCATTTCTGATCCGTCTGCTCCAGTCATGAATGTTGGCTTACCTGGTCGGCCACCACCATAAGGCGATTTGAGAGAGAAGTCAATGTGCTTCTGGGAATCCAGACGGACTACATAAGATGGGATGTTCACCATCTGCTTGCGGACGCTAAAATAGTAATGATGACATGAATGGCTTAAACAGCAGACTAGTTTCTTAACACATGGGAATGCTTTAGAGCAGCATTTAGCGCCTTTGAAAGGGACACTAGAGGATTAACGAAGCTTGTTAACTGCATATTTTATACCTCTTTGGTAGAACAAAACTCAGGCAGCATCCTGAAAGACTTCTCATTCAGACAGGTATAGTGATTACACCAAGGTAATACACAAGTGACCAGTCATGAGCTGCAGACATGGAGCGAGTCCATTGGCCTGAGCTAGATTCTATTCCGTGCATCCAATCTCACCGAATGTGCCTTTGTCGGATGATAACACGAGCATGATGGATACTCTTGGCAAGTCCAAGTTTGAAAACTTGGGTCTGCAGACGTCGCTCAAGGAAGTCTTCAACTTTCAAGCCCAGAACATAATCAAGCTTCATCTTGGTCTCATCCAACACTCCAATGCGGACAAGTCGACGAAGAAGAGCATTACCTAGGATTAAAAAGTGATGAGACTGGGTAATGGAACTACTCGGTAGGTGTCCCGAAAAGTAGATTAAGCATGGAATACCATTACCATACCTTCAAGAAGTCTCTTTGGGTCTTTCTCTTCCAGGGTCAGTAGAGTACGGGCAGCCTTTCTTACTTTGGCGATGGTAAGCTTGACTCTCCATACTTCCCTCTTGTTTTTCAGACCGTATTCACCAATGAGCTTCAATTCTTGGTCTAACCGCTCCTTGTCATAAGGATTGTTGGGAGTACTGGCGGTCTTAGATCGGACAGTCTTTAAACGAGTCATCTTCAATCTGAAATTTAGTACGATTCATTTAATTTGAATGACTTATTGATTGATTAGCAACGACCAATTTGGGTTCGGTTGAGTCTAGCAGTAACCAAAATTCATAGAAACGAAAAAGTGTACTACACATGGTTTAACAAACTAGTCAACGTCACATAGTAACTCTAGAATGTCAATGATATATGTGCAGCTACCAGCCCGCGCGGGTATCCCCGGGGCCCCGAATGATCTACGACACTGTGGAAGGTCAACTTCACCGAAAGCACCTGCAGATAACAGGTAGAAATTGCCAACACCACTGCAGCTAGCAGCCAATAGCTCCGCTTGCTGTGTCGAACAAAAAATTATTTTTATCTCGTCACAGCGCCCAAAAGCACGACTCACCTGCCACCCGGTCAAAGAGGAAAAGGAACGCGCATGGATTTCGAAGTGTATTATACCGCTAGGAGAGAGAGAGAGAGAGGGGGGGCTGTGAACTGATCGTCTTTAAATACACTTACACCTTTATTTTTTTTAAACCAATAATATCAACAGTTTTATTTACTTAATTTATATTTAAATGATTGATTTTTGAAAAAATCAAAAACATGCTTTATGAGCACGTATTAGTTTTCAAGTGTACCGTTGTCCGTTTAGAGGAAGTGCAGTGGTTTCCTGTCCACAGAGCCTTTGAATTTAGGGCTCTATTCAGCTTCTATATCGGGCTCATGCACAAACAAGATGAGTGGAACTGGAACGCCAGTAGGATGCCCAAAGGCCGAAGAAATCCACGATTTAGCCGGTTCGAAACATGATGCATATATACTGCACGCCACGAATGGTGTCCTCTTTGTGTCTCTTACGATTCTAAATGTGGATTATAAAGGCGTTTTGCTGGACACAACCAATGGGTAAGCCTAAGCGACAGTCACACACTCACGGAGTCACGCTACTCACTCAGACTCAGAGTCAGAGTCAGTCACTGTCAGTGAGTGTGACTCACTCGTCACTGGTCACTCACTTACACTGTTGCATTTACAGTTACAAGTTACTAACTAAGTTACTCAAACTTAGTCACTGACTGAGTGATGACTGACATTGAGTGTGACATTCATGTCATAGTAATAGATAGATCATAGTAATTCATAGATTAGAATTAGAATAGATACTAGTCTAGAGATAGTGATAGTCAATAACAAGTCATACCATAGTGATAGTCACAATCATACTCATAATTATAATAGTCCTACTGAGGCTACTCAATAACTCATAGTCATACTCAGTCAGTCATACTCAATAACTCATACTCATAGTGATAGTCACTCATAGTCATACTCATCTTATAATACTACCATTAGTATTAGTATTACTAGACTAGCACTCAGTAACTCAGTCAGTACTAGTCACTACATCTACAGTGACACGCACGCACATACTCACATTATTCAGTGACTCCCACAGTGAGTGAGTGTGACTGAGTGACACACATTCACGTCACTGACTAGGTGAGTGAGCGAGTGGATGGATGGATGGGTAATCACTCTCAACACCTGTCCTGAGCCTGCCCGGCAGAAAATGGCTCAAGTCAATCTCCCCTTGATGGCACCACACATTGACACAACCTGTGGACATCGAGGAGAAAGGGCGAGGTCCAACCAAAGTAAAATCGAAAACCTTTAGGATCACATTGAATGATGATTACTTTGCTATGTTCCACACCCACTCTACGATTTACATGGCATGGCAGTAGGTATCAATAGCGATGGCAATGCTATTTTGTGTCAATG
>Ga0224501_10004784_pt1 | contig 10683 bp, 7 predicted proteins | sample SF_Oct11_sed_USG_4_FD_169105 | JGI IMG/M metagenome (GOLD analysis project Ga0224501, IMG submission 169105) | Sediment microbial communities from San Francisco Bay, California, United States - SF_Oct11_sed_USGS_8_1 | ecosystem: Environmental > Aquatic > Marine > Sediment | place: USA...
ACACCTGCGCCTATTGCAGCAACATTTTCCGGCAATGTGGACGAGCAAGCCGAGGTCGTCGTATTGGGTTCTGGTCCCGGTGGATACACCGCGGCCTTTCGCGCAGCCGATCTTGGTAAAAAAGTGATCCTGATTGAACGCTACGAAAGTATTGGTGGTGTTTGCTTGAATGTGGGTTGTATCCCGTCCAAGGCCCTGTTGCACACGGCACAAGTTATCAATGAAGCGGCAGAGTTTCCAGAGATTGGCGTCTATTTTAAGAAGCCTGAGATAGACATCAATAAACTGCGTGAGCACAAAAACGGTGTCATCAATAAACTCACGGGTGGGCTTAAACAATTAGCCAAACAGCGCAAGGTCAAGATCGTTCATGGTTATGGTAAATTTACCTCGGCCAACACCATCGAAGTAACACCCGAAGACGGTAAGAAAATCGTAGTTGGATTTGAGAATTGTATTATTGCGGCCGGCTCACGTGTCACCAAGCTACCCTTCATCCCCTGGGATGATCCCCGTGTCATGGATTCCACCGATGCGTTGGAGATCCAAGAAATTCCTGAGCGTTTGCTCGTTGTGGGTGGTGGGATTATCGGTTTGGAAATGGCGACTGTTTATGATGCCCTGGGCGCGAAGGTTACCATTGTTGAATTATCACCAGGCCTGATTCCCGGTGCCGATCGCGATGTGGTGCGTCCTCTGGAGCGTCGCATTAAAAGTCGTTATGAAAATATTTATCTGGATACCAAGGTCACGGCCATCGAGCCGACGAAAGAAGGACTGGTTTGTAGCTTCGAAGGCAAGAAGGCACCTGAGCAAGACACCTTTGATCGCGTGCTCGTCGCCATAGGACGTTCACCCAACGGCAAATTGATTGATGCCGACAAGGCCGGTGTATTTGTGGACGACCGCGGTTTTATCCCCGTCGACAAACAACAAAAGACCAATGTGCCGAATATCTACGCCATTGGTGATGTGGTTGGCCAACCCATGTTGGCGCACAAGGCCACGCACGAGGGCAAGGTTGCAGCGGAAGTTATTTCCGGCCTCAAGTCACATTTTGACGCGCGCACCATTCCATCCGTTGCCTATACCGATCCCGAAGTGGCGTGGATGGGTAAGACAGAAGAACAGTGCAAGGCCGAAGGAATTGAATACCACAAAGGTGTGTTTCCCTGGGCTGCCAGTGGCCGTTCGCTATCCTTGGGTCGCGACGAAGGCATGACCAAAGTATTATTTGATGCCAGCCATCAAATAATAGGCGCCGCCATGACCGGACCGAATGCAGGTGAGTTGATAGCAGAAGCCGTGTTGGCACTGGAAATGGGTTGTGATATGCAAGACATCGCACTCACGGTGCATCCACATCCCACGCTATCGGAAACCTTTAACTTCGCCACCGAAGTGGCCGAAGGGACCTGTACCGATATTTACATGCCCAAAAAGAAGAAATGAGTGTGAGTCCAGTGAGTGAATTCAAACTGGACGAACGCCTGCAACAAGACTGTATTCTTATAGAAGAGCAAGACGAGTTCATCGTCTTGCTCATGAATAATGCATTGGTGCCCTGGATTGTATTGGTACCCAAAACGACTGAAACCGAGTTCTATCAACTCGAACCCTCTCTACAGCAGACATGCCTGGAAAAAGTAAATCGATACTCCCGCTTTCTTAAAGATGAACTGCAGGTAGACAAAATCAATGTGGCCACCATTGGCAATATTGTTTCTCAAATGCACATTCACATTGTCGGTAGACGCACCACTGACCCTGCCTGGCCAGGGGTAGTATGGGGGATGAAGGAAAAAAGGGCGTACACTGAGAACGAACACGCTAAAATGAGTAAAAAAATTCAACGGCTAGATTCTATTTAAGCGCCTAAATTAATTATCCATTTTTCTCTAAATTCTATATAACGCACGTAATACCTTAGTAGAGGTGCCTTAATTATTTACAGTAAAATTCGATCTAATAATTAGTAACTATTGCTTGGTAAATCCGTGGAAAAAATAAGGGCTTCCTTTGGTGACTTCTATTTTCATGGTGATGGCCTCATGGAGGCGGTCATTGATGAGGGCGTAGAAGTGGATGCTAATCATATCGATGAAATGCTCGGCATCTTTAAACAAACCAATCCTCCTACCCGTTTTCTTTTGGCTAATCGAAAGAATCGCTATTCGTTTTCATTTCCTGCCTTACTCAAGATAGCAAATTCAAAAGAAGTGGAATATGTTGCAATTCTAAAGCACAGAAAAAAAACACCTTTGCTTGGGCAATTCTTGCAGCCCAAGTTTTTCGCTATGGCAGTTTTCGATGATAGACAACAGGCCTTCGACTGGCTCATAACAAAGACACAGACAAAGAAAGCGGCCTGAAAGCTTTTCAGCGCTGTGTTAGAGGCACGCAAACATCTGGGGCTCTATTAGGAAGATAGAATACTCAGCAAGCCATCGAGTTCGGTAGACACTGATTCCTGAATCCGTTCAAAAGACTGCTTCTTGAGTTTAAGAATCTCAAAATGAGGAAACTGGGAAATGGTCTCGATACTGGATTCGCTCAAGCCGTTTTCGTATTCATGGGCCACCACGTTTGCAAAGGAGGCGATCAACACGGCCTTTGAATGCTTGTTAATATTGGGTGCTTCGTGATGGTATTTGGCCACTTCCACAAAATCGTTGGTAAACTTCCATTTTTGTAATAGCATGGGGCCAAACTGGGTGTGTAGATTGGCCATGGTGGCATTGATTGCCTCAACGTTCTGGCTGACTTTGTCTTCTGGCATATCCTGCATCACCCGTAATAGCATTACCTTGCCCACATCATGCAAGAGCCCAAGGGCAAACATGGCGTCTGGTCTGGAATAGCCAATCTCTTTACCGATGTACTTGGCATAAACGGCGACGGTGATCGCGTGTTTCCACAGATCTCTTTGAATACCGGCCAACAGATCGCTCTTTATTTCAAAGACCGTTGAATTCACGATAAGCAGCACCGTGTTCATGGTGTGCTGCATGCCTAGTCTCATAATCGCTTCTTTGGTAGAGGACACTGCTTTACCGCTGGCGTAGGCGCTGGAGTTGGCAACCTTGATCAGTTTTGTGGATATGCCGGGCTCCCGTTCGATGAGATCACTGACTTCGTTAAACGAAACGTCTTCGTCCTTCATTAGTTCAATCAACTTCAGACCCACCTCGGGCAGGGTTGGAAATTCGATTTTTCCTTCCTGCAGCTTAAGCATGATCTTTTGGATGGACTGGGCTCTGGAGTTACTCTTTTCCTTCCTTTCTTGAGCTGCAGTCTGATTGACTTCGTTCTTGTCATTGAGTTTTAGTGTGCGTTGTATGTGTTGGGCCAATACATCGGGCTTGAATGGTTTGAGTACATAAGCGGCCGCGCCCAGATGCAAACAGCGTTGAACGGATTGTTTTGCCTTTAGGCCGGTTAGCATGATCATGGGGATACCACCCAGATCTTTATCCACATTGATCATTTCCATCAATTCAAAACCGGAGGCCTTGTTCAGATTGGGATCAATCAGGATCAGATCGTATTGTTTGGCACGTAACTCGGCCAGGGCCATGGCATTGGTTTTCGCCTTGGTCACGTCAAAACCGGATATCTGTAGATTTTTCATGGTGATAGACATGATTCGTGGGTCATCATCCACCAGGAGTAATTGGGGGCGTATCGCTGGTTTTTCTGCTGGGAGGGCCATATCTAACTCCATTCGACATTCTCGCTTTAGTCCTTATCATATCGGGATGGGAGCCTTTCTACTTGATGCCTGTCAGGAAAGATATAATCACGTAAATAAGCGGGTTTTTAACCCTGTCACAGGCATGGAAAATACCCGAAAACACTGTTTTCGCTTAGCGACTTTGTGTAGACTGAAGTTGTGGGCTGGTTTTAACTAGCCTACGTGTCTACCAGAAGGACGCATGGTGTGGGGACCATGCGTCCTTCCTCAAATCCCCTCTCCCTATTCCCCAAATCCAGGGGAAAATTCTCGTCAGTTTCGCTAGAATAGCGCTCCTTATTAATCTCACTAGGAATCGGGCATGAGTCAGGTCAAAAAGGTCGTATTGGCATATTCGGGGGGACTGGATACCTCCATTATTCTCAAATGGTTGCAGGACGAGTATCAGTGTGAAGTGGTTACTTTTACTGCGGACATTGGTCAGGGCGAAGAAGTGGAGCCCGCTCGGGTCAAGGCCCAGAAAATGGGTGTTTCTGAAATCTATATCGATGACCTGAAAGAGGAATTTGCCAGGGATTTTGTATTCCCCATGTTTCGGGCCAATACTTTGTACGAAGGGGAGTATTTGCTGGGTACCTCTATCGCACGGCCGCTGATTTCCAAGCGTCAAATTGAGATTGCCAATGAAACGGGTGCCGATGCCGTCTCCCACGGTGCGACGGGCAAAGGTAACGACCAGGTGCGCTTCGAGTTGGGATACTATGCCCTGAAGCCTGATGTAAGGGTCATCGCCCCCTGGCGTGAATGGGACCTGAATTCCCGAGAAAAACTTCTTTCCTATGCGGAACAGCATGGCATTCCTATCGAGCAAAAAAGGGGCAAACAGTCTCCCTATTCCATGGATGCCAATCTGCTGCATATCTCTTATGAAGGCGGTGTGTTGGAAGACCCAGGCGCGGCTCCGGAAGAAGATATGTGGCGCTGGACCGTCTCACCCGAGGCGGCTCCGGATCAGGCCCAGATCCTGACTATCGATTTCGAAAAGGGTGACCCGGTTGCCCTGGATGGCAAGCGACTCTCTCCGGCGGAACTCATGCTTACGCTCAATAAAATTGCGGGTGCCCATGGCATCGGCCGGGCCGACATTGTGGAAAATCGTTTTGTGGGCATGAAATCTCGCGGTTGCTATGAAACACCCGCCGGTACCGTTCTGTTGAAGGCCCATCGCGCGATTGAATCGATTACTTTGGACCGAGAGTCTGCCCATCTGAAAGATGAGCTCATGCCCCGGTATGCGCATCTGATCTATAACGGTTTCTGGTGGTCTCCCGAGCGACTGATGCTGCAGGCCCTTATCGATACTTCACAGCAACGGGTCAATGGACAAGTGCGCTTGAAACTGTACAAGGGTTCAGTAAGCGTGCTCGGTCGTGAATCTGCAAATGACAGCCTTTTCGACGCAAATATCGCCACGTTTGAAGACGATGGCGGCACGTATAATCAGGCCGATGCAGCGGGATTTATCAAGCTCAATGCCCTGCGATTGCGTCTGTTGAATCGAAAATAGGCAAGATCTCGATTTTTGTCGGTATTGCTTACGCTTCGGGTCTTGCTATATTAGGATTGATTCGAGAGCACATTCTAACATGTTGAAATAATTTGATTTATTTTTAATGTGGTGCGGTGTTGAAATTCTGACCTGTCGGTATTGTTTACATCTTTGTGCAGGCGAATCGAAGGAATACCCAATAAATTCAATACTATCAATGAGAAACATTGGTGGCCTCAAATTTGCCTGCGGGATCTTCTTGAAAGGATGGGCAAAACAATTAATCTAAAACCTTTCACGAAGGATGAGGAAAAATGAAAAAATTGTTCAAACTACTGATCGCCTCAGTGTTTGCCAGTTCGTTTTGTGTGGGAACAGCGTTCGCTTTACCCGCTTTACAACTGGGAAATGGCTCAGGTGATTGGGTGTACGACACAACCACGTCTACATGGGTGACCACTAGCGATTCATTCACGCTGAATGCATACGCAAATGCCACGCTTGATGATGGTGGCAATGGTGACTACGCTTGGGATAGCGCAGCCAATGTAATGACTGCCTATCTGGTGGCTTCCGCGATTCCAGGAACTACCACCGATCCAGCGTTTGGTATTTCGCTGACAGGTGGACCATCAGTATCACTGGTGGGTTCGGGCTATGGAACGCCTCCCGTAGAAGATCTCAATAGCTTGTCTCCACATGGCGTTTATCCCACCTATTTCGAAATCTATGAATTCGTATTTGACCCCACCACAAAAGGCCTGATCGTAGATCAACAGCCAGGGGAAACCGGTAGTGGTCAAGGTTATACGCATACATTTGATATCGATGTGCTCTCACTCGCAGCCGGCGTTGAGGGCGTGCACTTTGATCTATTCACTGTGTTTGGTGATGGCATATACGATGTAGGCAGCACTGCTATCGATAAAAATCTGGTGTATGCGTTCGCACCTTTTTCGCATGACGCGGAGTACCAAAATTGTACCGATTGCACTCCACCTCCTTGCGAGCCAACTAACCCTTCTTGCGAACCACCTACCAAAGTCTCTGCCCCTGCCACACTAGGCTTGATGGGTCTGGGTCTTTTGGGTCTGGCTGGTCTTCGTCGCAGAAAATAATATTTTTGTTTAGATAGGCGAAACGCCTGCTAAACAAATCACTTGAAGCCTCTCCTCGTGAGAGGCTTTTTTTTAGGACTAATTTGTTACCACCCCCAATTTTTTGGTTTAAGGGCAGGTCGTGGTAACATGGTTTCGAATCCTGTTTATCACACATTACTAGTCCATTGAACATAATGTTCTCGCAGCAATACCTGTCTGAACTGCGTCTTGTGTTCAACGCCAATTGGGAGATTGTCATGCATGTCACCATAGTCGCTGTACACGTCAAACCCGAACACGTAGACGAATTCATCCGTGAGACGGAAAAAAATCACAAGGCATCAATCCAGGAAACCGGTAATTGCCGATTTGATATTCTTCAATCGGATGCTGATCCGAGTAAGTTTGCGCTCTACGAGGCCTATGTGGATGCAGATGCGGCGGCTAGACACAAAGAAACCGCGCACTATATTGCGTGGCGTGAAACAGTGGCAGACTGGATGGCCGCCCCGCGTCAGGGCATGCCTTTTACCGGACTGTTTCCCAAAGTAACTGTCGACGAGCCTGCATGATTACCCCTTTTTCCATCGCCAGACTCCCTGCCATAGAGTTTGGATCGGGGAGCTTTAGTCGGCTCCCACAGATTGCCGGTCAGTTTGGTAGCAATGTATTGTTGGTCGCAGGTGGCAAGTCTTTTCTGGAATCCAGGCACTGGGCCTGGTTGCGACAACATTGGCAGGCCAACGCCGTACACGTCTCGCTGTGTCAGATACGAGGCGAACCCAGTCCAGTATGGGTGGACGAAGTCGTAGCAGAATTTTCCAACGCCAAAATAGATGTCGTCATTGCCATCGGTGGGGGGAGTGCCCTGGACGCCGGGAAGGCCGTGGCGGGGCTGTTGCGGCTAGGGCGACCAGTAACAGATTATCTGGAAGGGGTGGGGCCTGAGCTGCCCTATGAGGGCCCCGCTGTTCCTTTCATCGCGGTGCCCACAACGGCCGGAACCGGCAGCGAGGCCACTAAAAACGCGGTGCTCAGTGTGCAGGGCGAGGATGGTTATAAGAAGTCATTTCGTAGCGATCAGCTTATCGCGCGTTACGCGGTCGTCGATCCCGAATTATTGGAGACCTGCCCGCCTGCATTGATAGCGGCCAACGGCATGGACGCCCTGACACAACTTTTGGAATCGTATGTTTCAACCCGGGCCAATCCGTTTACCGATAGTTTGGCCTTGAGTGGATTGACTGCTGTGCGCAAGGGCCTGATTGAGTGGTATGAAAAAGGGGCCAGTGCAAAAGAGGCACAGACCCAGATGGCATACGCCTCTTTGCTATCAGGCATTACACTGGCGCAAGCTGGGTTGGGTTCTGTCCATGGTCTGGCATCACCACTGGGCGCCTTTTTTCCGATTCCGCATGGCGTGGCGTGTGGCACTCTGCTGGCCGAGGCGACCGCCGTGAATATTCAGGCCTTGCGGGGCAGGGACCCGCAAGGGTTAGCCTTAAAAAAATACGCCCATGCAGCAAGCTATCTTGTAGAAGCAGGCTCCGCAACCGAACGCCTGGATAATCTGGTTTTCCTATTCAGGCAGTGGACCGAAGACATGAAATTGCCAGTGTTAAAAAAATTCGGCGTGACTGAAGAAAAATTAGATCAAATAGTAGCCAATTCGCGCGGCAATAGCATGAAGACAAATCCAATCGTGTTAACGGATGATGAGATTTCTCATATCGTAGCGGCGAGAATATAATTAAAATCTTAAATGGTTAAATATTGATCGCTACCAAACAATATTCATAGGTTTAAGGATATTCATTTAAGCTTTTTGTCAACATGAGACGTGACATCGCCCGCGAACTGTTTATAATTGAGGCTCGACCCTCAATTGGGTCAAGAGACAGAATAATAAAATAAGGTTATGTCGCAGGGATAAAAAAGGAAGAAGCGGCAGTAACGCCACTTGAGCAAAGTCAATAACTCCAAGGTTCTCAAGTGCTACAGCGATCTTTCTAGGTAACTCTCGTAGGCCATTCTCTCGGCATGTCTTTGTAGTGGAACGAGACGGGTAAACTCGTTTATCGAACTGGGCGGAGATAATGACGAAAAGACTAGAAAGCCTTCTATTTGATGGAAATTCCTTCCAGGTGAAACTGGACCCTTTGCGTTCTTCAGTTTCCAAATCGACCGGCCAGCTTGCATCACACCCTTTTGTTTCAATGGATTCTGCTTTAGGGGCACCGTCCATACTGGCTCGCATGTCTGTGGGTTCCGCGCCGGTGATGAACACAGTAGTCCTGGCGTTTGAAAATCAGAGCAGTGTTGCGACTGCGAAACTGGCGCAGATCAAGGAATGTCTAAAACACGATAGATATGAATCAATCGGGTTTTCAAGCTCGTCTCAAAATAGTCTGGCCCCGTTTTTTTACTGTGGGCATGAGGACGAATTTTTTCAATTAGCCTGTCCATCTTGTGGTCAGGGTTCTCTTTCCAAGAAAACCGCTGACCGTGCATGGTCGTGCTCACACTGTGGGGATTCCAGGGAGTCAGTCCTGGAGGGCCGCGCTCTTTCAACAGAGATTGTGAGCGAGTATCCCACTGCATTCGAGGCCAATCAAAGTTTTAACGAGAGATTTTCCTGTGCGACCTGTAAGGAACGTAACTCCTGTTACAGTTCGAGGGGTGAGGAAACTCAAAACGCGCCCGTATTGCAACGAGCTATTCCGATTACTACGGAAAACGCCGCTGCACATATTTTTCCCATCTACCCCCTTACCATGCTGCATTATGCTGCACTCTTAGGTGGAGCCAATCCTCATCAGATATTGACAGGCGCGGAAGATAGTAATTATGGTACCAAGACTGCGTCCGACTACCTTGCACAAGTGAATCTGATGGAGTTTGAGGACATGGGTCTTACAGATGTTCTCAAAGGGAAACTGAATGCCAGTTTGAAAATGCTTTCGCAGTACCTAGACCGGTTTCAATTGGGGCTCATGCTCGATGAAGATCTGGAGATTCAGAATTTTCGTTTCAGACTGGATGCCGATAAAGGTGATCCGCAGTGGCGGGCCAAACTGCAGTTACTGCCCATTACCGAGCAAAATAACACAACAGCATCAGCTTCCGAAACAACAGCCGTTGCGCCGAGTGAATACAAAGTTAGAGTGAGCATCACTTCTATCGAAAAAGAAGAAGGCATAGCGCTCGTAAAGCTTGCTATCAAAAAGAATAAATCGAGTGGTGTTGAACATTTGCTTCCACAATCCAAAGGCGTGCTTTCCTTTGGTAAGGAGGAAGGGTTTGAGCCGCCTAAGCAGTTTGGCTTTGAAGTGGAGAGCGTGAATGATGACGAGATCAGGGTCCTATTAAGCAATGAACTGATTGATGATGTTCAACTCATTCATTTTAGAACGCTGAGATATCTGCCTTACCTGGATTTGCTTTATATTGCTGCTGAAGCAAACGAAAAAAAAGAAGTCAGCGCTCCTGCGGGATACAGTTTAGCTCGTCTTGGAAATTTGTTACTGCGGTTTTTTGTGCAAAATTCTACTTTGTCTCAAAGTGCGTTGGATTCGGTATTGAAGGAAATTGGAAACAATCCCTTGGGCGTGAACTATGCTCGTCTTCCCCTCACAATCAGCAATCTAAGATACAACCCCAGAGAAGAATCCGTTTCTCAGCAAGTGCAGCTGTGTTGGGATCAATTTGTACCGACTCTGGTAAGTTGGTGCACCAGTCAACAACAAGTTGAACGCGCACAGTATATTTCGGAGATCGAAAACCTGATTGCCCTTTTGGAACAGCAGATTGATTCTTTGCAGGGTGCCGGTTTTGAAGTGAATCCAGTCCCGGTTGCGCACGCTGCCCAAGGGGATTTGGATAGCGATTTGCGAAAGGCCCTGGAAGATTTGATTTCCGACTCAGACTGGGTTAATCGCATCTTGAATGCAAGTAGCAATGGCGACTTGGTAGCACCCAACACCACCGCTCAGAGCTACCCCAAGGCGGAAGCCGCGAGGCCAGCGTTGGGTGTGCAGCAAGCACCGCCCTCGATGAAAGCTTACACGCCCTCGATTTCAGCGAGTCCTCCTGCAGACCTGGATGCAACCATCATTATGTCTGGTTCACAGCGTGCAAGTCTGCCGCTTGAAGATGATTTGGAAAAGACTGTCATCATTGGTGCGGGTAGTACGCCCAGTCCGTCTATACCACAGACGATGACTGCAAGCGCTGGCAGTTACTCCCTGGAAGAGGATCTGGATGCGACGGTTATTATAAGTAAGGGAGATTTGCCTAATTTTTCGCAACGCCCGCAAAACAGAATGCCAGAACCTGTTTTC
>Ga0224501_10004785_pt1 | contig 10682 bp, 5 predicted proteins | sample SF_Oct11_sed_USG_4_FD_169105 | JGI IMG/M metagenome (GOLD analysis project Ga0224501, IMG submission 169105) | Sediment microbial communities from San Francisco Bay, California, United States - SF_Oct11_sed_USGS_8_1 | ecosystem: Environmental > Aquatic > Marine > Sediment | place: USA...
TGCTCGCCAATATTCCCGGGTTTCCAAATTCCCACTAGGATAATTGAAAGCTTTAATTTATTTGATTTCACTTCAATTTTCACTCAAAAAATAACACGAAGTTGCACTGAGAATAAAGGCACCTTGCAGTGAAAGAATTCAACAGCGGATCGATTTACTTTAAAATTATGATCGAAAGTAGTAACAGCTTTTGGAAACACAGCTTTGGCACCATTTATTGGCTTACAAGTCCGAGGGATCTCTTTGGAACTATAAAAGCATCCCAGACACTCGGATTCATCGGGCGTCCATGCAGTCCAATGCCAACCGGACGCAGCGTGGCTATAAAAGCACCTCAAGAATTATACAGGCAATGGTGAAGGCTCTAGATAATCCATGTTTACCTGAGGTACCAGAGATATGGCTCAGCCAGCATCATATCTGTGAGGTCAGGGGGCTTCACATAACCATCCATATTCTGTTGAGTGTAATCTATAGCAATCTGGTGACATTGCTCAACAATTCTCAACAGGTTCTCATTGATTTGACAACACACGTGTCCAGATCCATTCAGAGCAGTGAACAAACCTGTAAAATGAACATCGCTGTCAGATTTCAGATTTACCACAAGTAGACACGAAAGAAGATGATATTATGGATAGGTCAATGGCTAGAGCCAGGGTAGGTAAGAAACTTGAATCTGCAATCTAAGGATTGCAGGTTCGAGCCTCACTGCCGGCAGTGTCTTTTCTGGGGATTTAGCAAGCCCCTCACTCCATATTGCTAGCGTTGCTTCGTAACGCCACGATAAAAGTTAGAGAAGTCTCAACCAGTGGATAGTTAGAGTCAAGATCACTCCACGGTTGTTAAAGAGCCACCTCCCCCTTCTCGATAAGAGTAGCCAAGTTTCGGCGGGTGGTGTCACTGGTGTGTAAGACGACTTAGGTTCACTGACCACCAACCTCGAGCATTGAACTGCAATTACGGCTTAGTACGGAGCACCAGGCGCGGATGATTCGCACGCGGTGCTCTGTGCTAAGCTGTAATTGCTGAAAAACAAGTATCTAACCCAGCGGCTTTGCCATATGTGAGAAAAAAGACTTGCTAGAGCGACAGCTCAGCGGTTAGAGTGCTTGGCTCAGGATCAACATATCAAGCCCTAATCACCCTGAGCACCGACTGTGAGTATGAGCTTCACACATAATACTATCTCCTACCGCTCCAACAAGCCTTAGGCTTAGGATGGCCAAACACCAAATAGAAGAACAATACAAAAAAGGGGATATATAATGATACTGAGTTAATGGCTAAATTTAGACTGTCCTACATTAGGTGCATTCGCGTGTTCGAGTTTTTCGCGACTGAAATGGATTTCGGTTGCAAAATCTGCTAAATTGTGCAAGAGCGCGACCGAAAAGCATGATCCAAAAAAGCATCTTTCACTTTTAGTCGCGGTCTGCGACTGAAGCACACGAACAGAATTCCGCGACCGAAGGTAGGCGTTAGCCTATAGTAGTTAGGCAAATGTCAAGGTTACCGCAAAGAGGCTTGATTACCACATTGAGATAACGAATCGCGAACGTTTGGTCGGCTCTAACCGATGTGTTAAAGTTGGGAGAAGACAACTCTGATCCGATCAAAGTCCATCCTGAACTCAACAGCGGTTCCTCACCGCGACCGAGTGTTCGCGTTCTCGCGACCGAGCTTGTCCTTAAAATTTCGGTTGCGAGCGGCGAATGCACCTATTGTGTTCACTTTGCATATAAACAGGTCATGTCCCTCACACACCTAGACTGGAAAGCTATCCAGAGGCGTGAGTGTCTGGCCGGTGGTCAGCCACTGGCAGTCAGTGGTTATTGACAATAGCTTATCCATGCTAGCAAAACCACAACAAATCGCTGGCTGTCTGCCAACCTTCCAATCGGATTACTCGCAGCCTACATGAGGTTGCGGCATCTGGTACAATAGATGGACACCAAGAGATAATTTTGTAACCAAGGGACACCTCTATCCATAAATTTCTATTCTACTCCATTAGCCCATACAATCCTCAAGAGTTCCACGTCAAACCACACCTTGATGATGTAGGAATCAATTATATAGGTTACATTAACAAAAATAACATTGGCACATGCAGGTTTTATTTTCCTTTAAATTGATACACTCTCATGGATAATTTATTTATTGTACCTGGCTTGAGCCAGAGACTAGGAGACAGGAAAACCAGTGACACAAAAGACTTGATGTCACTGAGAAAGCTTTGGATGTGAAACTTGGCGAATGTTTTTGAGTACACACTGCACTCAACATTTTTACGACTCATCAACATCAAGAAACTGAACAGGTGCAGGATTTACCCTCTTCAGTTTCTATGCGAGTTTGTTCATTGAAGCTGCCAGTGGCTTGAAATTTAGATGCTAGTACCCACTCTCTTACTGAACAGGTTGGCAGCCATGTTCTCCTTTTCAAGATGGTGAGTACTGCAGGAAAACAAAATCAAAGCCCTAAAATAGCTCATCTATACCCAAATCAAACATGCACAGTTGGATTGAGCTTATTTTTGTATATCTGTGATGGAAAGTAGTGAGAAAATTGTTCTACCGTGTCTCTTCTCACGCCATTGATGTTGTACGAAAGGGTGAACCTGAAGCTTACTACAACAAACTATATATATGACCAAAGTTCAAACCAAAGACCAAAGTGTCTTCTTTAAGCTAGGTTAGGTGTACTTTATCAGCCATGAGCGCAATCGGTTTTTGATTGTGTCACTAGAAAATAATGGACACCTTCAACTATTATCTGAATTTTGCCAACACTGAGGTCACAATCCTAATAGAACTTACAGCATATCTGACAGCTGACGCACGAAATAGTTTGTATACGTGTGAACCTACAATGTATATATACTGAACCTTCCTTTTTAGGTGACACAAAGTCCACCATTTATGCATTCAATCGGTATTCACGTAGATCATTGAAACCGGCTTTTAAGAGCCACATTGTTAGTATAAATGTATTTGGGTTCCTTGAAATTTGAAGTCCCCATAGAAATAGAAATAAACATCCTATGTGTATGCGAAATCCTTAGAGCTTTAGGTAATGGAGGTTTTGACAGTTTTACTTTGTTTTGAATAAACCCTGTTCCATCGAATGTATGCTTTGATGATTTGCACCTTGATAATATTATGGTCATCATGGGTGTAGACCATTGCATTCTGCATAACTACTTCATATTAGTCATACATGTGCATCCATCAAAACTAAGAGAGTACCAGATCAAAGGCAGTCAACAGCTGCATTCACAGCGGCAGCAATAATGCTAAATGGAGTCAACAGAGCCAGACCAAGGGTCAGCAATGGCCAGTGATTGCATACAAAGTGTCCAGTTGATTTATTAAATGAATATTTCTATAGACCGTTGCTGGTCAACAACTATAGCCCTATCAGTTTCCATGTTATCATTAAAACTGACTGAAATGATACTGCGTACACAACTTAAAGGTACCTTCTCATTCCATCGGCCGTCCGGTGCGCCTCGGACCGGCCGTCCGGTGCGCCTCGGACCGGCCGTCCGGTGCGCCTCGGACCGGCCGTCCGGTGCGCCTCGGACCGGCCGTCCGGTCTGCCTCGGACCAGACTCAGTTTGCGTCCGGTGCGCCTCGGACCGGCCATCCGGTGCGCCTCGGACCGGACGCGGTTTGCTTCTGATTTGGCGTCGGACCGTGGATCCGAGGACTCCTTTTCACTCATGGATCCGGCAAACGCGTGATCCGGCAGAGGTCTTTTTGCTCCATTTCTGGGGGGTCGGACTTCCGTCTCGGGTGTCCGATGAGCTTCAGACCGGACACCCGAGATGGAGTGAAAAGGCACCTTCAGAGTCATAAGTGCAGGGTGCAATCTGTATGCTGGAAAAGTTGGGCATACGCAAGAGCCACTCAGTAGCTGATTTGGAACTTGTGACAAAAGTTTTGACTGATGAGGCAATGTGCCTTTAGCTCAATGTTTGTGGAAGCTATCTAAATTTTTATTGCCTCTGATATCATACCCGCTGCTTTGCGCGACTCTCCGTTTAGAAGTCAGGATCTGGTCTAGTGATTCTAACAATCGGATTGTTAGTTTTTTTCTAAAACTACCAAACATGTGTCTTAAGGCTTGACTCTCACTGCTTACAGAAGTAATGAGAACTTTAGCCGGAACTTTTGTCTTATTCTTAAATGTACTGTTGAGAGAAGAGGGCCAAAACAAGGCCCCTACCAGTATTCAGTATTAGTAATCACTGGCAGTGTCAGATAAACAGCAGTTTACAGTTTGTATGATTTGAAGATTGATATAACTATCTTGTAACATTTTTATTATCCATGCAAAAGCTCAGTCAACGACTAGGCGTGAGAATTAAACTTTTTGCTGCTTGGTATCCGCACGGAAATTGGGAGTGTCGAAACCCATTACCATAAGCAGCTAGGAATCACCTTTTTAGGATAATCAAAAGATGATTAAAATAGTCTAGCTGCTAGGTATTCAAATAAACCCTGTCAAAAATGTATCTACCGGTACCTTAAATGATCAGCTAGCATGGGCATTGCATTGAAACTGGGCCATGCAACCTGACCATGCTGACACGAATACGAGACCTTTTTGGGTTTAGTGTTTTCGGAGCAAATATTTTGCTTGGCAGCGCAGAAATTTATTGTTTGGTTTTCAGCTCTGAAGTCTGACGAGCAAGTTATTTTGTGGATCACTAGTTCATTAATTTGGTCTTTATTTTGAAATCTGGCCAGATCTGTGTTATAAACAGGACTACGCGATAATACAACAGCTACTTCTTGATTCAAAGCACACTTAGCAGATATTCCGTCCAGCCATTGAGGTAGGACTCAAATTTCATTGGGATTCAGCCACCAGTCACATGCATCACATTTTAGATTTAGATGGCGGGACACCTCAGTGGCTAGCGCACTTGGCTTGGAATTGCGAGATACTAGGATCAAGTCCCGAACTCTCGATACAAGTATGACCCCCCCCCACAAACTCCTAAATCCTATGCCACACCAGATCAAGCCTCATGTGTGATTGGATAGTCGATTGTCCATGTAAATTGTAGAACAATAAATAAGAAAGACATTCTGCGCCACTTCAATAGAAAGGAATCCATGCTTAATCCGATGGTTTGGCTTAATGATGGACCACTACCACCGGCCCCTCCATCAAACCATTTTATCAAGCCAAAAAGCAATTATATTTCTGCAAGACTGACCAGCTGCATGGGGTTGTGCACAAATTAGCCTATACTGAGTCTACGGAGTCCCAGCCAAGGTGAGTCATCAGTAGACTTTTACTTTCATCCGTATGTCCCATAGAGAAAGTAGCTTTCCAGATGGACCTCCGTTATTAAGTGTCGCGATCCGAAACCGGCAGGGGTGTTGTGGGGGAAAAAGTTTTGCCCGAGCGCCAGTACCATATCTACTATCACTTCATCATTTAAGCCACCACATCACCTTCACCTAAACCACGACTTGAGTCCAAGTGTTTCAATTTGAAGGATGGATTACTATGGCCATCAGTGTTTGACCCATTTTGCTAGAAGTACGAAGCTGATTGATGTCCCTTGAATTGGGTGGTTTCTAACCTCAGTAGCTGGAATAATCGAATGTGTGGTTTTTATTGTTTCACTTGGCCATCCCGTTCAATGGACCTGCTAAGCCTGAGGCTTGTTGGAGCAGTAGGAGCTGGGAAATATGTGAGGAGCTCGTTCTCACAGTGGTCGCTCGGCATGACTAGGACTTAGACCCAAAATCTGTCGATTTTGAGCCATTGAGCTATCCCGCTATTCCTACGTAATACAACATTTAACTTTAAAAAATGAACAATACAATTCTAAACATCTGATGAAACTTACCACTTAACCAGGTGAGAAGCGTAGGGAGTTTCCAGCATAACCTCATTTTTGCCCCCAGTGAATCTACAATAACAACATCGTACTGACTGGGATAGTTAGTCTATTAGGTAATTATACACAGAAATTGCTTGCTATTAATTAATAACAATCAACGTTTTAAGCAAGCACCATTTGCCACCTGATATTAGTTTGGTAGGCTTTTTGATAAAATGGTAAATGAGATGCTATAATTATGAAGCTAGCACAGAGCTGGCCAACTAGTGGCCCAGAGCCACATGTGGTGCCAGAACTAAAAACCAAAAGTGGTCCCAGTCATTTGAAAATAAAAAGAAACACTGTGAAACCCTCTGAGCCATTTCAATGGGTACAAAATGCTGTAAATCTCGTAAACACGCAAGCATCTCATAGATGACTATAAGACATGCAGCAACCAACTCCACTGAGACACAGTTCATATATATGTGGTCTCTGCTATTAGCCCGGTTTATAAAGTAGCCCCAATCCTGAAAAGTTTGGGCAGCAGTGGTTTAGCGTATTCAGTCAACGCATGCAGGGGTACACTTGGCATCTGTACATGTCCATCCAGTAGAGCATGGACCCATAGAGTTATCCTCTATATGAGGCACACGGTTGTAAGCAGAAAGTCTCCTAATGACTCGGCCCGGGAAACACAGAGTAAAATAAACTTAGTAGGTCAACTTCTGCACCACTCCTGACATCTTTTCTGTCATGGAGACACGAAAAAAATTATTATCGTAGTAGGACAAGTTATACAATACCACTGCATTGATCTGAATTTTACGGAAATTGGAATCCAATATCTTTGAATTTTTTACTGCCGTTTAAATGATAATCAACTGAGCAATACTGCGAATATACTATAGAAGAGTAAAAGGGTTTCAGCAGTCCTCCTAATCAAGAAATAAAACTAGCATAGTGAAACATAAAATTCTAATCGTTATGGTTCCAGGATCCTCAATTTAGACGTATCAACTTCAGGCATAGATGCATGTTGCGGGCATTTTCCGCGAATGGATTTTGGATATTAAATTCATGGAATGTCTGATGTTTTGACAACGAAATTCAATTTGAGCCACCGCGCTGTTAAATGGGATGCAGGGTCTGCTGTGCTATGGCAAGTATGTAAATGTGCAAGTATGTAATCCCTTACCGTATGTTTTGATGCTCAGAACTTGAGTGTATATCAATGCGCGAAAGAATGTCTCGAGCCGATTTTCTACAGATGATGACAAACAAACCAGTCGGCTTGCCAGCTAGCGAATGAGGTTAAAGACCAGATGATGTCATAGTAATAGCAGTAAAATTGCGTGTGCTGTGCAGTCCAAAGGGTCATTATAATACCTAGGAGAAGATCATGTTGTCTTACATCGATGGCATCACTTGACCTATGGCTTGTTTCCAGCATGGTTCTTGGCTTACCCTATAGAGTTGGTAGTCCATGGGACGGGCTCCCTTTATTTAGTATTGCGATTCGAATCCGACAAGCGGGAAAGCACAAAATGATGCACAAACATGAAATGGAACCCGGGTCACATGGTCCACAGATGAATGCCCCACTCTTAAGCTACCGCTTCTCACTTAGGGAGGCAGTTTAAAGCAGATGATACTATGTATATATGATTCGAGAGTATTACAGGTGCATGCAACCGAACCTCAAGCCTGGGAGTGGCTGAACTTCAATTCAGATCGACTAGAAGATGTGGGAGAGGCCTTGTATAAAAATTGTAGAGTCATGGGCAAATGAAGCAAAATATTCTCTGAATTGACAGGTGTATCTGATAAATTAAAACGGTTTTATGATTGCTTGCTCCAATTTCTAACTTGTAATCTAAACAACATTTAGTGTTTAGGTGAATATTACCAGAGAAAATAAATGATGCCGAGAGCGATAAGTATACAGAGTAATAACAGAGTCCTATTTTCTTTTATATTGGGAAAATAGTTCGTTTCATCATTATTCATTTCTTTCCAACAAACATGTACAATGGTATACATGCGTACACGTCGAAAAGAAATTGTGCCCACTTCTTGTGAAAATGACAGATCAAAAATGAACCGCTATTTAATTAATTTGTAGCGTTTGTGCACTTGAAAGAGAAAAAATCAATCTTCAGCAATGACAAAAACATATCAATTGTAATATTTTCCCACATTCAAACTTCAAAGTCCTGGCTGGTTACAAGATAGTTATACAGGGAGGTTAACAAAAATCATCAGCATCAAGCCGCTAAACCTTAAGTGGCCATTGGTGGCCATTAGATCGGTGTACCCCAAGCCAAAATATGGTTCTGAGGTATGAGACCCAATCACCCAATGTGGTTACTGTCGTTTGGGGTTCAGACCTGTGACTCTGAGCAGTAAAGAATTTAAATTCTTTATGGATTACAAATTAGTTTACAATGCAATAGTGACTTTAGTGGTCAGAAATTGGCCACACATTAGGTGATGAAACATTGATTAGGTATTGTGCCCAAACTTATACATACAACTCAGAAGGTCGAAAGGAATTGAATGGGGCACATTTAACTATAAGTAAGTAGTGGATGATTTGATAAAGAAGTATTTCTATTTAATTCAATATATCTTTACATATAGGCATCTTAATCTACTGATGGCAGGTTTTTTGTGACATTTCCCTCCATGTCTACTATATTATTTATGGGCAGGAGTGATCGCAACTCCCCTCGCCACCATCTCAGTGTCAATTCGGCTTCTTTTTATGCGCCAATTTTCACACAATAGATTATTTTCTCCCTCATCTCATTCGGCAAAACATGATTTCATTTAGCTAATAAACCCCCAGCTGATTGGCAAGCCGAGCCGCGTCTGTCTAGTTGCACCTCTCAGCCTTCATTGTCTATCTAATCTATAACATTCACTTAAATGTTACACCGAAACCACAGTTTAGGGGGGTTAGTGACCGAATACAGGTATGAAAATCGATCGGGTCATACTGGCTGTTGGCACCAAAGACAGATCAGAATGGCATCTCCAAACATTCGTTGGCATTCCCTTATGCATGTGGTTAAACCAATGACCTTGAGTCATAAGAATGTCAGTGGTCTCATTCGGTTCATTTCGACTTGCGGTTTGATTTCCCATGAGGAAGCCGAGTTTGGATGTGGGCGGTTCAGTCTTGAGCCGCACGCGTCAAAGTGCTCATCACACTGGTCATAGTCATTGGTTCTGATTGGGTGAATTCATCGGCGCCTCGGGCTCTATGCTTGTAATACGGGGCTATAAAATGATAATGCAGACGGGTTGAGGTGATATGGGCAGTGAGCCATATGTATTACCTGTTAGTAGATGGCATGAGCCGAAAGTGGACTAGTGAACCATGTTTGCCTGGCACTAGCTACATGCTGCTGATTATAGCCTGCCTGAGAGAGAACAGAGCTAGGATTGAGCCTATGGGGTTGACTTGCATTGAAAAACCAATAACTTTACCAGCAAGTATGCCAACTGGTGCCTCATTGTGGTCTGTTTGTCTCTTTCAGCCCAAAAAAATCATCAGATGCAAAAACTAGGCCACAAGCTAGTAATCACTCTCTCTCAGTGAGCCACCTATTCTCAATCAGTGTATAGAACCAACAAACAGTGATATGATAGCCTGGAACTAAAGTCCATACCTGGCAGTATAATCAGTGGTTGAAAATGGGCAAGGTTACATCTAACTGTTGAAATCTGGGGGATGCAGGACAGTGGAGTATGGTTGAACAGGAGGGTGCTGGGTGGTCAATGTCCCCCCATCTCACCATCTCCTCAAGTCAATGAATCGTGCCCATCTGGACTGACTGTCCAACCCATAACAGTCACCCCATTCCAAAGTTTATATATTTCAACCACTTAGTGTTTAAGCTTTCATTCATACAAAATAATAGCTCAAGTTCCCGAACCTCCCCTCTCTATTAGCAGTTGGATGTTTTGCATTTCATCCTCGTCAGTAAGGCAGATCATTTCATGGACCTAGTTAGCTTTTTATGGGGCACACCATACTGAAAATAAATCGCTGTCTTAGTGATACTATTTGTGTAAGAAATCTCTTGTCTATTTGTGTTTGACTATTGAGCAAGCTTATAAAGTGCTCATTTGTTCACTGGAGGTGCCTTACAGCAATTTCCTGTATATGGAGCTGTTTTACAAATAAGGGTTGCATATAAATGATAGTCAAAAGGACATCAGTTTGAATGATCGAGCTGGACTAGATCTGTCTGCTGCACCACCATTAACTTATTACTGGTTGGTCGATGGAATCAACAATATTTTGTACTACATTGACACCCTTGTCAAATCAATCATATTTTCATGTCAAAGAGACAGAGAAAGTATGGAAGGACAACTCTCCTTTAAGTAATATGGTGACACAGCTTGCTGGTAGGCGTGGGGGCATGAAAATAAGATAATGTCAAAGGTCAAAACCGGGTCTTCATACCATTTAAATTGGAATTTTTTTTAAAATTTTTTGATTATATAGATATATTTAGGTACTAGTTCAACAGAGGGCTTACTGAAAATAACACTTCATGAGTTGTAGCAGCTTTGAAACCTAGAACAGCATGGCAGGTCCGTGGACTGGTGCAGCACTTGACATGAAGTAGTTTGCCTATGCACCTAACTGCATATAAGAGTATTTGCTATATACATGCAAATCTCCATGCATATAGGATAAGGTATGGAAATATCTTGGAAAGAGTATACTGTTACATTTCACCGCAAACACACTTATTATGATAATATATTATGGAGTGATAGCTCGGAATTAATGCTGGGTTGAATTCCCATCCGC
>Ga0224501_10004786_pt1 | contig 10682 bp, 5 predicted proteins | sample SF_Oct11_sed_USG_4_FD_169105 | JGI IMG/M metagenome (GOLD analysis project Ga0224501, IMG submission 169105) | Sediment microbial communities from San Francisco Bay, California, United States - SF_Oct11_sed_USGS_8_1 | ecosystem: Environmental > Aquatic > Marine > Sediment | place: USA...
ATATAATATAATATAATATAATATAATATAATATAATATAATATAATATAATGTATAATGGATTTGCAATAAGTCTGCAGTAAAAGGCTGTCCACAGTCTCTCATTGAGTTGTGTCATCATCAAAACGTACCGGTTTTCAGTATTCAGTGTTCAGTAAAATTTTGGGAGAATGTCAACAACTCTTTTAATTGAATGTGCGCTGATGCGGGAGTTGTTTATCCTTTACCATAAATGATAAAATGGTAGCGATTCCTGGCATAGTTAACATCGTTTCGTCAAATCATAAGCGGAGCAGTTTCCTTGACCTTGACATTAGCTACTGCTAATCGATATACTCACACCAATGATTGAAAGCCTGCATGGTGCTGCCTAGTGTTCTTAGAGATAATCAGTAAACTAATTTAGATCATAGGGCAGGATACGTGACAATGCACACTTGTGATGCCACTCAAACACAAAAGCTGGAACAAAATATAGCCGCATATTTTATATCTGACGAGAAAACGATGATATTTATTGACACTTTAGAGCAAATTCATTCACTAACAAATACCATCCTGTCACCTTCTGTTTACACCTCAAAATGACATAACATGAAGTCTCTTTGATGGTGTTCCTGCTAGTATTATGACAATAGTGATTCATTCATGTGGTACTGTGAGAGTCAGGGTGGTGTGAGAGCCTGGTTGCGGTGGCAGTCGTTGGAACGGTGGAGAGTGCGATGTTGAATCCGTCCATGTTCCCCTCGCTCCCCGGGCTCCTCACGCTCTTCTCGCTCCTGACGCACCCCGCGCCTCACGCTCCACTTGCTCCTATCGCTTCCTACGCTTACTGCCCTTTCCGTGCTCCCCGCGCACCTGATGCCCCCCACGCCCTTCTCGCTCTTGGCGCTCCCCATGCTTTTGACGCTGCCCGCGCTCCATTTGCTCCTCTCGCTTCCTGCGCTTACTGCGCTTTCCGCGCTCCCCGTGCTCCTGATGCCCCCTGCGCCCTTCTCGCTCTTGGCGCTCCCCATGCTCTTGACTCTCACCATGCTCCGCTTGCTCCTCACACTCCTGATGCTCCCCGCGGTCCTGATGCTCCTCGCACTCCTGACGCTCCCCTCGCCCCTCACACTCCTGACGCTTTCCGTGCTCCTGAGGCTCCCCGTCAGCATGACTTCTGCCACCGTGAGATCTGCCAGCATGACTTCTGCCAGCGCTCTGCGCTCTGTTCGCTCCTGACGCACCTCGCGCCCCACGCTCCGCTCGCACCTCTCTCTCCCCGCGTTTCTGATGCGACACGTGCTCCACTTGCTCCTCTTGCTTCCTGCGCTTCCCACGCTCCATGCGCTCCTGATGCTCCATGCGCTCCTGATGCTCCTCGCACTCCTGATGCTCTCCGTGCTCCCCTTGCTCCTCGCACTCCTGACACTTCCCATGCTCCTGAGGCTCCCCGTCATCATGACTTCTGCCACCCTGAGATCTGCCAGCATAACTTCTGCCAATGCTCTGCGCTCTGCTCGCTCCTGACGCACCCCGCGCCCCACGCTCCGCTCGCTGCTCTCTCTCCTTGCGCTTCTGACGCGACACGTTCTCCACTTGCTCCTCTTGCTTCCTGTGCTTCCTGCGCTTCCCACGTTCCATGCGCTCCTGATGCTCCATGCGCTCCTGATGCTCCTCGCACTCCTGATGGTCCCCGCGCTCCCCTTGCTTCTCACACTCCTGACGCTTCCCATGATCCTGAGGCTCCCCTTCAGCATGACTTCTGCCACCGTGAGATCTGCCAGCATGACTTCTGCCAGTGCTCCTTCTACGCTTATGCTGCATCTCTGGTTCCTTGCTCTGATCCTCAATCGTCCCTACACCACCCTGTGCCGTCCCTACACCACCCTGTGCCGTCCCTGCACCACCCTGTGCCATCCCTGCACCACCCTGTGCCGTCCCTGCACCACCCTGTGCCATCCCTGCACCACCCTGTGCCATCCCTGCACCACCCTGTGCCATCCCTGCACCACCCTGTGCCGTCCCTGCACCACCCTGTGCCGTCCCTGCACCATCCTGTGTATGTGGGGCTTTGATTGCCTTCTGCTCTCTTTCCGTTTTTGTTTTTGGGCTTGAAAACATGTTGTCTTCTGTCTTGACTTCCTGTGGGCACTCAGTAATCGGAGATACTAAATTCCTTCTCCATCTGCCATCATGACTTCTCAAGCCTCTATTCAGTGTCTCTGTTTCCGATGTCTTTGACGCCTCAGCTTCCTTTAAAGGCTTCTTTCGTTCATCTTGAAATGTTTCAACCTCTTCATAGTAGGTTCCACTGTCTGACGCTGATGAGTCCGTACTGGAAGAGCTTATGGAGCTATAGTTCACCCAACATTTCCACCGCTGTCGCAGCTTTTTTTGACGTTGACGCCTACGTTGAGCTTTAGCAGATGCAACAGCGCTTTGTGCTGCAACAAACATGGCTTGTGATTAATGCGACGGAATAATATGAATTCTTCTTTTCATATAAGTATTTTTAGAGTGTCTGACTCTGGAGTCTCACTCTGGATCAACAGTATTTTTTTGTAAACCGAGTCCTTGTGACTGAAGGTCGTAACTTCTCTACCATTGGCAGTTACATTCGGCGAAGGTCGAACAGTTCTTGCATGCTGTTTGCATCACGTGCTCTGTCGTATGAGCCCCGGGCCATATTTTTCACAGATAAACCCTCCTATTTATCGCCGGGCAGTTGATAAGAGTGAAAAACCATTGGAAAGATAGCAGATCTGTACGGCATGCAGAGCCCGGAGGTACGATAATGTACCCTGCGGCACAAGATCACAGGTTTGCCTCGAGGGCATTGCCAAGTTGCCAAAACACCTGTTCTGTGGTCATTATGGTTGATGCTTGTGAGACTTTGCCGATGCTTGAGTCCCACTGTGATTGCATGAGCATAAGGTCTTCACACAAATCCTAGCCCATACCAGGACAGAGCAAGCTTCAGGTTTATAAGAGTTCTGCTAGATAAAATGGCCCACTAACTGCATTGGGCCACACAAAGAAAATATAGCCACAATTGGATGTTGATGTGGATTCATACTTCCAGCATGCAGGCCCTTTGTTTCCAGAAGAAAGTGAAGCGGTCAACGCGGACAGCCAACCTTGGCCCAACTCATATTGGTCATCATTGTCATTTATTGAAACAACAATTAGTGCATGCTGCATTTGGGTGTCACCCCTGATGCAAAAAAGGTAGCTTCAATGACTCGGTGACTTTAGTTTATGTCACTGAATGACTGAATGTGTGGTTCACTATGGAAACCGAGCTGTGCCATCACTTCAATCTCTTGCCGAGCTGCACCAATCATAACGTGATTGGCGCAACTCGTCTACCACTGTAGCCGATTTGCGCCAATCAAAGTTTGTCACTAGTCATTGCAAGTCACAAACTAAACTACAAAGCGTAATACTGCTAGGCTTTTCGGCTGTGGGTATCCATCTGCACGGTAATTGATGTCTGCACATGTAAATGAAACCGAATCGCTAAATTCAACGTACCGGTCTAGATCAGTCTAGCAATATGTAAGGGTTGCCTTCTCTCGGCATTACACAGCAAAAAGGACATTGGAGTGGCGGAGCTCGGCTAGTTACGAAATTGGATTGGCACAGCTCGTAGAGATAGAGGATAACTCTATGTTCAAGATACTGTTAACCTTTTTTAGTAACTCGAACGAAGCTAGTCTTCCATCTAAGCAATCCGATCACCTACTTTATTTGGCATTTAAAGTCCCAATCAGCTAAAAAAATTAAATTTCAAAAGGGAGTAATTATGTTAAACTCACCAATAGTGATAGATTCTTGACTGGGTTGACTAGTTTGTTTGGAGGCCTCCACCCATTTCTTAAGGTTGTGATCCCACACTAGCTCAGACTCAGGCAGACAGCAATTAAATATCAGACCAATGAGAGTGACCAGAGCGGCAGCCGAGGCAAGCCAAATAAACCCGTCAACTGCATCATAAAAAAATGAACTTCTTGAAAGAACATGTTAGATCGTACAAGTAGTTGTCTAACTGCGTGGACTAGGTGATGTGGTCAGACTATAGTAACTTTATTCTATCTCACTGGCTACTAGAAATTATATAGGACTTTTCTATCTCTTGCACCAAGTCACGGAGGCCTACGAGCTCACTTTCCTAGATATGGTTACCTTAAAGGTGTTAGCAGAGCGTCCATTGCAGTATCTTTAATTATCAATTTCGGGAAAGTGCCTATTAAGTCGGTTACAATATAAATACATCAATAGATCAAGAGAAGGCTAAACTACTGGTTGTAACTGCCTCATGGATGCATGCTCCTTTAGTTTTCTGATAAATACCATGGCCATGTGGCAAGTAGGGGTGTCATGAGATCGAGATTTCCCGATTCTCAACTCGAGTGGCAGCTCGAGACGAGATCACGAGATGTATTTTTCCAAATTTGAGAATAAAAGCGTGAGATGTTGATTGAAAATGTAGTCATGAAACTGACACTAGTGAAAGTTAACAGCAATACCAATTCACTTATTCACCAATCGTCAACTAGTCTGATGTCGTTCGTATGTTTCATTCACGAGGTGTGAAATGAGTTGTGCATGCAGCAAACCAACAGGAAGTTCACATTAACATAGGCAAACTAGTACGTATTATGCATCCTCACTCTCATAACAGCCAATCAGACTGTGACCTCATCCTGCATTGTCCTTATTACACTGGGTCTGGGCGTTAACTAAATAACGTTGAACTTTCAAGGTCACTGAGAGGATTCTCGACTAAACCGATTATCTTAATCCTCAGGCATACAACAAAAGCAGAAACGACAGAAAACTTACTCGAAAGATTGCTGAACTGCATATCTCCGCATATTTTGATGATGTCACAGGTTTCTGTGGATAGGGATTGTGTCAAGTAGCGATTAAGAACAGAAAAATTGGTTTACCATATCACAGAACCATAGGTCTGCATGAATTCAGTACTGTATACAAGGGTTTTCCTAGCTCTACATAGAGGCCGTTGCGTTCGGGCCTCTATCATTGGCACTAACGCGCGCTGACAGGTGAAAAACTGCACTCTGAAACCCTATTTCTATATTTTTGTTGAACCTTTTCTCTATTCAGACGTGTGTAACTACAGGTCAAGCATGCACCTGCAAGAGGATTTGCCAAACATCGGCGCGTAAGCCGAGAAATCAAAGCAAACACCAACAGCTCCGTGTTAATTTCCTATCTTGAGGCCAATTCTGTTACGTCAATGGTCTGAAAAGTGCATCTCCAAGGGCTCTAAGGATGTGTATTGTACAGGGCTATATCTAAGCTTCCATTCGAGCTGGGTATTGAGCCTGTTTGTTCGTGGTAGGCTTCAGAATATGAAAACAAGTGAAGACACTTTTGGCCATGACATAACCCTCTTTATAATGGCCGAACGTAAAAATGACTTCTAGTTTAAGCTATCCACGTAAAATATAACTAGCAAATCAAATCAAATATTCCGATATCAAGGCTATACACATACAAAGCAAAAAATAATTTAGGAAAACGGGTTTTTGATTTATGAAAGACTAGAAAAAAGTTGAGCATTATTATATATAATAATTATATATATTAATTATGTATAATAATTATCTAGATTAAAAAATAAACAGAGTTCATAAGAGTGCAAGCTTCACACGTGCTGGTGAAAATTCTCAGTGATAAAATACGATAGCGTTAAATAGTTGATACAAAATCGATCGATCAAAGATGGACCAAGGTGAGTGGAAGGAGTTTCAAGGCATCATGATGTTGAACTGAGGATGCGGAGGTTTCATCACTACCATTGACAGTTGATGTGGTGTTCTGATAATTTCCCTGACGGTTGTCAAGTTTCACAAGATGGAGCTCCCTTGTCATTGCAGAGAGAAAGAGTGGTGTTTGTGGTCCACCTTGCGTTTCGGATTTGCACATTTTTATAGCGGTGCTGACAATAATGGAATGAAATGATTCCGAGTCATCGATGCTGCATAGTTCTTTCGCCAGTAGAGGAATGAAGAAGTTTCTCGAGCAGATCTCTCCTCTTAAGGTTGACAAAATTACGACCATATCTCGGCGTATGGTGATATCATTTGGTGTGTGCATGACAGCGGTCTTCGCGCTCCTGGCAACGGGCATCGCGCTCCTAGCACCGGGCAACGGACCAGCGTCGCAACTCATAACTTTGCTGTAAGCCATTACAGTAGCATCTGGTGGCAACCCCTGACAACACTGGAGGATTAAAACCTGCAGAATTAGGTCATCATGATAGTAGTGTTGAGGTATATGAGTGTGGTACGTGCATGCTTCAACAGGTTAAGTGTCGAACCAATTTCTATTTCATTTAACTTTTGAGAGCATTACTGAGAATACAAGCCGTGCATGCTATAACTATTAACTTAATTGATAATAGTCACAAACTAGGCAGACCATGAAAGAGCAGAAGCCCGCGGCTCAGCACAATTAGGATGAATATTTCCAAATGTAAGTTTGTGTGTATTTGTCTGCCATGCGTTTTGGCTTCACATGATTGAGACAGTTCTCACTCCACGCAGATCCGTGTTGGCAATTTTTTTTATAGGTTTTCTAGCGATTTCAGTTTTGTATGTCCCCGGAGAGCATCTTTCGACTCCCTGCAAATATCATACACTTGCTCCTTGGGGAAGTTGGGTAGCTGGACCAGTTGCGAGCACCAGTCACTTCGAGTAAGTTGGATATTTTAGTGTAATGTCCAAAAGTAACTGAATTTACTAATAACAACCACAAAGCCTGTCAGAAGTCACTAGTGGTGAATAAATAACCTAGTTTGAAGTTTCACATTCTCGGTTTTAAGCGCATCCAGGCTAGAGACTTTAATTTGAGAGCGGAAAACGCCGCATTTGGTGACTTATAATATGTGCCTGGTTGGTTTACGCAGTGAATCCGAATGCAAGCGGGTAAAGTTCTCACCTTAGGGATGTCTCTCGCTATCGCATTCACTTCACAGGTAATGTCATTGATCTCACACGGCTGCTGATTTCTGTCAATGACGACTCCATTATATCCATGGCACATCACAACAACAAAGAGACAAAGACAAGACTCTTCTACCTCTCGTCTCATGGAACACAACTTATCTGATAACTCAGAGTTAGTCCAATTTTTCAACACATGCGTTGCAGTACCTAAACACTGAAAAGCAGTCAATATTTCTATGGCCTCCGCTTCAGATCCTTCCTCTCGGTCGATTGTGTTATAAGCAACAAGAGCCATTGTCTTACATTTGGCGGAGAGAGACTGAGGCAGTATGTATGCGTCACAGTACGGCTGGAGAAGAGACACCATTTGTTTGCTCATACTTGGTTCATAGATAGACTTAGTGTGAGCATCTTTGGTCGTAAGTAAGCGAGTCACGCTGTCTTTGGGCAAACATGCCAGGAAAGTTCGAAGAAAGTTGACATTGTCATGTTTAACAGCGGAATAAATACACGTCCTTGCGCAGCTAGAAAGTTTATTTACTGAAAATTTCTTCATCAGTTTCTCCAGTTTTTTTTCCTCTACCTCAGTGTCAGTAGAGAGATGAAGCAGACTTGACTTCAGCTGATTTAAATCCATTTGATCATAAAGTTCCATCACACGATCGGCCATTGGACGGGTATCAGTGGTGTTCAACTGAGTCATTTCAACTTGGAGGATCGAGCGTGCTACCGGAGCTGCCACTGTTATGGGGGTCTTGCCCGAGCGATTTTTACATTTTAGACAAGCTTCTTTTTCAGCTGACTCAAGAAACCGTAGAAGGAGACGCAGTACCTTGATTTTGTCTTTTTTGGCAGCTAAGTGTAGAGGTGTATTCTGATTTGTATCGGTCAATGAGAGAAGATTGGACCTCACGTCATCTGTTACCCAACTTAACAACAACTCCAACTGAGAAGCCCGATCAAAACGAATGGCATCAAACATGGCTGGTTTAATGCAGGTTACCAGTGACTGGCTAGGAATACTTGTCAGCAGGATTCTGGTTACACTCTCGTTACTATCGAGATGAAACGCGGAGGACAGGTAATCTGCGAGTAGGCTTTGGTAAACGGAAGGTTCAGCGGCGACCGAGATTTTGTTGAGTAGAAGCCTCAAAAGTTCAGTGTTTTCATTTTCAATTGCACACCTCACTGGAGACAGACCTTCTTGTCCCATTGAAAGCAGCATTGAATCTTTTGAAGACACTGCATCTAACATAACTCGCACGACATCAACACAGTCTCTTTGGACAGCTTTCATGAATGGAGATATCCCATCATTGTTTGCTTCGTTTAAACAGTTCACCGCTGCTGCAGAGTTATCTAGAGTCTTTAAGAACAGCTGAAGGATACCGAGGTTTGGAGGTATCACGGCGAGATGGATTGGAGTCCAGCCTTGAAAGTCCTTAACCCTCAATGCACTCTCCGTATCTGGCAACACCTTCAACAACATCTTCAGAATTGCTACATCACCAGTTGATGTAGCGTGATGCAATGGGGTAATTGTGTTGGATTGCTCGAAAAAAACTTTGACATGATCTTTCACTCCCTCTCGGACGATTTCTGTCGGGTCAGTAGTCAGCAGGAGTTTGCTAACCTCATCAGCGTTCCCCTCAAACACCGCTTTATGTAATGGTGATGGGCCGACTACGAGGTTTCCCAGGTCACTGTTGTTTCTACGAGGCTGCAAAAAATATTACATACGTCGGTACGCCATAAAAAGAGCAGCCTACCACTCATAAGTTATTATGTCTAGTTTGACCTTCCAAAGTGGGATTAAAGATTTGAGTTTTTTAATGATTTTGTCAGGAATTGAGGGAAAGCTCACCTGATTTAGAGCCTCATCCAAACTTCTTGCCAAGTTCCAGCATTGAGCTCCAGGAAGATTCAGTGATGGTGTTAGAACATCGTTGAAGTATTTTACCAAGTCAGACCCGCATTTCCATTTGAATTTAGGAAGATTCTGTACAATATGATCCAGGGCTGAATTCTCATCAGAAAATTTCAAACAGTTTGTGGTCTGCTGATCTTGCTGCGAGGTTTTCCCAGAAGGCGTGCCCTGTAAATGAGAAAGCACAAATAATATGACCAACGTAGTGACCTAAAATTCCTTAGAACAGCCAGATAAAGGAACTCCCAGGTGTTAGTGAGAGCATTCATTTATACCCCTAGCAGGAGCGAAGTTTAACCTATCAAGACACTATATTGACAGTTGACCTTGAAGCTATAATTTCCCCAATTGGAGCGGTGTCAACACAAAAATAAGGTTGTACCAGGTTGAAGCCTTTGTTATAAGATCTAAGGGTCATACACTGCCGGTTTCGTAACGGAACCAGAATTTGAACCCGAGGCCGCCGTTTTGGGAAGTGGATACTACATAGTACAGCCTCCCTTCCAGTGAAAACCTTTACCGCATTGACAGTAATCCGAATCAATAGTTTGGAGTCCAACCAATGCTTGGATTTTATTCTGCGCATCCACTCCTAAAAACAATTGAGAATGTAAGAATATGTGAGAGGTAGGTGAAGGGTTATCTTAACCCCCATAGCTAGATACAGCCAGTATCATTGCTATGAATAACGGGTTGACAATCAGTCTGCAGTACAAGGCTCACTAAGCGGACATCCTCATCACGCTACGCCATCATCCAAACACAACAGTTTATACAAAATGTCTCCCTTTGTCATTTAACTGGAGTAGTTTCATTGGAGTCACAGAAAACTTTATAAAAAATTCGTAAACTGAATGGACGTTAATATATAGTTAAATACTCTTTAATAAAAGGAAAAGACAACTCCGGATTCAATTGTAGCGATTCCAGGGTATTTTGCTACTATTTATGATACCACGAGCGAATGAATCTGTTTGACCTTGAGCTGAAGGATATTATTCATATCAATGGTCAGGCCAATCCTTGAATACCTGGTTATCTGCACTGATAACTTCACCCACTTAATACTGAGTATGGGGGCCATCAGACTGTAAATAACTACCTGTTAACTTCCAGAGTTGACACTGTAAGTTTACTAAGCCTAGTGCTGGGTCGTGCCCCAGTGCCACAGATTTCAGTGCGCGTATTGTTGTACAATGTACAAGGTAAAGGGAGGCGTTGTCTTGGAAACCATAATACAGTGGAAATCCTCCTTCATATGATCCAGGACTGACTTTTATTATAGTACTTGGAGATTCAATTCAGTGGACTTCTCAGGCCTGAGGGTTACTTTACTGGACCTGTAGGTGTGGAGGACTATACGAGAAGACCCAGAGCATGGCCGTGATATAACCAACGACGAAAAGCTTCAGCCATCTAACTATCCCATATGCGTATTAGAAATAAACCCATTGAATTAAATCGTGACTCAGGAGATTGTGGGAGGCTACCACCAACATGAGATGTGTATTTTAGTCCCCCCCCCTGTGCGTATAGATCTATTAATGGTCTGACCTATCACCACAATATTTATAAAACGTTTGACACGTTTAAAACGTTTAACTTACCGTTAATGATTTATAAGCATCATCAGATTGTATGATGATTACTGAGGAAATCATACAGCTCAGCCCGGCCAGAACACAATCGGCAGCTCCACTAGCGGGGTAAGCTTCCATTACAACCATATGAGGCTGTAAATGAAATGGATTAAAAGGGATGAGGGCAGGGAGGGGGACAAGGAGGGGGCAGGG
>Ga0224501_10004788_pt1 | contig 10681 bp, 9 predicted proteins | sample SF_Oct11_sed_USG_4_FD_169105 | JGI IMG/M metagenome (GOLD analysis project Ga0224501, IMG submission 169105) | Sediment microbial communities from San Francisco Bay, California, United States - SF_Oct11_sed_USGS_8_1 | ecosystem: Environmental > Aquatic > Marine > Sediment | place: USA...
TCTACTCTAGTTCTACTTCTGCAGTTTCTATTTCAAGACCTGATACAGTAGAGACTCTGGTTGAGATACTTTCACCTGTACTGCGCATAAGGCCATATGTTCTTTGTGCAGTGAAAATCAAGTGGTAGCATTACCCAGTGCTCCAATTGGTCCAGTCTAATTCAGTAATTCACTAATTGTACGTGTCTAGACTCTATCAGTCTATGAGTATGACTGTATTAAGTATAACTCTTAACTTGCTTCACATCACATGTGCGCAGCTCAGTTGCCCTTGCGATTCCAGCTCAGTGTAGTCTCATTGTGTTCACTTGCAGTTACTTACCGATTCATGCACTGCAGTGGAATGAGGTACACTTTTGAGTTTGACAGCGTGGTGGTCTAAATCTCAGCTGAGGCGTTAACTTCAAATTCAAAATCAAATCCAAGATGCTGGGCAATTGACTCGATCAGTGATTTGTGTACTCTGTGCTTCACTCTCATAAGTCTATCTGTGGCACAGAGTATGTTGGTCTACCTAACTTCTTATTTTTAGGCTGGTGGTACTGGTAGGTCAGTCAGTAACGTACTACCCAAACCTGGACACGAGAGACCTGTAAGTGGAGATCACTCGAAACTCTGTTATTAATGAATGATTAGTATTTAGTGCTTTCATTTTTTATAGGTCAGACTTGCCCAAACCGCAGCTGCTCTGGCCCCCCGGATGAAGACCTTCAGTATATACCGATGGGTAAGTTGTTCAGTTTAGTATGTACAGACTTGATCTTTTATTACAAGGCTAGCCCGATCATAATCGTCCTGGTATCACCATCCCTAGGAATAGCTAATTTGTCATCACCCGTTATCCAAATAGGTATTTCCTACTACCTGTGGTAGTTGTGCATGCGCAGTCGTGGATACGAGCATCAGAAGTGGAGGTCCTGCTGACGATATTAATATAGTTAGCAGCTAGATCCATTGCTTCTTGGTGGAACAAATGATAATCAGTTACGCAATTTTATCGTTCAACAAATGACAAAATTTGCAAATCATTCCGGTTCATCAGTCAATCATACCGAGTGTCTGAGTCTGTTTCAGGATCCTGAAAAGCCTGGAGATAAACCTAGGATGCAGAAGTATGAGGTGGATTTAAATGAGTAAGTAACTCACACCTGTCATGCATATCACTGTTACTGATCTTCCATGTCTCGTGACAAATAAGGTGGTTCAGATTTGGTGGCTCAAGTAAGTAGCGCTTACGTCGACAGCTTCGATTGATCTAGCAAGGTCATTACACTGTGCGGCGGTTGATTGTTGGAGAGGAGATGTAATTGTTTGCGTGGCGCTGCATTCCCAGGTGTCTGCTTATTTTCCTGGGTTTTATTGATGCCCTACATTTCCTATGCACTCCCATGTTACTAGTGTACGCACCTTCTGTTTAAAAGATTGGCACCAGTCATCTGATTGGCCATTGAAAATTCTGGAAAATTTAAGCGCGGTGGGTAACCATCGGTAGCTCTCATACGAGTTATTGCTTGGCAGCAGCACACCTGTGGATGTCCTCTGTTGTATTTTTTTCAGGTGCGGGCCCATGATATTGGATGCCCTTATCAAAATTAAGAATGAGATGGACCCAACCCTGACTTTCAGACGGTCTTGTCGGGAGGGCATCTGCGGCTCATGTTCTATGAATATTGAAGGAAGCAACACACTGGCTTGTCTCTGGTAGGTTTTTGAAGTGCCCCACTGTATTCAATGAATAACACACAGCCGGGAGCAAGCAGAAAGTCTCCTGATAACTCACGCTGGGAAACGCCGAGTAAGCGACTCAATGGATCAATTACTACATAGTTCTGATACTGGGTCAGGGTACAAAAAGTGGTCTCAAAGTTTTGCCATGTTTGCTAGCCAATGTGAATGTGCATAATTAGATTTCACAGGCAGTAAATACTCATTCTGATGTATTCTTTGCAGCAAAATCGATGCAAATGTGGGTAAGACGACCAAGATCTACCCTTTGCCTCACATGTATGTTGTAAAGGACATTGTGCCTGACATGGGCAACTTCTACGCTCAATACATGAGCATCGAGCCATGGCTGAAGAAGGCAGGCGTTAAGGAGGAAGATATCGGAAAGGAAAGTTACCTGCAGAGTGTGGAAGATCGCGCTAAACTGGTCAGTCACTGCGTACTCCCTTTTTGCTTATTTTTATACTCAAGCACTTGGTCATCCTATTAAACAGGCCTCCTAAGCCTGAGGCTTGTTGGGGCGGTATGAGCTATAGGAATTAGGCGAGAAGCTCATTCTCACAGTGGGCACTCAATGTGACTATGATTTGAATCCAAGATCTTGAGGCAAGCGCTTTATAGCCATTTCGCTATCCCATGTGAAAATCCTTTCCTATGACTACTGTATTCATTTGGCTATCCGCCATTAAACTGCCCTTGTCCGCTGCCCAGCAGGTCATCGGGCATCATCTGGGTTTCGTTAATACTTTTCTGTGGGCTTCTTTGTTTTATATTGGGCATTGCACCTCGCAACTTGGGCAAGTCTATACAGATCCCAATCATCAATGACCTTCATAGATATATGTATCTATGAATGTGAGAAATCTGTAGCGTGATCCGACCATAACTTGAACATGGAACTGTAAATCAATGTTCTCAAATGACCGGAAATCACTGTCGGTTTGCCTATGCGAATGGTTGTAGGATCGAAGTGCTCCATTCAGAGTTGCTTCCCCCCCAAGAAAGTGGACAACTCCTGCAACATTCGTATATGTAATACATATTGCTGCCTTTCTTCTATCATAGGATGGTCTGTATGAGTGTATTTTGTGTGCTTGCTGTTCTACATCCTGCCCAAGTTATTGGTGGAACTCTGATAAGTACTTGGGGCCAGCCGTTCTCATGCAAGCCTACAGGTTGGTGTTGGTCAGGGTGGAATTATAGCTCTGTGGGCCCACAAGCCATCACAGAGCGGACTGTATTTGAGGAAGTTGGTGATGCAGAGATTCTGAACAAACCTCAATATGAAGAAACTCAAAAGACAGCAGATTTCTGCCTTTTCAGTGTCACATTTCGTGTCTTCTATGAAAAGTAGTGGGTTCAAGAAATCTACTAATCTAATAAAGTGCAGACTGCAACCTTCAAACTGGGGGGCTTGATTTGATAATTTTATTTACATGAATATAACTTCAATAAGACCATTGGTTTTTTCCACTAAGGCGCATAAAATCCGAAATTTTATTTAGTCAAACAAAAGCAGGCGCTGTAAACAGAGTCCAATAGGGACTGCGGGTCAAAAGCCGGTCTGATGATCTATCTCCAGGACACTTTTTCATCTATAATAAATTGACTTCTCTCATATTGACTAACTCATGGGCTGATGACACGCACTGCTATCTGGTCTGGTCGTACTCTGTTCGGTGCATTCGGCTCATTGTCTTATCTTTAGATGGATCATTGACTCAAGAGATGACTTCACCAAGGAAAGACTAGCTCAGCTTACCGATACATACAGCGCATTTAAATGTCACACCATCCTGAACTGCACCAAGGTCTGCCCCAAGGTAAAGCATCGCGCTATTGACATCTTCCGCCTTTACGAGTCTCGTACAGTTACTAACTGTACAACTTAGGAAATTCATTGTACTTAGGGCAACACCTTAAATTGAACATCTCCAATTACTTTTTTTTAAATGAATGACCAAGCTGTACCATTTATTGTATGCAAGATGTATTACAATCAGCAGCTTCATTGTCAATGTAAAGACTCCCGGTGTATAGTTTAAATAAGAAATTGTTATGAAACGGTATTTGAACAATGGTATCATGCTTTACCAGGATAGTCAACAAATTTACTTACTCATCAACCCCTGACCCGTAAACTTATCCCATTAGTTTCATTCCATAACATGCGAGAAACAGTTGTAGAGGCTGAATATTTTTGAAGAGTTTAGTGCTTTGCGTTAGAACCTCAGCATGTTGAGTCACTCCATTTATTTTCATTACAGGGTCTGAACCCTGCTCTCGCCATCGCTGAGATTAAAAAGATGATTGTTGCTAATAAGTAAATGACTTTGTTTATATAAGTAAGGTGTGCATGGAGCAAATATACGAAAACGTGGCATCTGGCGTACATGTTTATAATGTTAGTAATCTCGTGCAACATGACATTGATAGTCTTTGCCAAGTTTCTATATAAATAAAATGGTTTAATTTTGTTTTTATTACTATCTTATGACCTGTAACTGCTTGTAACATCCGTGCCAAGAAAGGTTTACTCATGCGAGTCATCTGTTTAAAAGCAAATACAGCCAAGTATAGGTCAACCTAGCTTTACCTGTGACAGAGGCTTTCAGGGCTCTATCCTGTTCAGATCATTGAAGCTTTTATAATCCGAATCACGGTTCATGGAATAAATTATTGGGTTGTCAATGCCACCCTTATTCACCCCAAATAAACCAATGATTGCCAGTTACTACTGAGTGGATTGGCCGGGCAACCTAAAAATGTGGGGCAAGTTCAATGTTCTGCACTGTAATTCGGAGAATGTGGCAAAATTTTGGAATTATAATTCTAACAAACAAGTGATCATGGAATACTGTATTACAAAAAGAAACCTTCCCAATCCTGTTCTTCTATTGGTTGTGGTTTCGATGGATGTATTTTTGTATAGACTCTCCTCACATTAGTTTAGACTCGAAGTCCAGCCCAGTATTTGGCTGGAAGTGAATCATTTGCTCGCTCTCTTTGAATGCTCAAGGCCCGAAATACAACTTAAACTTCGGAAGAAATAAAAACTATAGAAAACACAAAATTTCATGGTCCCAGTCAATGACTTCAAATTGGATTAAAGCATTGCATACCCTCATAACATTATTAGGTACGAGTCTTTAGAATTTTGTTGTTTTTATTTCATCATTGATTTCATGACCTTCTTTTTTAACTCTGAGGCTTGTTGTAGAGCAGTAACACTATCTGATTATCTGAGCACACAATTGGAAGGTGGCTTGGCTTGACATAACCAACACTTGAATGAGGAATCTTTTGATCTCAAGCCTACTCATTGTTATATCCCTGACACCTTCTCACCAGACTCCTGAGTAGACTATCGTCTGTCAGTCGGGAATCACATGTCCATGAAGTTGTCTCCAGTCAACCCGATCGAGATAAAGTTTAGCTTGTTCTACCAGGTGCAGAAAGGAACCTCTCTCTTTCAAATGCTTGTCTACGTACTGGAAACATCGCTTCCTAGGTCTACCTGTGGGTCTTGTACCCACCACCAAATAGTTGTATGCCATTTGTGTTGGATGTTCGTCTTCTCTTCTTCTGACATGGCTCAAGTATCTGATTTGTGTTGATCTGATGTCTTCGTTCAGCAGGCAGATCCCAAGTTCTTTGCACATAATTATCTGCATTCCTCAGCCTGTCTTACCTTGTAACACCATGCATGGATCAATCTTATCACCATATCTGCTGCTACTAGTCAGGACTAGTCCATTTTCCAAGATCTTGCTGCCAAGGTATTGAAATTCGGTAACCTGATTTAATCTTTCACCTTTTAGAACAGTGTTGCTTATTACCAGAACTTTCGGGTTCTCGCGGTTTAATCTGAGGCCAAAATGTTCAAAGGTGTTATCCCACTTCGTCATGTAGCGTTGCAAATCGTCCTCCGATGTGGCTAGCTGGGCAATGTCATCTGCATACGCTAGGATGTTTGTCACTTCTTGACCTACTGCAACTTATTTGATCACAGGATGAAAATTAATGGCGAGAGCACACCTCACACAATGACAGCCTTGTTGAGAGTGTTACTATACAGGCTAAATACAGCCCTCACCAGGTGATCCGGTATTTCATACGTGAACAGGGATTCCCATAACTTTCTTCGGGGATCCTGTCAAAGGCCTTTTCAAGGTCTAAAAAAGCAATATAGAGGGGTTTATTGTACTCCCAGTGCTTATTAATAATTCTGGAAGCTGGAACTTTGATCTTTTCAGTGGTTCCTTTCCTGTAGAATTTTGCAAGGTGAAATAGGAGTTTTTTGTTTCCTTTCAGGTCTTGTTCCAAATCTTCACAGAGCCGATTCCAGTTGGGCACCTTTTCCTCGGCTATGATCTTGTTTCGGGTGTTTCTTTTGTTTTCATACAAAGCCCTATTTTCAGAGGTCCTACATGTCATCCATAGTCTGAATGCCTTCATCTTGTCCTTGGCTACTTCTTTCACACGATCGTTCCACTATATGGTGTTCTTTTTTTCTTCATTTTGCCACTGAATGTGTGTGTCCAATGGAGGCTGGGATAGCTTTGTGAAGTGCTGTTGACACCTGGTTCCCTGTCTGATTGACATCATCTCCAGTGATTTGTTGTACTTGCCCGTTGTGTGGTTCAGGGAAGAAAAGAATTTCGGCTTGATTGTTCTCCTCAATGCTCATACCTGCCACATTTACCTTTTTCACTTTGACATTTGATCTGACTTTCAGTCTTCTGAATTTTGTTATAAGGATGACAAGTCTGTGGTCAGAGTCCATGAATTCAGATGGTATATCCTTGACATCAGTGATATTGTGCTGGTTAGCCACCAAGAATAAGTCAATCATAGTTTGTCTGTCATAGTCCTGCATATTGGAGTTCCAGTTTTGAAACAAACCTTGACAACTCTATTGTCTATCTGTTCAAACTTTCCCACAAGATGAGAGAGCTCTTCACTGATGACAATTGCAACACCATGTCTGCCTGATGTTGTTCCACTACCTATCAGTAGATTGCCTTCATGAATGCGCTCCTTAGGGCTTTCTTTCTCATGGGTCTCAGAGAGTCCAATCAAGTCCAGTTTCCTTCTTTTCATCAATTCTAGCACCTATTCTTCTTTTCCACAATATATTCTCACATTTATGATACCAATTCGTAGTCATTTCATTTCCAAGGTCTTTTCCAGGTTGTCCGGTCATTTTCATTCCTTTGAAGCTGTTGTTTACTTGGCCAGTGGCTTGCCCGGCCTAGCTCCTGGTTGCAACCATTGTCTCATTAGCCAGCTATACTGTTGCCCACCCCACACTGCGGTAGGTTCAGGTTGGACTTTGTGGGGTATCCTGACACGCTCATTTTTAAATTTGAAACTGTCTTCCTTCTGGTGTTGTGTTTTTTATTATGGTGACCTTGTCATTTTTATGACACCTTTATTTACAGAAAGATCACATAGCAATAGAATCTCTGATTGCTCCAATAACTTTTGTATAGCTTGGCCATGCCTCTGATACTGCCATTTCAAATCCTGACCAGTGTTCGGGTATGCAGAATCTGGCCAAATGAATCAACTAAACATTTCCCAGGGTGCATCATTTAGGGAGTTTCTACTTGCCCCCTACCTGTGTGCCCCATAGAGAAGGTAAACTCTAATGTCATAATTTGAAATTGGCGTGGCTGCTGTGCAAGGTAAAATCTTGTGCAAACTGGCAAAACGACATAGGCGCCGTGGTCCAAGGCCTAATGCATTATCCGCTATCCACTAAGCCATAGCGTGGTGAATACAAGGAAAATAATGTGAGAGTATATAGAATTCTCTGATAAATTTCGTAAAACTGAAAGAGTCACTGTATTCATTTCTCAACTTCTCATTCCCCTCACAGTCGCGCTCACATTCTCGTTTTCCCATGTACTGTAAATTGCCGTGGTCGGGGTGATCTAGCTAGCGATCTTCTATTATTGATTTGCATGCGGATTAGGGTCGTCTGAAAATACAAGGTTTCCATAGCAACTTATCCATTCTCTTTACGAGTAATTGATCGGTGATTGGACTACTAGGCGACCAGTCTTGAATACTGAGTGTTATTTATATCATTCACCAGTGGCAGATTTCTCACTATAGAGGAGTTTATGATATGAGAAAGTCTGCTGACTGCGCCAACTAATGATAGAGAACTGCTACAAATACACGCAAAAGTGAAAGGTAAGTTGCACATGCTAATCAGTGGCAAATGCAATGGTACAGACGGGTCATCACATATCACATACAACCCGTATAGGTTTGTCTGTCATTGAGTATGTATGATGTCAGCCAAGACCAGTAGGATGAAAATTCTCGAGATTTCACTGTGGGACTGGTTATTATTAATAAATGATGACCAACCCATGAACAGCGGTTTGAAATCACATTGCAGATATCAATTGAAACCTTTATCGTTGAGTCAAATCATATCATTTGCAGAGACTCCTAATTTCAGAGAAATTATTTATTATATGGTAACCAAACCGATACTCAATCTGAACCAATTTCTATAGAAGCAGGTATTCCATCTTAATGATGCAATGTTTCGATCCAGAAGCCTTCTTATTCAGATGTTGCACAGCCATAGTAACACATGCACGCACGTGCACACGCAGGCACGCAGGGGTGAAGCAGTGGCTTAGTGTGTAGCGCATTCGTCTCTGGTGATCCTGACTCAATTCCTTTTTTGTGCTCTCTTCCTCGGGGGATTCAGATCACGACCTTAAATCAAGGAGACCTATTCCATGGTGTACCAACTCTGGGGCAAACCATGGACCATACTGAAAACAAGCCATCGGCTTAGTGTTGCCATCTATATAAATGATAGTCGAATAGCTCAGTTGTAAAAGCATTGGGCTTGCAACTGTGAGAGCCTCGGGTAAAATCCATGTCACAGGGGGCCACAACTATAAGCATGAGCTCCTCAGATTTATACGAGCTCCTGTCGCTCTAACAAGCCTCAGGCTTAGATGGTGCGTTAAATAGGATAGCCAAGTGTCCACAAAGTTTTTTTTTAAATGTTAAACCGAATTGTTTTATTTTACAGATAGAGAATCCTAGAATGTTATCTTACCAGATGGGTAGGAGAGTGCTAGTCGGCGTGGCACTCTTCAGTCTTGTACTTGCCAGCCTTATGTTCACAAGTAGATCATCCACCAAACAAACTGTCCAGCTCAGTCTACAGCAAGATATCCCAGATGACAGATCCAAGGTAAGAGTATTGCTCAAATCGTGGACCATAAACTTAAAGTTAACCTAACCTATTTAATGAACGATATTTTCAAGAGTCTTTGAGGAAATTTCTCAGAATTATACAGACAGACAAATAATCATATCACGAGATTTTTCGATGCATTTTGATTGAATTGATTGGCACCAATGATGGAGTTTTTGGCTTTGTAAGCAGATGCTTTATAAAGGCAAGCTATTGTCATGGCTGACACCAATTCTTTTCTGATGCTCATTTCAATTAACTGCTGCCAGAATCACCTGTCCTCTGGGCAATCATGAAAAGGACTGCTAGTATCAATTATCAGTACATTTGCTTCAGTTTGCATTTTTGCCTGGGCTCATTTGCTGAAAGTCACCCCAACCTAACACACCTACATGTACATACACGCCTGATGTATACTGTCGAGAGTAATTTCTGAGTCTGTCGCATACAGTCCACCACACCCCTGATCTCTGAATACATTAGTAGAAAATGCCTATACCCACATGTGACCTGTATTTCTATTGGAACCTCGGTTCACCCATTAGCAATGTTGTTTCCGACCCAGCGTTCATTGCAGGTTAACCAAATTAGTTCAACTTTTTGCTCACTCTATCAAGTTTACGGGAATTAAGGCAAATTGGCCACAGGCTGGCTTTCCGCTATAAATCTGCGGTTTCTGGGTATTTCGTGGTTACTAGTATTGTGGATAATCCTTCTCTCACTGCTATGAACCGATTACAGAACATAAAGTCATTAGATTTACATCCCCCTGCGCTGGCTTGAACCACCTGACTAGTGACTAGTACTCCACCATATCAGTACGAAAATATAACACCTTGAACTGGCAAATGTGTCCTGCAACGAGATAATCTTGTAAAAGATCTACGAAGTTCGGTTTTATGAAATTGTGTGGAATCTAGCCTTTTTTAGTATTCTTGAAAGAATTCAGAAAGAAACAGTTAACAACTCACGTAGGAACATATTTCCCTCTGGGGTCACTATTACAGATTTACAGGGTGTATTATTTTAAAAAGCAAGAACCCTTGTTTTGTCATCCAAACTTTTACAGACATTAAGCAGAGTTCATTTGCATCTAAATGATGGGAGGCAGCTGAGATAAATGGCAAATAAAGAATTCATCAGCGTGAAAACTTCAACTCAGAAAGCTAAAGAGACAGGTCCATTGTCTTTACCACTAGTGTGCATTACGGGCAAGTCAACTTACACTATAACTCCCCATGTTTCCATCTGGCTAACCAGATAATCCCCATACCCAGCAACGAGGGGCTCCATTTACTCATTTACTTACTTTCACCACTCTTCCAGCTCGTACCCCGATACAATATCAGTCTCCTGAAGCAGAAGTTTGCTGGCGTAAAAATTCCCGTGGAGACTACGACATTAGCAGATGCATCAGTTTCTGGCAGCACTACTCCTGCTGACTACTCGCAGGCAGAGAAATCCGAATCTGAGTCTAGTCAGCTGCACGAGGCAATCATCAGACTCAACTTCACCGCTGACTATAAGGTACTATACCCTGGGTTGGGTGTCACCCATGTGACAGTCCGAGCCTGAGTGTTTCTGTTTATGCTTATAGGGGCTGTGACTTTGTGGTGTCAAATGTTTCATAAGGTCACCTAGAGAAGCTCTATCTCCGGTTCAAGACACCTTGTGCGGGAGTTCTTCAGAAACTCTCTTGGTCCACCCAGTTGGTATAAA
>Ga0224501_10004789_pt1 | contig 10678 bp, 5 predicted proteins | sample SF_Oct11_sed_USG_4_FD_169105 | JGI IMG/M metagenome (GOLD analysis project Ga0224501, IMG submission 169105) | Sediment microbial communities from San Francisco Bay, California, United States - SF_Oct11_sed_USGS_8_1 | ecosystem: Environmental > Aquatic > Marine > Sediment | place: USA...
GCTGCTGGAGCCTCCGACAGGCGGCTTGCTCGTTGGCCGGGTTCACATAGGAGTGGAGAAAGCAGATGGCGACCGACTCCACTCCCTCCCTCTTTAGCTCCTCTACTATTTTGTCCACCTCAGCGAGGTCGACACTTTCCAGCACATCCCCATCGTAGAGGGTCCTCTCCGACACCCCAAAGCACAGCTCCCGGGGGATGAGCGGCTCCCTCTTCTCCACCATAATGTTATACAGCTCCCTCCTGGTCTGCCGACCTATTTGCAGCAGGTCTTGGAATCCCTGCGTGGTCAGCAGGGCGAGCTTAGCCCCCTTCCTCTCCAGAAGGGCATTGGTAGCCACAGTGGAGCCATGAATGATGTCCAACCTCTCCTCTAAAGCCTGGCTCTCCCTCAGTCCTTTTAAAATCGCCTCCCCGGGATTATGAGGAGTAGAAAGAACCTTATATACCTTCATCCCCTCAGGGGTCAGAAAAACAAAATCGGTAAAGGTCCCTCCGGTATCAATCCCTATTCTCAAGGTTCAAACTCCTCCCGATAGTTCGCTTAATTATTAGATGTTGTGTCATTGGTCAACTTTTTTCTTCATCTGGTCAAAGCGGATGAACATCGCCCCTCTCCATTCAAGAGCCTATGTAATCACATTGATATTTTACCCTATTTTTGATTCTGCTGATAGGCTAATTTTCTAAGCCTTGTGCACTTTATCATATATTTTGCTCTGCATAAAGGATAAATATTAAAATTTCCCTTTACTTAATAATTTTATTTATGCTATAATTTGGTCAAATTAGAAAACATTAGACACGGGGAGCGAGGGAAATGAAAATGAGAAAGAAAACGACATTTTTTTATCTCTTATTAGTGGCTTTAGGGTTTCTCTTGCTGGGGGAGGCACTTATTCAAGGACAGGAGAAGGAGCAGACCCAGCAGGAGAAGTATGTATTCAGGGTGAAAGTAGAAGAGCGGTTATTGGATGCCCTGGTGGTTGATAAGAAAGGGAATCCGGTTAGCGGTTTGAAGAAGGAAGATTTCCAGCTTCTTATTGATGGCAAAGAATACCCCATAGAATCTGTTCAGGAGATAAAGATACCGGAGCAGTTCAGGGACATAAAGGCAAAGAAGGTGATATTAAAGGACATCGCTATCCCCAGTGAGACAAGCAAACTCCAGCATCGCCATTTCATTATCATAATAGGGGCGGGCATGATGAATCACCGCGAGATAAGGCGTGCCCAGAAAGATATTAGCAAATTTATCGATAGCCAGCTCCTCCCCACTGACCGCGTGGTAATAGCCCTGGTGGGTAGAACAGTGCGAGCCATCACCGGCTTTACTTCCGACAAAGAGAGACTCGTGCAAAGCCTGGAGATTCTTACCGACCCCAAGAAAACAAAAGAGTCGGAGTTGGTCGATTTTGGGGGAACCAATCCCTTCCTGGAGATTCAAGAGCTGGGTGACTATCGAAGTGATGAAAGGGCTGAAGCAACTGATAGCATGCTGGATGAGGATAATCCCGAGACGGTTGACCTTTCACCCGATGTCACCTGGCTCCAAAAACAAGCGGGTCAACTGAGCCGGGAGACTTTAGCTCGCATTTTTATGGACAATATATGGCGCATTGCCAAAAGCCTGTCAACTATTCCGGGAAGAAAAGTAATGTTCATCTTCAACAGCGGTTTCGACCTTATCCCTTTCCAGCCCCCCAAAACAAGCATTTCATCAACCGACTGGAAGTCGCTGACTCTTGCCGATTATCAGGAGTTTGAAATGGAGGTGGACCCCATCGCCTCTATAAACAAGGTGCCCGAGTTTTACAAGGTAATAGACGAATGTAATAAATCTAATATCTCCATCTACTCCTTTAACACTGCGGGGCTGCTTTCCAGCACTGATGAGTCTCTGCTGGATGCCGGAGGGGACCGCAATGTATGGCTGAAAAAGAAGCAATTCTACAAGAACTCCTGGCTTTACATATTAGCCAACCAGACCGGAGGAAAATACTACCAGCAAAGCAACACTTACAAGGATGCTCTGGAGGATGTCAACTATGAGAACAGCCTCTACTATCTGGTGAGCTTTAATCCGAAAAATATTGCCAGCGAGGAACCCAAAAGCATCAAACTGGCGGTGAAGAACCCCGACCTCACGGTTAGGGCCTACCGAACCCTCCATAAAGCCAGGGACTTCTCCTTACTGAGCGACGAGGAAAAGGAGGTCGAACTCCTCAAATATCTGTTCAGCGATAGAAAGGTATTCGATTTCAGGGTGTCAACCAATGTTATATTGAGCCCGCACCCGGTTGAGGGATTGAAGTTAGCTTTTCTGATGGTCTACTTACCAACTCAAATGTTCACCCTCTCTCCCCCTGTCCGCTATGACCTGGCCATATACTTCGATGACCCCATGGGGAAAGATAGCATGTTAACCATCCGCTACTGTCAGATCGATGATAAAAAGCAGCTTGATATATTAGCCAAAAGCGGGCTGAAGTATATCATCCCTCTGGAAATTTCACCCAACAGCAATCTGATGAAGCTGTCGGTTATGAACCACGCCAGCGGTGAGGTCTGCGTGGTGGAGCGCCCGGTGAGCTTAGCTATGACCGAGCCCTTCAACATCAGCAGCCTTATGCTGTTTAATCCCCAGGAGGATGTCCCCTTCTTCCAGAATCCCGAGGAGTATGAGACCCTGAAATTCCTCTCCAAAGAACACCAGGACTATCCTCATCCCCTCCAGCTCCATGGGATAACCTATGTTCCCACACTAAAGACGGAATTTACGACCAGCGATTTCCTCGGCTTTATGTTCTCGATAAAAGATAGTCTGGCATCAAAGGAGATTTTGAAACCCTTCAAAGTGGTCATTATAATAAAGGATAAAAATGATCAGACAGTCTTCCGGAGAGAGCTGATAAAATCTCAAGCCCATTACGAGGGATATTTCTATCAATACTGGGGTGCTATTCCGTTGACGAAGTTCATCCCCGACCCCTATCAGATGCAGATAGTAATCACCCATCCAGACTCCACCAAGGCTGCCATTCTCACAAGAGACTTCCGGGTTATTATCTGATTCCGCATCGGTGCCGATTGGATGATTTCCTTGCGGAATCCCCCCTATTATCCGATGGTTGATAATTATGGCAAAACTGGATAAATGGATACCGTTAATCTTAATCCTTCTCATTACTTTCCCCTTATTTGGAGGTGAATCCCCCACCAGCAGGATCTTAAAGGTTAAATTAGCACTGGATGAGAGCTATCCCCCCAGGGATTCATCTCAGAAAGGGATAGAGGAGGCAATCCTCACCGCCTCCCGCCATTTTGAAAAGGAGTTCGATCTCAAGTTTACCCTGGCAGAGGTCTCCTCCTGGCAATCGGACAAAGGACTGAAGAGCTTCGATGAGCTGTTCATTGACATGCAGAGAAAAGTGGACCGAGGAGAATGCGATATTGTTATCGGACTCACCGCCCGGCGGTTACTCCGGGGAGAACTTCTGGGAGGCGCCTCCTATAGAAGTGGTAGCATATTAATAAGATGGACGTCTCCCCAGCAGGACCTGGGCTTGCTCCTTACTCACGAGTTAGGACACCTCTTCGGGGCGGTCCATACAAAAAATCGCCACAGTGTGATGAACATGAACCCCGACACCAGCGACTTTGACAGAGAGAATGCAGCTCTGATCAGGTTGAATCGTGAGCGGCGGTTCCTTCCCCATCTCTTCCCCATCAGCGGTCAGCAGCTGGAAGAAGCCCTCCATAGCTATCAAAGGCTGACGGAGATGGGGGATTACAAGAATCTTGATGCTGACATCTTTCTGATAATGACCCTGATGGAGTTTGAAGACTATTCAGAAGTTGTCGACGGGTGTCAGAAGTTGCTGAAAAAAACGCCACACTCTTCCTCTATAAGGAACCTGATGGCTATCGCCCTCAGAAGGAGTGGTTATATAGATAGAGCCATCGAGGAATATGAAACAATCATTAGGGAAGACCCCTTAATTCCCTATGTTTATTACAACCTGGGCATAGCCTACTCGAAAAGAGAGGATATTGACAAGGCCATTATCCAATATCAGAAAGCTGTTTACCTGATGCCCAGCCATTATCAGGCTCGCACCAATCTCGCCCATCTCTATCTGGAAAAAAGGCTGCTAAACGAGGCAGAGGAGCAATGCCGTCAAGCTCTGGCTATTGAAAATGATTATGGCGAGGGGCATTCTGTCCTGGCGGCCACCTATCTGCTAAAGCAACAGCCGGAGGAGGCTTATTCCGAGTGCCAGGTGGCCCTCAAGCTTAATGATCAGCTTTCCTCAGTCTACAATACCATGGCGGGATATTATATCTTCAAGAACCAGAACCAGGAGGCGGAGAAATGGTGTCTCAAATCCTTGGAGATAGACCCGCGCTATCATAAAGCCTACTATAATCTGGGAAACATTTATTATGCAATGGGAAAATTTCCCGATGCAGTTAAGAACTACCAGGAGGCTATAAAGCTCAAATCTAACTATCTGCAAGCCCACTTAAACCTCGGGCTTACCTACTACCGAATGAATCAACCGGAGCAGGCAGGGGAGGAGTTCGACTATCTCTTAGCTGACCACCCCGACTACGAACCCGCCTATGAGAACCTCTTCTCCCTTTACTTTGAGGAGAAGAAATTTGATGAGGCGGAGAGGATTTGTCGTAAGGCCATAGACTATGGAGTTAACAATCTTCGGTTTTATCAATATTTAGCTATGGTGTTAGGCGAGCTGGGAAAAGCACAGGAGGCGGAGAGATACTATCAACTTGCGCTGGAATTGGACCCTCAAAGTTCCGCCATTTATCTTGCGCTTGCCAACCTCTATTTCCGTTATAACCTCCTCGAGAATGCTGCCCAACATTACCTGAAAGCCCTTGAATTCGACGATAGCCTGAAAGATGCTCACAACAATCTGGCGGTAGTGTATTTTTATCAGGAAAAATATGAGCTCGCCTGGGAGCACCTGCAGCAGGCTGAGAAGCTGGGATTAACACCCCATCCCGATTTTGTAAACAAGCTGAAGGAAAAGCTTAAATCAAAATAGCGGGCTTTTTCTCTTAAGGATGAAATAGAGGACTAATTTTCCTTCCTGAGCTGCTCTAAGAATTGCTTCACCAGAGGGGCATCAGGAGAATTGGGTGCCAGCTCCAGAAACTTCTCAAAAGCCTTGATGGCTTCATCCTTCTTCTCGAGGGCAACAAAAGAGTAACCCATCTTCAAATAGGGAACCTCCCACTCGGGCTTAAGCTCCGCCGCCTTTTGATAGCTTTCCAGTGCTTTCTCATGATTCCCCGCTATAGCATAGGTCTCCCCCAGGTTATAAAATATCACCGGGTCGGTCGGATTCTGAGCGATGACCTTCTCAAAATAGATAATAGCTTCCTCCGTCTTATCCATGAGGACATAGCTCTCACCTATATTCATAAGGGCAGCTGTCTGGTCGGGCTCCTGCTCCAGCACCTTCATATAATTCTCAATAGCCTTTTGATAATCCCCCTTCTCCTTGTAACAGTTTCCCAGATTCACATAATATCGGTAATACTCAGGGGCGCTGTCAACCACCTGCTGGAACTTCTCAATAGCCTCATCGTATCTCCCCTGCTCAAAGAGTTCATTGCCCTCCTTGATCAAGGGGTAGTTAGGGTCGGCCTCGGCAATCATCTCACCGGTAAGTTTTATCAGCACGAATTCCAAATTCGGGTTGCGAGCAGCCTGGCTAATCTGCTGGGTAATCATCAACGGCTGGTAGCCCGGGGCGATGGCGGTGAACTCGTAGAGCCCCGTCACCAGTCGGGAGAAACGGAACCGTCCCCTTTCGTTAGTGGTGGTGGTGGACTCCTCCTCGGACTCTTTGATATAAGCCCTTATCTTAACGCCCACAATAGGCTTGCCCTCTTCATCAACCACTGTCCCCACTATAACCCCCTGGCCTCTCCCCTGCATTGCCAGAAGAGAAGCGCTGGTAAATATCATCAGCCCAATAACTATCCATAAGATAAATTCTCTCTTCATAACATCACCCCCTATTTAAGATTTCATTAATATATTAGCATATATCCCAACAAAAGGCAACGCCATTTAACCCCTTAGCTCCCTAATTGACAAACCGCCCATCATCACATTATACGTTAATAAAAATTTTGTAATCAAAGAAACTTATGGTATAATTTTTAAGAGAACTTTAAAAATGAGTTAAATTTTAAAACACCTAATATCAAAAAGGGGTAAGGTGATGAAAAGATTCACAATATGCGCACTCCTTATGTTAGCCTTTGCAGTTATCTTATGGGCGGGGGGAAAAGAATTCTGGAACAGCAAACCCTATACCGAGTGGACGGAGAAAGAGGTGGAGAAGATGCTCACCGACTCCCCATGGGTCAAAAAATGGTATTACGACCCCAGCCGCTACTCTGCCATGCAGGCAACCGACCGTCCGGAAACCAGAGACCTGAGGGAAGCTGGCTCCATCCGTTCCGAGATGCCCACCCAGCCTTTCACACTCCTGATAGCCTGGAGCACCGCTCAGCCCTGGAAGGCAGCCGTTATGCGCAACCAGCAGCTTGCTACCGGGAAATCCAACCCCGAACAGGAGAAGGCGTTCATTGAAGGGGAGGAGCCACTCATCAGAATCCAGGTGATGAGCACCAATCCCCGTCTCCTTAAGGGGCTCACCACCGAACAGCTCCAGGAAAGCACCTATCTGGAGGTCAAAGGAAAAGATAAGGTGAAAATCCCCATCGCTCGCTACGCCGCCCCGGACAAGGACAACCCCAATGTCGCCCTCTACATCTTCCCTAAGGAGTATGAGGGAAATCCGGTGCTCACACCGGAGGTTAAGGAGATATCCTTCTGCACCAAGATATCTAAAGCTGAAATCAAGGTCAAGTTCAAGACCAAGGACATGAAGGTCAACGACCAGATAGAGTGGTAACCCCCTTGCTGGAAAGATAAAAATGGGGAAGGGACTCCCCCTTCCTTGCGGAGATAACAACCCTTCCCCCCGAAGAAAAAAACTATCCTTATCTAAATCAACCTTCACCTTTCTCCCCCCAATCTCTCCAGGGATAAAAAAAAGCCCGGGAGGACAATCTCCCGGGCTGAGCTCTATCCCAGATTAGAAGCTATAACGCACCGCAAACCTGACGGCTCGGGCACCCAGGGTGTAGGGGAAGTAGGCATCCAGGTAGTTGGCGCGGTCAACACGATCATAAGAGCGGAGCACAGGAACATTGTTAAACAGGTTGAAAATATCAACTATCCCGTGGAGCCTGCCGGGACCTAAGTCAAAGGTCTTCTCAAGCCGCAGGTCAAGGCAGTAGTAGGTGTCGTTATACTCTTCACCAGGCGTGTAAGCATCGATTTCGACTGTAGAAGAATAGTAGCCGTACCACTTGCTGGCTGGGAATACATCGTTGCGGGGGAATCCTTTGCGGGTGTTCAAGAAGCCACCCAACCTGATCCCGTAGGGGAGCTCGTAGCTGGCGGTCAGCTTCAGCATCCAGGGGATGTTATCCCCATAGATTCCGCCATCTTTCAAACCCACATCCTCCGGATAATCGATGCTCTCACCCTGCAGCCCCTTAGGCCAGTGCTGGGAAGCCCGTCCAATGGTAAGGGCCGCGCTGCCCATCCACTTGTTGCTGTAACGCTTGGTGAGAACGATATCCACCCCGCTGTACTGGGTGTAGTAATCGAAGTAGTTGGTGCGCTCATCGGCAGTATAGTCGTCGTCACCGCCCGGCTTTATCCAGTTGTACACAGTCCCGTTGTAGGTCTGCCCATCGGGTGCGGTGTAGCTGACCGATTCGGGTTCCCAGCTACTAAAGTCTATCTTATCGCTCCAGTCGGGGAGGTAATACCAAATCCAGGTGTAGTTGTCAATGTATCGGTAGTGGTAGGAGACGGTCAGAGCCAAATCTTCCATCAGCTCCCGGTCAAATCCACCCAGTATCTCCCAGGTGCGGGTAGCCCCATATCCTGGGGCTGTGCGATATTCAGCGGCTTTGGCCATGGGGTCGGCCGGGTCATAGTTGTAATACCGCAAGGTAAGCTCATCGGGGACATCCACATGCATGTCATCATTCAGGTCATCCCACCACCATCTGCTGTAAATACCACCGATCACATTCCCCCAACCGCCTCTCCAGGTGCTGGGCATCTCGCTGTAGCGGGCGACATTGAAGCGGACGGCAGTCTTCCCATCTCCGGTGAGGTCGTAGTTGAGACCGAAGCGGGGGTTGAAGTCCTTCCAATCGAAGTTCTTCTCAATCCCTGGGTCGTATACGCTGGCGGCATACTGATCACCAAAGAAGTTGCCTTTAACATCGTGAGCTTTCCGTCCACCCGTCGACATGTCATATCGGAAACCAACATTAATGGAGAGCCTCTCTCGGGAGTAGGTGTCCTTGAAGTAGATGCCAGTCATGCGGATGAATTCATCATAAATCGTTTGATCCGTTAACATGTAGACGTAATTTCTGGCGGTCCCCTCACCATAGTAGGAGATGCTCAACCCCTGCGGGTAGATGGTGATAGATGTTACCGCCGGGCGTCTGTGCTGGAAGCCGATTCTGAACTCGTGGGAACCGCCTAAGAGCTCGTCCACATAGATGTTGTTGTCGATATCAACCTCGTGCTGAGGTCTCTTGGTGTCGTAGTCATACTGAGCAGTAAACCACAGCTTGTTGGCATCGCGGTCCCTGACGGCCTGTCGGGTGGTCAGATAAGCCATATCCTGTGGCGCCAGGTGGAAGTAACCAGAAAGGAAACCGTAGCGGATGGAGGTGAAAAAGTCGGGGTTCCAGTAGTGCTGGTCGTCAACCCGATAGTAGGGGGAGGGACCACTCTGCACATGATAGGCATCGGGGTCGTCCTGGGGGTTTGTGCCGTTGCTCCTTGAGCGGGTGGGCCAGTTCTTATCACCCCACTGGTAGTAAAAGGAGAACTGGTTGTCTTCCACCGGTCTCCAGATGAACTTGGCGTTGAGGTTGGTGAGTTTGGTGGTCCCAAAAGCATATTCCCCTGAACCTGGGGGGTATATGACCGGGAAGTAGCGACCGATTCTGGCTTCCTGAGCCGAACCCCAGAACCACATCCTATCCCTTAGTATCGGTCCGCCGATGTCAACACCGTAGTCCATGTTTTGCTTGATTCTCATATCGTGGGGGTTCAGACCCCGCTCCATCTCATCCGGACGTTTAGTCTGAAGGTGCTCATCAACATAGTAAAAGCCACCCTGCCCGTGGAACTCGTTGCCGCCGGTTTTGGTGACCAGGTTGACGGTTACCCCGCCGCCACCGCGGGAGGTGATGTCAAACCCGCCGGTGGTTACCTGAATCTCGGCAAAGGAGTCGAAGTTGTAGTAGGTAGGAGTGGACCCCATAGCCGCATGCTCAGTGATCAGCCCACCATCCATATGATAGAGGGTCTGACCGTCGGCCGAACCATGGGCGCCGAAGCCGGTCTGCTGACCGCTCTGGTCACCACCAACATTGGGTCGCTGAACCACCACCCCAGGGGCTTTATCGAAGATGACCCAGGGGTCGCGTGCGTTAGGGATTCCCTGCAGAACCTCTTGCCCGAAGTTGGTAGTGATCTCGCTCCTCTTGAGGTCGACCATCTCCGCCTCGGCTACCACAGTGATGGCTTCCCTTACCGCGGCTATCCTCAGATCTACATTAACGGTGGCGGTAAAGGCGGTCTTCAGCTCAACGCCCTCCCTCACAAACTTCTCGAAGCCCTCCAGCTCAAAGGTGAGGGTATAAGTTCCGATTTCCAGAGCCTTGAAGCGGTATTTCCCCGTCTCGGTGGTGTAATAGACCATGGGCGCCATGGGACCCTCAAGGGTTACCGTCACTCCGGGGAGGACAGCTCCGGTCTCGTCCTTTACCGTTCCCTCAACGGCGGCTTTAACTCCAACCTGAGCCAGAGCAAATCCACCAACAAGAGAGAAGATCATTAGAAAGGTTAACGCCTTACCCCAAACATGTTTCATTACGCTTTCCTCCTTTTTTAAAATTGGGATTTTAAGATGGAAAATGAAGTAATTTAGTGAACATCACCCCCTTTCCTTAAGTGAGAATGACAGTATGTCTCTGAAAACTTGATAATGTTATAAGAGAAGGTAAGATTATATAAGTAACATCACCCCCCTTTACCTAACAGAAACGGATAATACTTTTCTTCGCTTTACTTTTTAGACTTTAGGCTACATATACCCTGCAGAATTTACGCTCTCAGGGCAGCAAAATACTTTGGTCTTTATGTTATTGCAGGACAAAATGTAATGTGGAGTCTCGCCTCCCTCTTACCTTATTTTTCCCCTTGGTTTGCTTAGTTAAAATAATGCACAAGGTAAGAGAAAGCACCACTTACTAACTAATCATCACCCCCTTTAACAGTACCAATAAATATTATTGTCCTTAAACTTCTCCCATTTTACCCATTATTCTTTATAAGCAAAATTTATGCCTTTTAACGCAGATATTTGTATAATTTTATAAGTTATTGTGTAATAAAGATTTAAACGCGTGACCATCCCCTTTTACTTTGGTTTCACCCCTAAATCACTCAGTATTTATCCATATATTTGAATATATATCCAAATTAATCTATTTGCTTCCCCTTATGAGCACCTAATATATTTAGCATA
>Ga0224501_10004790_pt1 | contig 10678 bp, 12 predicted proteins | sample SF_Oct11_sed_USG_4_FD_169105 | JGI IMG/M metagenome (GOLD analysis project Ga0224501, IMG submission 169105) | Sediment microbial communities from San Francisco Bay, California, United States - SF_Oct11_sed_USGS_8_1 | ecosystem: Environmental > Aquatic > Marine > Sediment | place: USA...
GCAAACTATTATGTACATGTAAATGGTATATTGTTCCAGGTTGCAGGTAAAAAGAGATTCAGTTTGACTGAACATTGTAGATTCTGCTAGGATTGGGCCTAGAGTTAGTCACATTGGGACCCTTTCATCTTTTCTATAACAAACGGCACAGTAACCAGCGAGTGGCTGTGATTATTGAGCGAAAACATAAAAGGTGGCAAGAGCACATAATGACTCCACCGGGTGGACCACCAGGTCGAGGCTAACAGGCCAGCAATCACAAAATAGCAAGTAAATTGACTCTGATTAACAATGTAGCATAGCATGTGGATAGTCATTGACTGAAGTCAAAAGTGAATGAACTGTTGTCACTTTTGGATGGAAGCAATTATAAACGAGTAGGCACATCAGAGTAATGTAACAACGAGTAGGTATACTATAAGTCAAAGCTTTCCAATTGGAGGATAAGATGGCGATAGCCATTATGAAGATGACTGAATCAGACGTGGATATTCATCCTCGTACTTAAATTCAAGCAGGAACTCCCGATTTGATAGATTATATTATTGTACTAACTAGAGTTAGAATGTTATACTAATAGTAATACGGTGGCGGGCGAGTCACGCATGTGAGTATGCGGTGAGTATCAGTATGTGATACAAATAATGACAGCCACGCCACTTACTCAGAGTCCGTCATTACCAGATTGAGTGAGCCACTCCCTTTCGCAGCTCTTCAGTCGTATCTGGGAATGTGATCAGCGATATGTCATGATATGTCACTCAGTGAGTTTGTCATTGGACGAGTGAAGCCGAAGGCTGGAGCAGACTATGACTATGAGTTGGACGGGGACGTTGCTATGCGCGAGTGACGTGGTCACTTACACTTATAGTTATTAACACCGCATCTGGGTGTACTGTAAATGTAACTCACATAGTTGGTCATGGATCTGAGTGACTCCCAAGTCCTGACTCTGTCAGTCAGTCAGTGACCGAGTGAGTCTGAGTCGAGTGTGACTCACCCACTGGCAGTGGCACTGGCAGTGACACCGACCTGGCAAAGTCAACGCGAATTTCTTCCCGGATGTGTGATTTATGCACGACCGAGTCATCTATTTGCTTAAGGGTATACTGTTTATTGCTTCTAACTAAATAATAAATGCTGAAAATGAAAGGTATACGCATGAACTAAATAACAATACTAACTTTCACTCCACTGAGTCACACGAATCTAAAACTTCGAGATGACCTACTTCCAGAGTCAAGGTCGTTCCGCATGCCCAATTCTGTAGTAAAGCCCGATCTGATTGGCTAAAACTCGAATTGGGGGCTCCGCCCATATTGAGCAGACTATAGGTAGGGGGACACCTGTTATTTGCTACCATCTTTTGATCAGGGGGCGAAGGGAGCATTAAATCACATTATCTGTAAAACTGGTAGGCATATTTCTACTAACCCTATAAACTGGCTACCACGGACTGCAAGGAAAAGGCACTGCATATCTCCTGGTGCATTTCGAGGCTTCTGATAGGCAAATACTACTACGGACTATTGTCTGTCTGTGACAGACAAATTGTGTGATAGGAAGGCGAGGACCAAGGTTTGCAGATCATAATTTTGATTTGGACAAGTAAGTGCATCTATACACATCCATTAATAAAGATGTCAATATGGATGTTCTTCTAGTTAAAGTCGCATCCAACATCTGTGGACCATTTTGAAAAGAGGCATAATCGTATCCACATAAAGATAATACAAGTACCTAGCCTACCATAAGTATATAGTAGTAAAATTCGATGTCAATTCACTGTTTGTTACCATTCTTGATTGTGTTTGTATCGAACAATCAGTTATTCATCGCATGTGCGAGCAGTTGCAATCTGGTGTATCATTATACTCAAACACTCTTTGTAAACATGTTGGATGATGTGACTCACACCGGGTCAGTTGTTGCCATGGAAATATTGTAATAAGACTCATTCTTGCTCAGATTTTCTATTTAGGATTTGCATAATTAAATGCAGACTCCGAGACAGAGAATGAAGTGTAACGGATTTACCGTACTATAAATGAATACTCGGCTGTAGACAAAGTGATTTTTTAAAATTGAAGATGGTGTCTGAGGATTTACGTACACCGCTATGGCTTGTAGTTTCCTCGGGTATCTTATCTAGGCACATCTCTTCTCATAATACTAGTATGATAGGATGGTGGACAAGTGAGCACTGGGAAAACATTATTCACTTCAAACTTACTTTTTCTCATCCCGCCTTAAACCCTTCTAAATCAGTTTCTGTTCCTGTTATCTATGCATACATATATTCCGTATCTTATCTATGACAGATACGGATCTATGCCAGGTGTGGTTTGTGCAATAGCTATTTGTTAGTTACCGATTCTATGAATGTTCTACTGGTATCGCATACTTTTGTAAATAGATACATATACTCCTAGCCCAGCAGGAAAATGTTGTTGTGATTTCCATAGAAATAAATTTAAATGATCTTGGTAAACCGCATTTCAAACATTAATGTTTGGTATGTACCATCTACGTGTAGATGCACATAAATGTGTGAGGAGGCCCCAGGGTGAAGTACATAGAGGGAGATGGATAGTTCACTACACTGAGGCTTGGTCAATTGGTCCACTGGTTAATTTCAGACCAGACAGTGAATGGCATTAACCAGATTGGTAGCAGTGCTGAACAAATAAATCCAATAATCTATAAAACTATCTACGTACATGTATTTTGATTTGTTTCCCATGTGTTCACTTTGTCAGGAGATTTGCCTTGTGTAAGGGGTCGAGTTGTAAAAAGCCTTGCTATAGCAAACTGCTGTAATAAGTTTGAGAAGTGGTGCTATTGCAATTTTGTATGGATAATAATTATTATCAAGTCAGATCCTTGTATAAACTGGCCTCGCCCCTCTGTACCATGCACCTGACCTTATCTGTTGCCGCTGCGTTTAGCCAGATTTCACAGTCAGTCAATACTGTGTTGAACTTGGTATTGATGATAAAAACTTGGCAATGTAATCTTTTCTCCCATTCCCCGAGCTTCTAATCTCACTTTAGCGTGTTTGAACCAAGATACCATGAGGCATCCCGATTGGTGGTAAATTGTTTGTGATTTTATGATATCTCCCTGATTCAGTAACTAGGTAACAGTGAGTGAAAGTTCAGTTTCATAGTCTCTGGTTACCAGAGGACGGTATGTTATAAAGGGGCAAAGGAGGAATGATAAAACCTATGGCTTTCTTGGATAGCCTACTCATAGATAGCCTACCTCAATTAAATCCTAAAGGCACTGGCAGTCTGGCACATGCCATATTCTCTTGCACCTAGCACTGCTTACAATGTCCTTTTCCCTGCAGCCTCTACTGAATTCAGCGATGCCAAAGAGTAACTATGAGCTTGAGAAGGTGGAGGGGGTCAACGGGAGGAATCATAGAGAAGCTAGCCCAGATAGCGGAATGGAGAACTCTGCTTATTTCCATAGTACTGATACGGTGAGTCAAAGTTGATTACTAGAGACCTATAATACCTGGAGGGAGGGGGCAAGGGTAAATGTGTCATCAGTCATGTATGCAGTGGTGTATGCAATACATATGTATAGCTGTAACCATTTAGTAGTATGTTGCATTACATGTATAATACCTGTAGTATAAGTGCATGTTGTGTATACATATGCCCGTGGTATAAGTGCCTACTGTGTATACATATGTAGTGGCAATACAATGTCACCACTTTGGTTACCTGCATCTTGTGTCAATGAGCACATGCTATGTTTTGTATCTACAGAAGTCGGTATGTATTGCACCTGTAGTAATATATACATGCAGTATTGACTAGTGGCTTGTGCCTGTGCGGCTACATAAAAATCACGTCAATGCTACACATCTGCAGACGTATCAAACTGAGCTGTGCGAAGGGACATATCAAGCTAGATTATACTGACAGCAAATAGTTATGAAACTCATTTATCTTGGCCTCGACCATGTTCAGTATTAATTCCTCGAATCCATCCTTATATTGACTCCACGCATAATACAAAATAGGCCTCCATAGAAATTCACCTGTTTGCTTTGTGATTGAAGAGCTTTGATACTTCAATATACCTCACATTTATGACCCTGTTGGCCAGGTACTCAATTGCATTGACACAGCTTATTTCAGACTGATATAACAGTCATATCAAAGAAATGATGATCGAGTGCCAATTGCTGACATGCATGTATGCTGCACAATGCTATAGAACATTCCTATTTGAGATTTTAAGCGAGCGATCGCCAAACTATCATGCCACGCCTATAAATATCATAATCCAAATCCACGCAGGGCATAGCTGTTAGTACTAATTATTCACTGAGCTTGGTGAGGATGCACCCGGTTCGAATATCATCTTGAAAATAATCCTTTGCATGCCTCATGTTAAGTAAAGAAAGAAGCTTTTGTGCGCGCTCACGTAACGGCGCACTATGCACGCAGTAATACCAGCTATCTAGTTATTACTACATAATACTCTCATAGATCAGTCTAGTGCGAGGAATTTTTAGACAATCGGTTGAATGTGAAACCAAAATTCAGGGAGTTGATAGTCAAATTTTTGCTTTGATTTGATAGTTTTATTTTACATGGATAGCTTAAATAAGACTAGAAGTCTTTTTTACATTAAGGCCCATGGATTGAAAGCCTGCCTTGTAGTAAAATTCCTAGAATCTACTATTACCCAATGGATGTGCCACAGAGTGGTTGAATCAGATCATCGAGTTGGAAATTAACGTTTAGATCTTCACCAAGTAGCTGATAGAAAAATCTCTCTTGAACTCAAGTGTGTGTGCGCGCGCGCGTGCGTGTGTGTTCTGGAATGTTCACACTAGAGGTAACCCCTCCATAACTACCGAGGGGCCACCATTGCTTTCCTGCTTGGAACTGGAAGACGCCGGGAAAATACCAGACGCATCAAAGCGGACAGGAATTTTGGTCTTTCACGGGATAGGATGCAGATGTCTGTTTTCGAAACACTGGTCCTCTGTGATAGCTAAAATATGCCCATTCATTGGTTAATGCTGACGGTCAATTCTGGTCTCTCAACCCCTTATATGTCCCGCTGAGTGACCTGATTTTCAGTGGTAACTGAATGAGTGGCAATCATGCAGTTACTGGTCATGTCAACTGCCTCTTAGGTTGATATTTTGCTTCTTCCATCTCGGTCACTGCCTGAGCTTGTGACTGATGCATAGCTCGGTGAGTTGTGACCCAGACAACCCAAAACCATTAATAATTTATTTATGTCTATGCTCGATACACAACACTTTCTTTGCAAGTTGAAGTTATTCACCATACAGACCATATTTCGGCACGCAACACTGAATGCAGCACTTTACGTGTTAAATGCTGCCTTTATTGGTATATTACACGCCGCAGAAAAATCAGCAGCATTGATGGCAGCGCATTGTGCGTTACATGTTGCATGCCTTTAATTTGTATTATAGGTTGCATCCACCGCAGTGATAATTCATGATAAGGATGATGAGAGTAAGATGAATAAAATTGAAGACCCCAAACAGGACTCGGACTTATCTGATGATGAGGATGAGAACTGCTGTACTGCTGGTGTGAAAAGGGGAACGACAGCTCTTGGAGACTGGTACGAACCACTGAGTAACTGAGTAACTGAGTAACTGAGTAACTGAGTAACTGACTCACTGACTCACTGACTCACTGACTCGCTGGCTCACTGGCTCACTGGCTCACCGACTCACTGACTCGCCGACTCGCTGACTCACTGACTCACTGACTCATTAACCCATTGACTGATTAACTCATTGATTCATTGCCGAAGGGACTCAGAGACTTAGGGACTCGGAGACTCAGATACTTAGGGATTTGGGATTTCGAAGACTCACTGACTCAGCCAATCACTGACTCACTGGTTTAGTACTGCACATGTAGAGTAACAGCCTCTGGATTAGGAGGAGAATATGTCACCAAAAAGTGATGTTAAATGAAAGTTCACTGAAATGCCGTTGAATGAAAGGGAGCACCCTTGTAATGTGAAGAACATAATTATCTCTCTTCTGAGGTGTTTTCTAAGAGTGCCCATTGTCAACGGAGTCGATATGAAATGGTTGTAGTGTTGTTTATATATCACCAGTGTATCTTGTCTTGTTAGGTATAAGAGCCACCGAAGTGCTGTCCTTCTCGGAGTCGGGCTGTTCTTCCTCTTTGTATGGATCGCATATTTCATCGGCGCCATGATCTTTAACTTCAAGGATGGCTTTGATTCTACGAATGAACCAGCTATCAGACTGCTCGCCATACAAGTGTTTGCTGTCTTTTGTGTCATATATTGGGGTATCAAGAAATACTTTGGCTATCAAATATGGAAGAAAGTATTGAGACCCGTGTATATGGCTATCAACAACTTCATAGAGTCAAAATGGCACATCATAAAATGGTAATCCGTTACTACGTGTACTAATGTAAAAATGGTTGGCATGATTGACTTTGAGTGGAAGTTTATAATACCATGTGATTTATCGAACATTAACTTCATGGGTCATCTGTTCCATATGCATCTGTATCATCACCTTATAAAGAAGTCACCGAACCGTTTGCAGTGAGACCGGTGACCGTAGCTTGTTTCCTGCTATTGGGCGACAAGTGAAGTCTAAAATTGGTTGCATGAAATCATAACAAGAAAACTGATGATTTAGTAACATTTTGTGAACCTCTCCATGAGTAATTTGTGAACGGCACATAATAATGGATTATGGACCATTCTGAACATTTGTGTGTACCCCACAGAATAAGGTTTTGCTATGAGGGCAGAATTAGATTGTGCCATATAGATGGATGTTTGCAGAATTGTGCCCCTGTAATATTATCTGGGTGGTGTGTTAAGCCATTTGGTGTAATAACTGCAGGGTAGTGATGATTGTGCTGCTGATTGCCCTAGTACTGATCCTTGTTGTGGATGTTGGTATGACTGCTCCAGGTAACCTCGTATCTCTCATCGGCATGGCTGTCTATATCCTTCTCTTCTACATCTTCTCTGCCCACCCATCAAAGGTTAGTCTCATGTGCAGTGTCTTAAACCTATAATCCCATATTTATTTATGGACTCTATCATAGACACATAATCTCACAAACTTAGACCGGAATTTTCTATTCACTCATCTTTTTTTCTCCAGGTGAATTGGAGACCAGTGATAACTGGGCTTCTCCTCCAGTTTGTGTTTGCATATCTCATCCTGAGGACCTGCCCAGGATTTCTTCTCTTCCAATGGCTCGGGGATCGAGTGCAGGAATTCCTGGCACACACAGATGCCGGCTCTGGATTCGTGTTTGGTTTTGACCATTACACCGACCACTTCTTCGCATTCAAGGTGAGACTTGCTAGGTTTATACACAGTTATTAGTTGAATAAATTCCATAATGAATATGTATATATGCTTATACATATGTATTTGTGTCATGTCAAGTTTGACAAATTAGATATGTTTTTCTGTCAGTACATCAAGGGCTTGAACGTGAAATGTCGGACGTCATGTGACATCAATCGTTGTTCAAAACCAACTCACTGATCAAGAGATTTGTGTCATTGATTTGAATCTGAAATTATATGTACATGTACTTGCAATTGACTTTTAATTTTTTACCTTGACCTTTTTGTAGGTTCTTCCTGTTGTTGTTTTCTTCAGTACAGCTATAGCCATGCTTTACTACCTGGGGGTGATGCAGGTGGTTATTCAGAAGGTAGCCTGGGTCATGCAGGCGTGTATGGGTACCACTGCAGGAGAGTCTCTTAATGCTGCAGGCAATATCTTTGTAGGACAGGTAAAATATGGGCTAGGTAGAAGCGGTGACTTAGTGGGTAGCGCATTCGGCTTTGCTTGGACCAGGTGACCCGAGTTCGATTCCAAGTCCTTGTGTCACTTTGTGATTTCTCCCTTGTTGTTTTGATCGAGAATTGGGAAATCCTCAGATTCTCCTGGATTGAACCTGTGTTATATTGGGTCATAATGTTTTTATTACATTTTATTTTGTTTTATTTCCTTCTAATGTATTTTATTCTCATTTATTTCAGACGGAAGCGCCTCTCATGATCAAACCTCTGCTCCAAGACATGACCAAGTCAGAGATGCACGCTGTCATGACGGGTGGATTTGCCACCATTGCCGGCAGTGTGCTTGCCACTTATATTCTTTTCGGGGTGCGTTAGTTTTACGACGAATGACCACATCTGGTCTCCATGTACATATTCGTAAAAAATTAAATGGTCTTCACATAGTGCAGCTTCCGCCAAACTTTTTTTACCCCAAGGATATATAAAGCCATATGTTCCTGATATGCCTCTTTAAGATCTGGTTCACTACAAATATGCCAGAAAATCATGGTAATCATATTGCTAAATAGTACGATAGTCATACACACTGAATAAATTAAATAGGTAGTTAGTTATACATACTGAATGCATGCAGTATGATAGACATATACATTGAATAGTATGATAAATGCAATGCTGAATAGTATAATATGACATTGAATAGTATGATATGACACTGAATAGTATGATATGGCTCTGAATAGTATGATCTGACACCGAATAGTATGATGATTATTTTTGTAGGTCCCAGCCAACCATCTCCTGTCAGCGTCTGTCATGTCTGCACCTGCAGCCTTGGCCATGTCAAAACTATTCTATCCGGAGACAAAAAAGTCTAAAACTACTGCAGAGGATGTGAAAAAGATGGGTATGTTTCTAGTGACTATATCTAGCTACTTCTGATCAATGTTAATATGACATCATGGTGGGGTTGAACGGTCGGCTTACAATTTTGGGATAAGGATTTCAAATCCAGATCCCTAGCCTAGTGAGCTTCTGAAATCTTACCACACCCAAACAGTTAACTCGGGCTACGTAATAGAGTAAATGAATGGCAAAGTGCTCAGAATTATAGAAAGCAAGCTAAAACCGAAACATAATCACACAAAGAAATAACAAATGTGCATCGTATTAAGACCAATTCAAGATTCAATTGGAGCACTATGTGTGGCCTAAGAGGTCTAAATTATGTTGTAGTAAAATTGTCTCCGGCGCTAGAGTGAGTTTTTACTGCATGAAAAATCAGCTGTGCACAATGTGACCTGTGAATCCTGTAAAGTAGTTGTTGCTTACATTTGACATACATGTATTATATATGAATTTATATGTTTATAGGTAATCACCAATCACATTGATTTATGTTGTACGTTTTATTGGTATTTCCTATTGTAGGTAAATCCGAGGAGAGAAATCTGATAGAGGCAGCCTCAGCAGGAGCCTCCGCTTCTATAGCTTTAGTGGCCAATATCGTCGCCAATCTGATAGCCTTCCTGGCTCTACTTCAGTTTATTAATGAAACTCTGAAATGGTTTGGGGCACGTGTTGGCCTGGCACCCCCACATTACCCAGAGTTCACATTTCAGGTAAGGTTATGAGCCTCTCAGGTTAGTTTAGTGCAGACTAGAAGTTTGGGAAAACCTTATACTAAACGGAGATGTCTAAATAAAAGATCATAGTTAACCGAGGTTAACTTGTGAACATTGACATAATCTTTCTAATTAGATTTTTCCATCAAACCAGAAAAATTGCTATACAGTTTCTAACGCTCTGTAAACAAAATGCATATCTGATGCTGGGAGTTATCCTTCCTTGGACAATAATGAATGAGCATGGGCAATGAATTTCTTTTGTGCTGTATTTGATTCAAATGCTGACGTTCATTATCAAATTGCTACATTGGTTGATATGTATTACATAAATTAATAATAATTTACTGTGTAATGTAATACCACACTATAGGGTTATCCATTACTGTTTCAGTTCATCTGTTCTTATGTGCTGTGGCCGTTTGCGTGGGTTATGGGCGTTCCCACCAAGGACTGCAAACAGGTTGCCACTCTGATTGGTGTCAAGACGTTCACCAACGAGTTCATCGCTTATGACAACCTTGCCACTTTGATAAAGAATCGTCTGACTATTAGCACATTCGATAATGCGACATTCATGCCTATCAATGACTGCTGGGACGTAGGCAACAGCACCTTCTCTGCATGTCTACCTATGATTTCCGTGAGTTCACCAAATGAGTTTATGTGTAGGGATAACGGGATAGCTCAATTTAGCTATGGCTCTTAAATGGAAAAAGTCTCTTATTTTTTCGATTCAGTAAGCCAATAACTATCTTATTTTGAACTCCTTAAAAACAGACTCGCCTGAAATACAGATTCCAAATAAAAACAACATAAGGAGCCAATGTGTCCAACTTGAAACAAATGTCTCACATATTTGTTGATGCTATGACATTGCAATTAGTGTAAGTCTCAAAATGGGTATACCAGAAACATGTCTGGTGAGTTCTCAACACGACTGTAGACTGGTTGGCTATCAGGTCAATAAGTTGCAGGAGTTTTTACCCACTCTAGACGCAAATAATAGCGGTAAAAGTTCGTGCAACTAGCTTTATATGTTTCACACAACTTAGCTGCTGTCACATACCCCACTGGATCGGGGAATTGTCAGCTCCACATCTGTCATCGGAAGGCATTTCTGTGCCAATGTTGGGAGAGTTAGAGAAGAAAGTTCCAAAGATATGAATTGAGTGCAGTCATCTGGAGCATGACCAGATGTAGTCGAATTAAATATTATTTAA
>Ga0224501_10004791_pt1 | contig 10678 bp, 4 predicted proteins | sample SF_Oct11_sed_USG_4_FD_169105 | JGI IMG/M metagenome (GOLD analysis project Ga0224501, IMG submission 169105) | Sediment microbial communities from San Francisco Bay, California, United States - SF_Oct11_sed_USGS_8_1 | ecosystem: Environmental > Aquatic > Marine > Sediment | place: USA...
AGCGGCATGGAGTTATGTGTGTATGGTCAGCGGCATGGAGTTATGTGTGTATGGTCAGCGGCATGGAGTTATGTGTGTATGGTCAGCGGCATGGAGTTATGTGTGTATGGTCAGTGGCATGGAGTTATGTGTGTATGGTCAGCGGCATGGAGTTATGTGTGTATGGTCAGCGGCATGGAGTTAATCAATAAAGAGAATAAGTTTTAGCTTTCTACCTTTGTTGATCTGGGTTGGACAGCGTTCGGGAATTAATCTCAGATTGCGTTGCGGATTTGTATTATTTTGTGTGTTGTGTGCCTCTAGTTAAGGCGATAAAAATTTTTTGTTTTTCAGGAATCAGTTCCCGACAGCTCCGGTTCAGGAACCTCTTCTTCCTGATTGGTTGGTAGAGGCAAGTAAGAAATCAGCTGAAGTACAAAATGCTGTCAGTATCGAAGGTATGTCTCTGATAGTCTATTTCAGTCAGTACATTTTATTGCTATTTTATTTGCTTATTTTATTTTATTATTTGATGTAAGGTTTTGAACATTTAGGCGGCTCCAGCGCTCGTAACCCGATCTGCTTAAATGATGCATTCTGCTCACCTGTGTGGTGAGGCTGAAAGCGCACATTTTCCTTGTGGAGAATCTACAAGATATGACTCGCATACCGACCGAGGAAAGTCAGCTGGACTGCAGTTAAATGTCAGGATAGCCAATCTGACCAGCTCATGGAGTCTCAATGTTCATCAGTAGGCAAGCAGGCAAAACAGGAAAACCTCCGCCGAAAAGTTAGGCCGCCACTGGCAAGTCAAACTACCTGCTGGAGCAGAATTAAGTGCAAAACAAAATGACTGTGTTTTAGTTGCCTATTACAATGATGAAGACAGGAGTAGCAACATTAGTAAAAAATCCTAATGAGACTACTTACTAGGCAAAAGGCAACAGTAGAACTGGCGTACATCTATTATGGGCCTAGAAAATCATACGTCATTATGCATGGTACGAAAATGGTTGTGTTAGTACTTTTGACAGCTAAAGCTGTCAGAAAATGCTAAATTGCAATTAGCTCAAATCCTCATCACCTCATCACCCCTTTAGCTTTGTTTAAACTACGCAAATCACTGAAATTTCCAACACCATAGAACGCTGTTCATCAAGATGACATCATGTACCATCACGTATCATGCCACCAGAGAAAGTTATTTCCTGTCAGCCATCACGCAGTGGAGACTGAGTGTGTAGAAAAAGATTTTACATAAAATGTGGTGATGATCCATGTACAGTGAAACTCGGTTAACTCGACCTCGGATAACTCGAACACTTGCTTAACTCAAACCAAGCTTCATAGTCCATGCCTGGGTAATGATAATTTGCTGGGCATATCTCGAACTTTTAGTCATAACTCGAACTGATAAACTGCGGTTAGTGCCATAAAATTACCTTTTCTGTGGCTGGACGTGTTTATATTCATTGTTTTGTTTTCACATGAGAAGAAAATTTTGCAAATTTTAAAAAGTTTAGCCAGGAAATGAAATACACTATAGCGAAATGAACTCGCTACGGTGGCCACATGGCTAATGCACAGGGAGAGCATAACTCCTAACTCAAATTTTTCATAACCTTCTTTTGATGGTCCCCTGCAGTTTGAGTTATCCAAGTTTCACTGTATTTTTTATGAAGCATCCTGAAACTCCAAAGATGAAATGGGCCGAGAATTTTTAAACAGGTGCTATAGTTTTTCTCTCTTTTAGAACATTGCGATGAGGGTGTGCTAGACATGTGTAGACTATTGTTAATAATTGTAGGCGGAGTAGCACCATCACCAAGCCATTCTCAGAAAGCCCAGGATGATAACAACTCGGAAGGCAGTTCAATTGAAACATTAGAGAAACCCATGATTTCTCCAGCCAAGAGTGATGAGGATATAGCCGACGACTCAAAAAACTGTTCAGAAATAACAGAAGATGCATAACTATAAAACTGTGGCTTTTTTCAATCTAGACAATCACATTATCAAGTGGCGTATACGTGTAGAAGCAATTGAATGGTGACTTCACCAGGAACTAATTTCGCGGGTAAACCTGGATCAGTGTAACTGAAGCTAACCCCGATCTGTGGCATGACTCAGGTGGTTTTATCATAATTATATTACAGTGATGCCATCTCGTAATAATAACCCTCGGTGACTTTTTCAAGCTCCAATTTCAGCTTGTCAACCCTGATTAATATGATTCATGTGATTGAGTTTGAATATATGTTGGGTAGGGCTTCTCTGCACCAGCAGGACTATGCCACGATTTAGCTAGAGCCTCCTCAGTGTTATGACGGTCATAAATTAACCGTGGATCGCTCTTTGCACATTCTTTATATATAAATATATATATATATATTAATAATTTGAATGTACAGTGGTTCTCATTGGGCTGCTCAAGTAGCAGTGCTCGGTTGCCGGTTGCTTGAAACAGGAGTCATGAGAAGTAACGAATGAGTTGAAATGTTAGAATTCGTATGTTAGTACCCCACAGTCTGTTATTCTGATATCCTGCATAGGCCGTTCATTGAAGGTATTTACTTTTTCCATCGCGGCCAGTGTATCTGTTCCTTCTATAATTTGCCTACAAAGAAACACGGAGTTGAACAGCATATAGATCTAGCTAAAAATAGAGAGGGACTCGACCAGATGTCTTAATTCTAGATGTGCATGTATTTGCCTCACACAATTGCTAATATAGCCAAAGTCAGTTTTCTTGAATAGTTTGAGCATATTACCGAAAGTATGTTTAGACCGCTATGCTTGGACCAAAACTAGGAAATCTTTGACTAGAAAAGCCAATGCATCATGCACCATCTAGTAATAACCTGGAAATATGGCAGTGAGCCAAATTGATAGGTTTGGGGCTGAACATTAAGTTCTTTTTTCATATTATTTGCAGACATTCCAAGCGAATTCATGATAATTTTATTGTATCAGGACGTACTGTGAGAAATATCTTTTTATACATTAGGTAATGGTCGGTTCAAACCAGAAACGTTCTTTGTAAGCTCCATCATTTTTCGGGCAAAGCACGAGCTAACATCAAAGGCGGCTAGCAAGAGCGTTCTTTAGAATCGTTCTTTGAACACTTGAAAAACAATAAAGCTTCGGACGCTGTTTCAAAGAGACACCAACAAATTCAAAGAGATTACGATATCGCCCGTGCGAGCTATTGCCGTCCAGGTCACCATATTTCTTTTAGGTGGCTGGCAACAGCGATCACGTGAGTAAGCAACAGCGATCAGATGATTAACAATGACATGCTGAGCTACGTCACTAGGCGGGAAGAGCGATTAGCCCCGAAGGACCGTTCTTTGACCGCTGACAAAGAATGTTCTTGGTTTGAACTGACCATAACTTCTATATAAACAGGTTTTTTAGTTTTCTGGGCATCAAATAAAGTAAGTCATCATTATAGTAGGCGCATTCGCGTGCTCGGTTTTTTCATGACCGAAATGGATTTCCGCCACGAAATCTGCTAAATTGCTCAAGAGCGCAACCGAAAAACGCGATCCAAAAAAGCATCTTTCACTTTCGGTCGCGATCCGCGACCGAAAGTGCGCGAACCAAATTTCACGACCAAAAGTAGTAGTTTAAGCAAATGTCAAAGGGATCGCAAAGAGGCTTGATTACTACATTGAGATAACGAATCGCGAACAGTCATTCGGCTCTAATCAATGAGTTCAAGTTGGGAGGGGACAACTCTGATCCGATCAAAGTCCATCCGGAACTCCACTGCGTTTCCTCAACGCGACCGTGTGTTTGCGTGCTCGCGACTGAAATTCTTTCAAAAATTTCGGTTGCGAGCAGGCGAATGCGCCTAATCCAGTAAGAAAACAATGAAAGTTTGAAGCAAGAATAATTAGGGCGTAATCCTCGCGCGGCGAAGAGAGTTTACATCGAGAATACAAGCTGAGGAAGCTAACTCTACCCTAACTTTTAGCAATATACTTGACTTACCCAAATGCAACATATTTGGTGTCCATCCATGGGGTGGGTTGTAGGCAGATGTAGAACTGAGAGCCATTTGTGTGTCTGCCTTTATTAGCCATGCCAATGATACCGCGTCTGCCATGCGGAATCATGAATGACTCGTCTACATCAGAATGTGTATGTAAATACATGTAAAACAAAGCAGTCATCTATTACAGACACCACCACAGAGGATGAATTTAACACTCTCTGCTACTGTATTACCATACCATTTAACTTACTATCTAAAATGGTCCTGAGGTTTGTGTTCATCTGAGCTAACACTCTGCTCCACTAGACTAACTGTTAACAATGATTAGTAAAAGATGTCAACTAGAATATATATACAAAATCCTTTAATCACAACACATAAATCCTTTTTGTACTGGCTATAGCCTGCTTCTGCTTTGTCTAATGACATCCTTTAATCACCTCATGCGTTACCTAACTCACACCTTCCTATATATTCTCATATAGTCATTTGAATATTTCAGTATATTTATATCTCCTGATGAGTGAAGTCATTCATGAAACAAGCCTGTTGATATCAAACGCGTAGTCTTGTTTTCTTCCATAATACGATAGCATATATATAAATATATATACATGTGGATTTATAGTGACGGATATGCTTAATAGCTCAGTCAGTGGTTAACGAACTATTGCTTCTGACACACATGTAAGTGTAGATTTGAAGGTGTAAATAAAATATGCTAAACTATATAGGAGTACATCAAGTAAGACAGAGCATACCTTCAAACACAGGTCCATATATAGACTCTCCACCATTGCCTTTGTGTGGTGGTATAATATCGCCTCCTTGGATCCAGCCTTTTGGAACGATTCGATGGAAGAGAGTGTTTTTATAGTTGAGTGGGTAATCAGTCAGTTCAGATTCACCTTTTTCTCCAGTGCACAAAGCTCGAAAATTCTCGCAAGTACGTGGCACTTTATCAGAAAACAACTACAACCAGATAAAGATGGAAAACCTGATTCATACGGTCTCGAACCTCTTAATTATTAAATACAGGTATACAGACGTATTATGATTGATGCTCCAGTGTTAATCCAGTGTTAATCCAGTGTTGCGTACAATTTTAGAAAGATAACATGGCTTTTCAACTCGACTGTAACCAATAGATTGGGTTAACATAAACTGACTTTGCTTCATGTATACATTTCTTTAGTTGTAAATACCCCAAACAGCCTAAAAATGCCTGTTTCTATGAATTCAGTTTTGTTATCCGCCCAGTGACACTGTATCACTGATCCACCAGTCGACTATAGAATTTCCTTCCAACAATAGCTTGCACACCCATGCAGTTTAGTTTAGTGTCGAACAATGATCAACCAACCGCACTTTGAGAAAAAACCATACCTGAATCAGCAGTCTTCCAGCAGGTTCACCATTGATAGACACATCCATGTAGCAATGAATCCTCTGCAAAAATTTTGCATTTATTACATAGGACAATAGCTCAATAGTCGGGAAGTTAGTGGTATATAGCGGTGGTAGGAAGACTTTGTTTCTAGTTTGCTAGGCTTCCGAGATGCTGGGTCCATTTAGATTATCAGTATTGCAGAAATACCAGTCTTAATTGTTGTACATACCTCATCCTTGTTCATATATTCTTTGTATTGTTGTTCCGCTAAGGTCTGGTAAAGTGCCATGGGCCTAAAGATCTCATAGTTGTGGTTTTCCTCAGCCCAGGCAACAAAGTCTGTAGGACAACCTATTAGCTGCTTGTTGCAGAATATCATGGCATTAGAATCGAAAACCCATGTGTCACCTTTCAGTTCCTGAAAAGAAACCATTAGATTAAGGCATACAAGCTATATTCTATCCTGGTGTTGACTTATTACAAAATGAGGAGCCAAAGTCTCTATTTCTCTGCATGCATGCTTGGAAAATGGCCAAACAGTTTCAAAACCAGCGGATGATTTCTTAACTTTTGGGCGAGCTTTCAATTTTAAAACTCTATGTAAAAGTATAACTGGAGACACAAAAAGCACTGGAGGTTAAAAGACGAAAGATATAATATAATATAATGTGATGTGATGTGATGTGATGTGATGTGATGTGATGTGATGTGATGTGATGTGATGTGATGTGATGTGATGTGATGTGATGTAATGTAATATAATATAATATAATATAATATAATATAATATAATATAATATAATATAATATAATATAATATAATAATTTTTTTCCTACTCGGAAACTTGGTTATCCTATTTAATGATCCTCCAGAGGAGTACTGCTGCACTGGTAGAATCTTGTATATTATTACCTTCTTCTTTTCATTGAGAAATTCTCTCCATTCAAACTCTAGCATTCCGCATGTTATCGGAGCTTTAAAAGTAGCTGGATTTTTCTCATAAAGATCCTGTAATAAAGTAATAGACAACTGTGAATATCCAATATGCTTTGATGATTTGTGGGCTTCGTAATAACCTAAGGACAAATGCTACAAAATTCAAGCTGCGAATGACAATGTTTAGTAAAAAAAAAACTTGAATGGGTATATGGGGTTGTTAAATCTTTGTAGAGTTTCCGATCTGCGTGCTGCCAAAATGTGCGCGGGAAGTCCGGTTTGATTCAAAATTAAGTTTGCATTTATTTGAGCTTGCAGTGATGCTGTTGAGTCAATTATAATTCCATGATGGCTCTGATTATCTGACAAGGGATATTCATTGGGTTTTTATGTAAAAAACAACTTTGTGCCTCCATGATAGAACAGCGGTCAGGACTAGAGCACAAAAATTGGCTCACTGAGTCTATTAGATGCAAAAATGTCTGGGTAGCTCAGTAACTCTATAAGTAGATCTTCTTTATCCAACGTATCCAATACACTGTGTCTCAAATTGGATAAATCATATTTAAAAATGGAGATTGGCTCTTTTTGTCTTTCGAGAAAATGTATTTTGATAAAAAGTCTAGTGTCACTGAGATAGTGGGTTTCTCAAGCAAAATATCTATTTACCAAGTTTCGAAAATATTGGGGCATTAGGAAGAGGGTTTCGGAAGTCTCTTTTCGAGCGTATGGGGTTTGGGGTACGGGCATCAGGTTTGTCACTATCCAATTCCCACTCTCAGTTCCTCACTCAGTGTGGGAGTAGCTTACCTCTGCGCAGCATCTCGCTACCTGGTACTTCATATCAGATCGCAGGCCAAATACCTCAATCTGTACGGATGCAACAGTTTCTCTCATTTTGTGCCTTTCGGGGTCTCTGGCGTATAATGTACGAAGTGTGGAAGTAACTATTCTTCAAGTTCGTAGTTTGGCATCCATCTGGTAACCATAAGAAACGACCTTCACCCACATGCGACCACTTTTCTGAGGTGGATTCTAATTGGTCCGTCTTGTGCCGCGCAAATCTATAGGCGGGCTAGTTTTAGGTCAAGGTTGTATCTACTAAATGATTGACTCCGCAATTGCGATGAAACCAAGCCGTTAAAAACGACCAATTCGTAGCTCCCCTGTTGAAAGTTTAATCTGAATCGTATACAGCAATACTGACAGTAGCACCAGTAATCACGATGTCCGGTTAGTTCATATTCTACTCCTACAAGTCCTACCAGTGACCGCAATGTAATGAGTTCAGGGTAAGCTCTACCTCTAGACTAGTCTAGTTACACTTAGTGCGTGAGTGACTGACTCACTGACTTAGTCACTACCCACTGAGTAGTGAGTGCGTCTACTCCAAGTCTAACAGTAACTCTAAGTCTAAGTTAGTCACTGACTTAGTCAGTTAGTGACTATAGTGAGTCTACTCCTATCGTAGTACTAGGACTCCTAGATTCCTAGTTCTACCCACTACTCACCGTCTAGTCATCTAGTCTTCTAGTTCTAGACTCTACACTACAGTCTACACACTAGTCACTAATCTACACTACAGTACACTACACTACATTCTACTTTTAGCCTAATCTGGTCTCTTTGGTTTGTAGTTTGTATTTGTGTGTACTACTAGTACTAGTACTACTAATTGACCACTGCTTTATCAGTTTATGTTGGTCACCAGTATTAGAGTTAGTGAGTAGTACTTAAGTCTTGATAGTTCGCTTCAACACAAGTCCTGAGTCCACACTGATTGAAAAGCGAAATTAAAAACCTTACACTGACTAACATTACAGTTACAACTAAGTCGTAGCTAGTACTAGACTAGTGTTGGGTCCTAGTTGTACTACGTAAAACTAGTACTACTAGTAGTAGTACACACTAGAGAACACAAACACAACAAAACTTATTATTGAATATGCAATGTATATCGATTATTCTATGGCTAGACCTAATATAAATCCAACAAGTTTGATACACGAAAAAAACAATCTCATATGATTGCTACGGATCTCTTACCTAGTTAGGGCAAGTAATGTTACCTGCACAAAAGTTTAAGATGGCAAGCTGAAGACAGTGAATAAGTAATTGGTTAGTATGTGTATGTATTCATTCTGTGCATCCTTTTCTCCGAGCGGTACTTGGATAGAAAGAATGTTTTCTGTTCCAAAATCTTTAGATATTTTTCTGCTCAATCAATTCAGTGATCCAGTGCATCGCTATGATTATAATAATAGCATGTAATTATATTGTCTGTAGGTGTAACCCCTGTGTGATTATGATCTCTACTACCAGCCTGCGTCGATACCTGCCAGCTCGCTTTACTGCCAGGATAGTGGTGATCTGTGCTTTTCTCATCATTCTTATCTTGATATTCACTCTCAGCAGAGGTCGCCGACAAGATACTGGTCCCCACCTACAACGAAGTGGTAGTTCCCAGTTAGTAAAGCTTCTTCTAATTCTAGTCCTAATTTACGGGCATTCAACCCAATACACTGTTCACTCATTGAATTAGGCTTTTGCATTAATTACAGTGAAACTCGGTTAACTCGACCTCGGATAACTCGAAAACTTGCTTAACTCAAACCAAATTTCACGGCCCCTGTCTGGGTAATGACAATTTGCTGGGCTTAACTCGAACTTTTAGTCATAAGTCGAACTAATAAACTGCGGTTAGTGCCATCAAATTACCTTTTCTGTAGCTGGATGTGTTTACATTCTTGTATAACAAACTTAATTTCATTGTTTTCTTTTCACATGAAAAAAAAATCTCACAAAATGCAGGAAGTTTAGCCAGGAAATGGAATACACTAGTCTGAAATGGACTCGCTATAGTGGCCACATGGCTAAACCAAAGGGAGAGCATAACTCTTGAGTCAAACTTTTCATAACTCAAACTTTGTTTGGTGGACCCCTGCAGTTCAAGTTATCCAAGTTTCACTGTAATTGGGCCTAAAATCTCCCAGCCTGACCACCTACCGGGCAGGTGATCCTGACTCCGCGGCAGGTGCTCCTGACCGCCAGAAGTTATTGGTTCTGTGACGTCTCACTTTGTATTCCGAGCACTGACCAACCGACTGTATGCACGCAGAGAATGAAAGTGTTGGTTTCACTTTCATTAAATCAAACTAACTGTCATAAGTTGATTTGTGAGTTCGGACAAACTATCCATCCAGTTGATATGGCCTACAACTGTACTTCTGCAATGATACTGATACAAAAGCTATGAGCATTTGGCTTTGAACATAGCCACCAGATAGTTCCAAACAAAAGTAATTAGGCATTCACTACTGGATTCAATGAAGCGAGTCAACAAAAGTGAATAGTATGCTGCAAATTAGTGAAAAATATTACTGGATACACGATTTTGAGTAGAAAACCACCACCTGAAAAACCGTGTCTGGGTTATTGAACTTCACAAATCAAAACAGTGTAAATCAAAAACAAAACAAATCAAAATAGTGTAAATCAAAAACAAAACAAATCAAAAGCAATGTAAACCAGCACGTATTGTGCCCTGGTATCTTGTGAATGACATTTGAAGTGATACTATGTTATACTAAAAAACCCACAATTCTAAAATAAATAAATCACCTTTATAAAATATGTAAACCTTTAAACTGCAGCAACTCACTGGCAGCAAAAAGCCTGGGCCGTTTTCAACTTTGCTGGCTATTGGTGATATTAACAATTCATTGTCCTGTTGTAGTCTATTCTTACCCGGGCGCTCACAAATTGTTGCAGCTAGAGATGATACAGTACCAGAAATGTATGACAAGTTTGCGAAGGTATGACAGATCCCTTCATCAAGTCTGATTAAGCCATTATTGTGTTTAGGTTTTGCAGTCGATCATGTTGGTTTTGTCTGATAACAGCTTTGAAATCATGGCGCGTGTGGTTGCAACTCTTTCTGACCTCCTTGCGCTTAGGTTCTTTAAGGTTCAATGGAATTCAGTACTGCACAAATGAATAGTGAAAATAATACCTCGTAGAATAATTGAAAGTACGGTCTAGAGCTGATTTCCTGATAAAATCTTGTGCAAATGATAGGTTAACAACAATTCTATTTTGCCGGCTTCCAATTAAGTTTTCCCCTTTAAAAAAATTTCATCTCCTTCCATTACAAAACAGCTTGTATTATGAGTACAAAAGACATTGAATGAATATCGAACGAATTGATCAAACAGTAAAAATCATTTTCTGTTTAGTACATGTATATGCCTCTATAGTGAATTGGCAGATTGGGTGACAAATCCATCCGGAGATGGGCACAAATTTCACTAGAATCGCTGAGCTCCGTCCACCATCATTTATAATCCTTGTCAGGTATTTGAGGCAGCGGGTA
>Ga0224501_10004792_pt1 | contig 10677 bp, 5 predicted proteins | sample SF_Oct11_sed_USG_4_FD_169105 | JGI IMG/M metagenome (GOLD analysis project Ga0224501, IMG submission 169105) | Sediment microbial communities from San Francisco Bay, California, United States - SF_Oct11_sed_USGS_8_1 | ecosystem: Environmental > Aquatic > Marine > Sediment | place: USA...
TTTAGCCCTCCAGATAACTCGTTTGAATACTGTCGCTGTGAGATAGAATCTAGAAACTAATTCGACTACAACGATGGCTGACTGCCTCCAAACGAAAAACACAACACTGCGTGTCAATCACGTACACTAAAATGCTTAGATTTAGATTAGAAGTATGCTACAATGGGAATGGAAGGGGATGGTCCAAAAGCAGCGATTTGATTGGCTTCGGCGGAAGCGGCGCAGCTAGAGACGTTTCGAAGCGGAGTTGTAATCTATTTGACACGATGCTATATCCGCCAGGCGGCACTAAACTAGGCCAGGATGTCGTCATTTCCGCCGGAGGATCGCTGAAAAGTTCTTCAGTCGGTTAGTGGAAGCTAAGCGTCTCACAAAACCGGCGACATTAGACCAATGCAATCCGATCCGTGAGGGTTTATAACCAAACGATAGAAAATGGCAGGAGTCTTTGAAATTGAGATACCCGAATGTGCAGATGATGAGCTACAGTCAGACGAAGAAGGAGCACCTCTAGATATATCAGGCGACGTAGCTGAAATAGAAGTAAGTTAGTTAGTTACTTCAGTTAGTTACTTAGTTAGTAGTTAGTTACTTAAGACGGGTTAAGTTAATAAAGTAACTTGTAGTTGTAACTGTAAGTCACTCACTCGTCACTAAACTTGTCTAGTCATTGTTAACTAAATTACTAAGGTAACATTTAATCTTATTCCTCTAGTTCAATTTAAGAATGAGTGCGCTGGAGTTTAAATTAGGAATAAAAAGCAAGAAGTTCTTCAGAAGTAACTTGACTAACTTCTAGTTCTACTTCTAGTTCTACTTCTAATCTATTCTATTATTATTATTTATTATCTAATTCTAACTAACTGTAACTCGGTAAGTAACTCACTATGACTCTTAAGTACACAGTAGACAAATTTGAACTATTTATTTCGTCAAATTTTTCATCATTCATGACCCAGTCCAGTGGCCAGTAGCACAGGCCGGGTACCATAGAGTAGCACTTGCAATACATATTGATGGTAACCAATAATTACAGAATTTGCCTTACACTTACAGTTACACAGTTTACATTGACATACTACCCAGTCCTGTGCATGATTGATTGATTTCAGTTTGACTTGGCTCTTGATTGAGTTATTGATCCAATCAATGAGTTGACTAACTTTCACCAGTCAGTGAATCACCCATTGACCCAATGAATGCTCAAGTTAGTCTAGTGTAGTGCTAGCATCAGCACACAATCTAATCGTAACTGGAAGTTATTACATGCTGTTATACACTGAATAAATAGTCGATAGTATGTGATTTAATGTTACAATTGTGTAATCACTCGGTCAGTGAGTGAATAGCCATTTATGCGGGTAGAAAAGGTGAAAGTCGAAAGAATGACAAGACTGTCATAATTACACTGTCACTAATCCCTAAAGCCTTATTCATTTAGACCATGTTTTCCACGTTATGATGTCATCCCGAATATCATGTGATAGGATTGTTATTTGACTCACCTGTAAGCTCTTCAAGCCAAATTTCTACTTTCAGAGGAATTTCTCACACGAAGGACCCCTTCTGCAGCAACCGGGTGATGTAGTAGAAACTCTAGAGTTGAATGAAATCACTGTGAACCCCGGATCAGCCAAAGCTGGTCCCGGTGATTTCGAGCTGTTGAAGGTTTTAGGAAAAGGTGGATATGGAAAGGTAAATGTGCAGGGCAGAAGGATCAGGGTGCTTTTTATGTTGTGTTGTCCCTTCTCTGGTATAACAATGACCAAAAGTTGAAAATGAATGTGACCGATAGCGTCTAATTCATTGGGAGCTGTCTACATCACGCTGTTAGCTGGTCTTTAAATCTGACTTTAGGTGTTTCAAGTGAGGAAAACCACTGGACAAGACGCTGGATCAATCTTTGCAATGAAAGTCCTCAAAAAGGTTAGTTCCCACCATTCAATAACATTAGAAGGATGTGGCGTTTGTTGAATCCTGTTTCACACTTTGGACATACATTTGTGGCCGATCTTACTCGAACTAACTGACCCTTCACATGACCAAACATCAGCTTGTAGGTAACACCTGGGTTAAGTTTGTTTGGACTGTTTGTATTTCCTGCAACAGTGTCCCTTTTGTTTTAGGCAACTATTATGAGAAATGCCAAGGATACAGCTCATACTAAAGCAGAGAGAAACATTCTGGAGTGCGTGAAGGTAAGTGTGGTGGGATCGAGGGATGCTATACTAACCCAGGGACATCAACAGCCAAAACTAACACACTCAGTCGGCTTTCTTTCCACACGCCGGGATTGCCGGTTGATTGTTTTAGAAAGTTGTTTTTTGCATTCTATCGGTCAGCGATTGTGTAATCGGTCTTTTGTTTACCTATTGACATTTTGGTACTGCTTGATAGACATGGAGTAAGTGCGAGGTTTGCGAGGCCTGATGCTCAGAGCATGTGTATGTAATTTCTGTTGTCGGATTTTTAGAACCCTTTCATAGTGGATCTTATCTATGCATTCCAAACGGGAGGCAAGCTGTATCTAATTCTGGAGTATCTGCCAGGAGGCGAACTGTTTATGCAGCTGGAGAGGGAGGGTATCTTCATGGAGGACACCGCCTGGTTAGTTCACACCGCGGCGCACCTTACATCCCACAGAGGCACTGAACACTGTAAATTGGTGGTGTAGCGCATTATACAGGGGAGGCATGTGCGGACCAGTAGCAAGCTTCATCGCTCACGCTTTCAGTATTGAACATTGTGCAGATCAGTAGCAAGCTTTCGCTTTCAAGCTCATTTTAGTACTATATATGATCTGATAGGGGTTACGTCACAGTCGAGTGTAGACTCTTTTTCGGAGTTATGTTTCCCATTCTTAAAGGGAGGCAACTCTGTATTCAATGCGGCGATAGCGAGTGGTCTTTTCAAATAACTACGGCCCGAATGGTCCAAATAGAAAGAAAATAGGATCTAATTACTAAAACTTAGTAACCTAATGATCTTTACTCCCTTATAACATCGGGTAGAACGCAAAGTTGAACGTAATATTGGAGAAAACTGAAGTTATAAGAAGTGCTTTGCCGGTTTTCCTTAGCCCTAAATAGAGGCCGTTGCGTTCGAGCCTCTATCATTGTGCAATAATGGCACTAACGCTCGCTGACAGAGGTGACAAATTGCACTCTGAAACCGTATCTCTATATTTTTGTTAAACATTTTCTCTATTCAGACTTGTGTAACTACAGATCTAGTATACACCTGCAAAAGGATTTTCCTAATATCAACGGTACGCCGAGAAATCAATGCAAACACCAACAGCTGTGTTAATTTCCTAACTCGAGACCTATTCTGTTTCGTCGACGGTCGGAAAAGTGCGTCGTTGAGGGCTCTAAGTGTGCGCATTGGATATGACTATATCTAATCATCCCTTTGGGCTGGGTATTGGGTCCATTTGTTCAAGGTAGGCTTCAGAATCTGAAAACAAGTGAAGACACCTTTGGCCATGACATAACCCCTTAAATATAATTCAGTTGCACCAAGTCTCTTGACTTGCGCGGTTCAACTCCTTACATTGGCTTAGTGGACAGCAAGCACATTGTGCTTAAAGCCAGAGGTTGCTGGTTTAGCACTCCATGCTATGTTTTATTTTTTTACCCTTATCAAATTACAATCAAGATATATCAACCAGATGCAGCTAACCATGTAGAGTAACCTTTTCTATGATACACACCGTGGATGGACCAACATGGCAATATCTATTGAACTTAATGAACGAAATGAACAGGCCGTTGTGTATCTACCAGGCATTAATCGTGGTGCAGTGTATCTACCAGGCATTAATCGTGGTGCAGTGTATCTACTAGGCATTAATCGTGGTGCAGTGGCGTAGTATTTTTGTTCTGTGTCCTATGTGCTCTTATATGCAATCTTAACTCTTCCGCTGCGTGCTGTTGTAGTTTCTATTTGGCCGAGATCTCATTAGCTATAGAGCACTTACATAGTCAAGGAATCATATATCGTGACCTGAAACCTGAAAATATTCTGCTCACTTCGCAAGGTAAAGTTGTTGTTTCCTGGCCTCGCCCGCTCAGACTCGATGGATACTTTCATGATGCAAGTTTCCAAAACTGGTTGTTGAATATGCACTAAGCTCACTGGCTGGCTTACCAAAGTTCGGCGGTGACAAGCTGACAGGTTGTTATACACAAAGGTGTATAAGTGCGATGACCTCTGCTTGATGTATTAACAGGTCATGTGATGTGTTTATTTGAATCTTTATAGGTCATGTTAAGCTTACCGATTTCGGGTTGTGCAAAGAATCAATCAATGAAGGATTAATGACTCATACATTCTGCGGCACTATTGAATACATGTAAGTCAGTCACATAGTAGATGAGTACAAAAACCAAACCCACTCTAATAGATAAGGATTCTATTCGTGCTTGGTAGGCTATATCACTGGTTACACAGAATGTTTCACTCCCAACTGTCTACCGAGGGGTCATTTATCTACCATATATGGCAAGTGGGTGGCGCGTCCACACGAGAGGTTGTCACTCGCGCAAAAAAATTTGAATCGTGCAGAAAGACTGAATTCTGGAATTTGTTTCTTAGACAGGTGCAAATAGTGGGCATGCCTTATCCTTCTCTGATGTGGTCTTGGATTATCAGTCCCAAAGAGTGGGCGTAAATTAAAATTCTTAGGTTTTTACATTGTCACCATTGGGTACGCACCTAAGAATTTTAATTTAAGCTATCATATACCTTGGGTATGCCCTGTAGCATAGGATATCTCAATTCTTAAAAGTCAGACCATAACATTTAATTGCATGTTGACATGTGAAACAACAGCTTCAAATAACGGGATAGCAGGATTGCTCAGTGGTAAAAGCACTGGACTTACAACTGTGAGAACCTGGGTTCAAATCCAGGTCTAGTCTGGTCACCGTTGTGAGTATGAGGTCCACATATTTAATTTATCCCAGCTGGTACTGCTCCAACAAGACCCAGGCTTAGGAGGTCCATTGAATAGGTTGGCTAGGTGCCCGAGTTGTTTGAAAAAAACCATCTTTAGCAATGACAACATAATTTGCCAAACTCCAATTTTGAACTAGCATCTTGATGACTAAAATAATCATCCTAATTTACACAATGATTTTTCTCAACTCTCACTCCGGCTGCTCTTTATGGTCGTACAATCGATGTGGTTTACTTAATACAGGGCACCCGAGATTCTCACTCGAAGTGGACATGGTAGAGCCGTGGACTGGTGGAGCTTAGGAGCGCTCATGTATGACATGCTGACTGGAGCTGTATGTATTCACCTGTTGGGCGGTTAAGTTGTGCGCTGTCATGGGTTACATTTTATTCTTGTATGACTATATAGAGGGGCATGTCTCAAAAGTCGTCTCCGTGCTTTGCCCCGAGACTAACATAGTAGCCCAGTCGCTAGGTCGTCTTATATACGGCTATCAGCTCCTAATCACTATCCCAAGTATTCACTTCTTAGCTAGCTTAGATCTGAACACGTCAACGTTCCATTTTAAAGTTTTTTGTCTATATAATTGAGTCGGATTACTCAGGTCCGCATGCTATTACCTCAGAATAAATCATGCAGAGTGCAGACCGTTAGCATGCTAATTTGTTTGGTGGTAGGGCAGCGTAACTAAACTAAACCAAACCTACTGACTTGTTGTCAGCGACTGAATCCGGGTAAGGTAGCCCTTTAACACTGATACTCTGTTACTTTTCAGCCGCCATTCACAGCTGAGAACAGAAAGAAGACAATAGACAAAATTCTACGTGCCAAACTTAATTTACCCCCATATCTTAGTAATGAAGCCCGGGGTCTTATCAAAAGGGTAAGTCTTCTTACACGAGTCTGTAGACAGCGTTTGTACTACAGACCCAGGGTCTTGTGTGGCCTTTACTCCGTAAAACACAGCCAATAAGTTGCAATAGAAATTGTGATGATGCCCATTGCTCAAGCTGTGCAACCTTTTCCGGTGTCTGTTGATAAAACTCAATAAAATTGGACGCTGTTATACAGTATGCACTATGAAGACCACGCGGCTGCAGAATTTTGAATTTTAGATTTCTGCAAGTTGTTTCCCACAACTAATTGCAGATAAAAAAACTGTACAACTAGTTTTCTTGCTCTGGAATAAGCTCCCATGCAATTCCTTTGCTGTGGCACTGTAACTTGACAGCTCACTGCCAGTGTGACATTATCTAACCTTGGTAATTTTTTTTACCCCACAGCTGTTGAAGAAAAATGTGGCAGAACGACTGGGCAGTAAAAACAGTGACGAAATCAAGGGTCATCTCTTCTTCAGACATATCAACTGGACTGACTGTAGAAATATGAAACTCGAACCTCCATTCAAACCAAACGTGGTGGGTGATAGCTGATGGATACCCCTGTGTCTGCTTGTCATTCAGGCAGGCTAAGATCGTGGATTAAAACCATGTAATGCTAAGCATCTATCCAGAGCAGTGGACCGTTACCCGGTGGCGGTGTACAGAGCAACACCTCTTTCGGTTATTCGCTCCCATTGCGGGTTGAAGGCACTGGTTGAGCTTCAGTGAGTTTTTTGTACTGAGAGAGTATCAAGGTGCATTCAGATTAAAGCGATTATCCGGTCGGTATGGCTTACTGACTCTGAGTAGAAAACTAGCCGATGTATTGTCCCGATTGTCTTTCCGCGGGCTTTTAGATCGTAGTTTATCCGCATTACAATTGGCCAAACATTGACCAATAGGATTGCGGTAGGTCATTTGTGCGGAATACCTCGTTTCCGGCATGACTTCTCTATGACTAGGACTGTTTTTGTACGGAATAAGTGTGGTTCTTTGTTACAACGCCCCGGAAACGAGGCAAGATAAAAGATGTGCGATGATTAGTCCTTGTTAAGTCGCAGATTATTGGTCACTGCATTTGCTTGATTTTGATTGGCTAAAACTATACGGATCATCGGCAGGTTTTGACTGATGGGTCAAAGAGCTCAAATCCTACCGATTGGGGCCCTTACCGATGAACAATTCGATCAGTAAGCCCTACCGACCAGATAATCTGTCTAGTCTGAATGCACCTTTAGTCGAGTACGAAAAACACTGTTGGTGCTGCGACTCACATCAGAGGCAAAAGTTTGATGATTCAATACTCAAATACCACAAGTATTGTTCAAAAAGGGAGAAACTGTGTTCACCGAGTTCCTGAGTGATTTGTTTGGTTTTGGGTTGTTACTGACTTACTTGCAATATACTGTACGGAGTTAGAGCTTTCAGCATATGACTGACGCCTTCCTCTATCAAAGCCAATTACAATCTCGCCACAGAACTGACTTCTTTTCAAACATATAATTGTGAAGCTGAGACCAGAGACTTTTCCTTTTGGTAAATCACTGTTGATACCGGGATTGTAAATGATTTGTTTTTGTTATTTTTTAATGATGTTTATTGTATTACAGACAAGTGATGAGGATGTCAGTCAGTTTGACACCAAGTTCACCAAACAGACTCCAGTTGATTCACCAGATGATAACATGCTAAGCGAGAGTGCAAATGAGGTTTTCTTGGTAAGTCTCCCTTATACATGTATATCATAAGTCACACTGTCATCTAGTCTCTCTCACTAATGGGCATCTAGGTATTTACCTAACCTTTTGATCGTGACCTTTGGTCCTGGAGCTGTAACCTCTATGAATGGTGAGGTAATCTTATGTCGTACCATGCTCGTACGAAAACCTAGCACACACGGCGGGAGGCTGGTGATTTTGTGCGATCACTGTCATTGTCGGTTGATGCCAGTGGTTACTAGGGTAATCACCGATAGAACTCAAGCCGTAACACATACCGTCATTGTCCCCTCTGTTCTCTTGGTTCTTCACCCGGTATAATGTTCTTTTAGGGATTTACTTACATTGCTCCTTCAGTACTGCATGAGGTGCATAGTCAACCGTGGATATCCGTCAAGGAGCAACGCTCACCTAGGAAAGGCATTTGCAGTCCTCGTGGTTCCAACAGGTGAGAAGCCCTGAGCTGGCATTATCCATCGCCACCATCGGTCAGCGACTATTGGTTTGTTCACTTGGTTGGAGTTATTTTCTCATTGTTATGCTTGTCCTCTGGTTTCGGGGCGATACCGAGCGAAGCAAAGGTTAATGGCCGATGTGTGACGAGTTTTTCTCTACGAATCAGAGAACCGCTGTCGGCCGAAGAATTTTTCTCAAAAGACTGGGACTTATTGATAACTTGCTTACAGGAACGCCCATCAATAGCCACATATTCAGCCCAATGGATAGGTGATGATGCTATCCTTCTGTTCCCAGTATGAAATTGTTCACTAATGAAATTTGTTATATTTTGTAATCGCCTTCGTAAGCGTGTTCTTTATATAATGCACCTCCTGTACTACTCACCGTCTTAAAACGGATGTGTATGTGATGTTCTGCCCAAAGTGGTGGCCTTTCACCACTGGTTCGGCCTATCGTGCATGCGTGATAACGCATTTGTGGAGACAGGATCTGGTTAAATATCCACTTAAGTTTACATCCCATTTATTTCCCGTTCGTTACAAATCTCTTTCTGTCAGGTCTCCGGGTGCTTCTTCACTAAATTTGCGTTTTTGTATAACTCGTAGTCATATAAAAGTGTGACTGATGTTAGTCTTGAAATTATACCAAGGAGTTCTAAGAATGGTGTTTGATACAATTTTTGTCCAACTTGACCTTCCACCCCTTGAGAGATTCTTTGACCAGCCCTGTCTCCCAAGCTCCTAACAGTGGTATATGGTTTTAAAGTTGTGGGGGAAATAATTATGACTCCACCCCACGATTGCTGATTGATTGGTTTTTCTATTTGGACCAATCAATTGTGGGGGTTGTTGCCCAAGTAGATGTAAATATTAAAATATATATAGCATGCAACATGCAACTAACCTGGAACTAATGGTAAATATCCCGTTGGATAAAACAAATTGGTAAGATATCCGTTTGATTTATTGACAGTTCACTCAGGGCAGACCCGGCAACTGGTGGCACGACATTTGGATTCAACATAACCTCTCCCCATATCGAGGAAGAAATGGATACGGATTCAAGTCCGCTTAGACCGAGTACAATAAGTGCGGCCGCACCACAGAGTGGCTTCACTCAGTCTCACCCTACTCATCATCATCACTCAGGTGCACACACCTTCAGACAAAACTGATTACGAGACACCCTAAAAGAGGTCTAAGCTATAGGAAATTTAACACAGCTTTTCATAAATGAATGTCAATATCAATCAGGTTCAAACGTACTGTCGCGAGTCAGATATTTTGGAGGATTCTACATAACCTTTCCACTTGTGCGTTTTTTGTCAGGCCCTGATCTGCTCTTCATCTGATATTGCTGCTTATATCACAACATTTGTGTCGGTTGTAAATCAAATATTTTTCTAAATGTTTCGTATTGACTCAGATTCAAGCATCATACGCCAATCGTTTCATTCATTTAGGTAAAGCTAAGAGCGAGTCCTCGGTGAAAACCAAGGATAAATGTGTCACCAGCTGACGCCAGCCAGAGGTATCAGTACGGTGTTGTTAGTGTGGCTTGTAGTTACCCAAACTTGATACACGGTGCCTTGCATTCGCTGTAGGGCTTTATTATATCTTTGTTTGAGCCTTTCTATATTGGTCAGTGCCTGTCATCGGCCGACACTAACAGCACCGTAGTGTACTCCTGGATGAACACTAGATGAGCTTATCACTGTGTGAGTTGTATCACTGCTAAGCGTTTCCTCTCACACATTATTTTTGCCTCTTCTGCGACGGTTGTGAACCATCACATTGGAGTAGCCTTGCCGCAGACAGAAGACAAAACTCAGTAGTATCCTTTATATTTATTTGAAACTTCAGGCTATTGTAATAAGAAACCGTATGTTTCTTTCTTGATAATGAATAATAAGGAATATTAATAATAATAATAATAACAATGTGACTTTACCATACTGGTTTAAATCGGATATGTCATTTGAATTACGGTACTCATGCATCACATGTGGCGTCAACATAGCAAGGAATGAGGTCAGTTTATATCTGACAAAATGCTGCCACCCAAATCAGTGTTGAACCCTATAACGATAGCTAGGTATTCTCTCTAGAGAAGAACGTTTTCACATATTCCTTTCAGGAATGGCAATAATATCACTGGAACTTTCGTAGACCCAAATACCTGTCGTTTCTTGAGGTATATGGCGATAAATGATATGTACAATATAGGGCATGAATGTTCATTTCTATTTACAGTTAAAATAGCTCAGTTTCCGTTCACTCTATTGAGTTTCTGTTTGCCGTGATGGGCTGTGGTGGTGGTGCCAATGTAGGGCTGGGATGGTGTTGAGCAGTGAAGTTTGCTGGTAGTGTGTACGGCTTTACCGCCCACTTTTTATGCGTTCCATTTTTCGGAGATGTGTTTCTGCCAGTTAGCACCTGAAATAAATGTACATGTATGTAGAGCTGATTAACGAATCAATGAATGTTGATTCCTGACTCATCTTTCAGCCCATCACAGAGGTGACAATGGATGTTTAATTAAAAATTCCTGCAAACGCGAGAAAGATAAGGGGCTCTTTGTGGCCCTCATTATGAAAGGAATCCCGGATACGTTTTCACTGCCCTGCCTACCTTGATGAGTTCGCCTATTTCTGCTGTCA
>Ga0224501_10004793_pt1 | contig 10677 bp, 12 predicted proteins | sample SF_Oct11_sed_USG_4_FD_169105 | JGI IMG/M metagenome (GOLD analysis project Ga0224501, IMG submission 169105) | Sediment microbial communities from San Francisco Bay, California, United States - SF_Oct11_sed_USGS_8_1 | ecosystem: Environmental > Aquatic > Marine > Sediment | place: USA...
AAATAGTAAGCATGCCCTGTTGATTTAAATTATCACTTTCCTGGGCTATGCTGGTCTTCAATTCAAGAATGTAATTACTGAGTAACGAGCTTCGGGTTTCAAGTGGTTGATTATTAAATTCCAGATGGAATTGCAAATGTAATTCGCGAGTATTTGTTTCTGTGTTATCAACAACATTTATAGAAAAAGGTGCGTTAATTTCCATTGAGATGCCTTATTAGTGTCTATAGTAATTCTGTAATGAAATAGTCATAAAGTAAAGGTTAAAGGTAATATCTAATTAAGATTCGCAGATAGAAAAGTTATGCTAATCCTCAATTGGGATGTCTAGTTCACCTGTTCGAATAAGAGTTGTCGTAATCAGTGAGTCATCATCAGGAAATATTTTGCGTAAGTCTTCTATTGTGAGTGATTCGCCCTTATTATCGAAAGCTCGCCAGATAAGATCCCAGCGAGAATCATCAAGATAAAAACCCGCAGGCAATATGCATACAGGTTTATTATTGAAGTCAGTAATTACCTTGGGTTCTAGTAGCTTGCCAGACATAATAATATTGATAGTGTAAATGTATTATTGTAAATACTTAAGGACGCCACCACAAGCTTAAAGATGGAATATAGGAAATAATAATTAACCAGATAAGCATTATCGAAAGGAATGGTATTGTTGATTTAAAAATTGACAATATAGGTTTAGTAAATTTTTGGCTTGCAATAAAAAGGTTAATTCCTACAGGAGGAGTAAGGTATCCTATTTCAAGGTTTGCAAGAAAAATTATCCCAAGGTGAACCGGGTCGATATTGTATTGTCTGGCTAAGGGTATAATTAATGGAGCTACTACAATAATCGCTGAAAAAATATCCATTGTGGCACCAACGATAAGCAAAAATATATTAAGAGCAAATAGAAAATAAATTGGGTCGCTAATAAATTGAGATATATATTCAAGTATTGTTGAGGGTAATTGACTATCAACAATTAGATTGGTTAGACCCATAGCAGCTGCCAGGATTATTAAAATACTGCCAGTTAGCGCACCTGTTTCAATGAAGATTGAATTGAGGTCATTAGTGAGACTAATTTCTCTATAAATAACTGTTTCAATAAATAAAGCATAAATAGCGGTAAAAGTGGCTGCTTCAGTAATAGTAAGGAAGCCACTAAATATACCGAATATAATAATAACAGGTAGTAAGATATCCCAGATAGAACCGTATAATGCGATTTTTAAATTGTAAAAAGAAAATGACTGATCTGGGGCAGGATATGAATTTGCAGATATAAAACTATATAGAGACAGTAAGATTAGTAAGATAAGTCCCGGTATTAAACCTGCAAGAAAAAGCTCATCGATTGATACACCAGATACTATGCCATAAAGTAAAATAGCCATGCTGGGCGGAAATAATAAACCGAGTGACCCTGAAGATGTGAGAAGGCCGGTTGTAAATTTGTTTGTATATTTCGTATGTATTAATAGTGGAAATAGTAATCCGCCTAGTGCAATTATAGTAACGCCAGATGCCCCTGTTAATGCAGTAAAGAAAGCGCATGAAAAAATACATACAATAGCCATTCCACCTGGCATCCAGCCAAATAGTGCATTGAATAAAGAGATTAAACGATTAGGTGCGCCTCCTGAAGCCATTGTTATGCCGGCTAGTGTAAATAGTGGAATAGCAATTAAGTTTGGGTAATTAGATAACCGGTACATTTCAATTATTAGAATAACAGGGTCAAGATCATTATTCAGACTTGCATACATGCCGCCTGCTGAAAGAACAACAAATAATGGCAGGCCAATTATCGCTAAAAGTATTAATAAAAGAACTATCATGGTTCGATAGATGCCTTGGAAGAATGTAAGGATTGGTTAGTGATGGAAAGTAAGAGTAAATGAATGCCCAGTAGGAAAAATCCTGCAGGTATTGAGATTGTCATATAGGCAGAAAACTGTTCGTTAACTGCAGCATATTTAAGTTCGTCAATAAAGAATGATCCTGAATACCAGGCAAAAGTAAAACATACGATTGATGAAATAAACGCAAGTGGCATTTGCAGTGTTGTTAGCATGTGAGTGGATAGCAAAGGAGTTAATATATCAAGCTTGATATTTTTATTGCCCTCACAGGATAAAGCAGCACCTGGAAAAATAATAAAAAATATAATATGTCTTGAGATAATATCAAAAATTGGAAAGCCTGAGTCGAAGAGATTTCTTGATATAAGCTGGGTAGACGTAAGAATGAGTAGTAAAATGAAGCTACTTATAATTAATGTCTTTTCGAAATAAACGAGTAAGGATTTGAATCTGGTGGCATATAAAATGATATTAGACATGTTATTGGCGACTAGATGATTTATATTCTTTTAGTAATACATTGACTCGATTGAAGATTTCTTCAGATATATAACCTGATTGAGAAAGCTGCATTAATGCAGTATCACGTATTTGTTGCATTTCATTTTCTTCGTGATCTGTCCAGTTCCAGATAAAGTTAATGCCGCTATTTTTTAGTAAGTCAATGCTTTTTATACTGTCTGAACGCGAAACAATATTAATACGATTGGCTGTTTCTTTTCCAGTTCTAGAGAGTAAAGTCCTGAGGTCTGGTGGGAGATTATTAAAAAATTGGTTGCTGACAACAAAGCTGCCGATGGCGTTTGTGAAAGGGATGTTTGATGCGTACTTAAGCTTGGTATGCCATTGCATTGCCAGGACTCCAAAGGGGGAGTTGTAGACGGTGTCAATAGAGCCGTGTTTGGATGATAGTTGAGTATATACATCGATAATTGATAAGGGTATATGTGAAATATTGGCTGCTTTTGAAAATGATTCCCCGAGTCTATCTCCTTGCCATATCCATATGCGTGATTGTTTTAAATCATTAAGTGAATGAATAGGTTTTTTGGAAAAGAAGTGGACAAACCCAACTTCTGGCCAGCCTAGTAATTTAAAACCGTTTTTGCTAAATCCTTTTTCAATTTCAGGCATTAGCCGGTCACGAACGTAATCAGATTCCTGAGAGGTTTTGAAGAGAAAAGGGAGTTCGAGTACCCGTGCAGGTGAATAAATGCGGCCTACGCCATAGCCTGTGAAGAAAGCCCCCTGGAGCTGATTGCTGCGGATCTTTCTAAGAACATCAGGTTCATCGCCCATTACTCCGCCAGGATAAATTTTAAGTGTTAGCCTGCCATTGCTCTGAGAATTTAATATGTTACTCCAGTTTGATACTTCATTCATCCATGCAGTATCTGGTGGTACGAGAGTGGCAAATTTTAAGACATATGAATCTTTGGCAAATACTGATGCTGAATGAATAAATATAAATAATAACAGTAATTGCTTTAAAACCACGTAGATTCCTTTTTGAGAAATAAAGTAGCTTTTCTTTTTGCAATCATATTCAATAATGATTGGTCAGGATAAATATTGTCTGGTGTTTCAAGAATTTTATTTAACCTGGTTATAAATTGTTTTCGATTAAGTAGTTGTCGATCAAGATACTGAGCTTGAAGAAGATCAACAAGAAGTAATTTATCAGAATTAAATGATCTAGCCATGGAGAAATAATGTTCGGACTTTTGATAGTCCCCTCCAAGTATAGGTGGTTTACTGCCATAATAGACAGCGAAAAATAGTTTTGCGCCTCCCATGAAAAAATTTTCATCAAGTTCAAGCACTCTTTGCATTAAAATGTTGGCTCGGGACATTTGTGCAATACTTTCGGGTTTGTCTCTATTCATGTCAACCCACTTGGCAAGACAGGAAGCAGTCCAGAATAAGGAGGCTGTCGCATTATTATCAAGATTTGAAACGAATGACTGAAGACTATCTAGTGGTAAAGTGAGTAGATCTTCGTTTAAACCATGGTATTTTAATGCAGATATACCATGTTTAAAGCCCCTGTAGTATAAATTTGATGCGCGTACTTTGTTATTGTCTTCAACAAATCCATAACTATAGCCATAGTAAGCCTGGGAAGCATAGAGTCTTAATTTGATGTTGTCTGGGGCATTTATTAGCATACCTTCTATAAGTTCAATATTGGCCGGCATGGCAGCTTCAGCTAGGATGAGATCTGTTTCTCTGTTGAGTGCGATAAAGCCGCCTTCTATCATGGGCATTGATGCTGTAACGGTTAGTCTGGCGAATGAGCAGCCATAAAGTAGCTGACTAGCCAGAAAGACTGATAAAAGGCAAATTGTGTTTGTTTTCATTTAAATTATGACGGTTAAATTTTATACAAAATAACACAAAATCATTAGAAATATAACAGAAAATAGTTAGATAAAATTAATAAAGTGGTGAGAAGAAGTAATGCTAGTTACTTACAAGCTGAATATTTTTCCAGTCTTCATCGCTTATTTCATATATATACTTTTTAATAATTGTAGGATCATATTTCAAAGCGCCAAGTAGTGCGAAGTAAGGCTGAGGGGTGTTTTTGCTTTTATAATATTGATATGCTAGAAAATAGCCCTCTGCTATATTTCGTTTGTCTTGATCGGTAAGTTTTTCTGGATGACCATATAATGTTGGTAATGTAATTATCTTGCCAGTATGTAATTTATCAGGGTTGTTTATTTTATAACGGTTAGCCTGGTAGATATGTGGCCAGTAAAAAGGATTAATATAGTTCTTCTGTGAAAGTCTCCATAAACTGTTTCCATCCTTTAATTTATATGGGCGCTCTTTAAAATATACTGATGTTGTTACAGCTGTTGCTTCAGAATTAACTATATGTTGATTCTGTATGACAGAAGCCTGTAGCGGTTGAGCAGTAATATCTAATGATGCAGAATCCGAATGAATATTGCTGTTATGATCAATATTAGTTGCTTCAGGAACTGAAGCGGTTGTATCTGCCAGAACAGTATTTGAAATTTGTACTGCATTAGCAGGAGAAGATTTAGTGGTTGCGGCTTCATAAGTTGTCTCTGTAGTCAATGAGACAGAAGTTTGAGTATCTGAAGCCTGGCCAAGATAAGTAGTAGGTGTTTGAGTTGTTACGTCTTCGTGATCTACCTTTGTGTTGATTGCTGTAGCAGGTTGAGCTTCTGTAAGTGTGCTTCCATTCTGCTCTAAAACAGTTTCTGAATTTATATATAGTTGATCAGAATCAGAAATGGTATTAACAGTCGGAGTTTGAGTAGATAATGCTATGGTTGTGTTACCTGGGTTATCTGTAGTGATGGGCGCTGTATTCAATGAATGTAGAATATAGCCAGTTATTACGACAGCCATCATGCTGGCTGCAAGTATTTTATGGTTAGACTGTTTTTTTATATGTTGTGCAGATTCGGGAATTATCTCATCAGGCAGGTAATTTCTAGAATTATAAAATGGTGCCGGATCATTTGTATCTGATAGTTCATCAGCTGAATCCCTGGTATAGAATGCAGTGATTGTTGTTTTACTAGCACAACTTTCAGCTATTGTATGGATGTAGTCAGAATTCTGGATTGTATCTTTTAGATTCTTAGCGGTAGTAAACTGTATTCGAGGTTGGGCAGGTATAATAATTGGCTCACCTGTTTGAGGATGTATACCTTTGCGTTCTTTTGACCATTTAAGTCTGAGGCTGCCAAACTGGTGAAGACGAACATAGCCATCATCAAGTAGCCCCTGTCGAATGGTGTTAAAAAATTCATTAGAGAACTGGCGAGCAAAAACCTTAGTCAGCTTGCAATCATTGGCAAGCCTGTTTCTGATTTCACCTTCGTAGACCTTGTTTGTCATTCAGGTCTCCAGTTTTTGATAAATGATTTTAAATTTTTTGATGGCCTGAAAAAAACATTGCCGGGAGTTGATGATTTACGAGATTTACGTAATCCAAAACTACCAAATCCTTTGATAATTACCTGGTTATCCTGGCCAAGTATATCGTTGAGAATATTGAGTTCCTGGAAAACAAGCTGTTTAGCATCTTTCTGGCTAATATTAAGGCTAATTGAAAGCTGCTTGATTAGTTCACTGGTAGTCATACGTTACAAGTTCCTGTGAAATAAGCGAAAACAGGATAACTATTTGATTAATTAGATATAAATTATAGTCAAAAATAGAGTTTTTGGCTGATATAATATTGATTTAATAAAGAATACTTATAATGCCCTGTAATAAAATATTATCTATCGTCGAATTAGGGGGTTATCCTGATTTTACTGACATGTATAAAAGTAAGGGATTTCAGGTAGATACAGTTAGTAGCATGCGTAAGGCCATTAAAAACATTAAAAAAGAAAAACCCGATATAATTGTTGCGGAATTTAATTTTCAGTCAGATTTCAGGGATCGTACCAGTAGTCTTGAGTCATTGATGGCTGCGGTGCAGGGGCTTCCAGGTATATATGTGATTGTTTTTTATGAAGTGGATCAGGGTCATCAGTTAGAGCGCTTACTGGCAATTTTTGAGGTCTACGCAATAATACCTTTTCCGATAGATGAGCATAAACTTGAGCGAACAATTGACAGAATAATTGTGGAGAATCAACAGTGTTGAAATTCAGTAATATGCCAGGCATGCATGAGAGGCAGTTAATAAGAAAATATGAGAATCCATTGTTTGAGGATAATGTTATTAGTGAGGATGATTTGAGCAGGGCCAGGTATAAAGATAAAGTGGAAATTGAAGATTTTATGAATGATTTTCAAAATCTTGTGCAGGAAGCTGTGGATTTTGATGTAACTTCTGATCCAGAAGTTGTATTGAAATTAAAAGAGCAGCTTGATAAAAGTTATGAAAAATGCGCTGGCCTGGCTGGTGATCAGGGCGAAATCAAGGAAATGCTGGTACGTTTGATTAGTGCAATCATGAAAGCAATGTGGAAAGGTGTTGGTAATGACTATACGGCAAGATCGAAACTTGAAATGGAGGAGAAGGCAAGAAGTGAGCATTTTTCCCTGCTGGAGCATAAAATAGTTGTTGATATGATTCGCCCGGATTCTATTATAAAAGAAGATGAGTTAGTGGCATCTTTGCTAAGCGAAAGTGAAGAGTCCTTTAATGTTGCATTGCAGTTATTTCATCCTGAACAGCAGGCAGCTTTATGTAAATTAGCGGGTGAAAAGCTGGGCATGCTTGAAGATGGTCACCCTTTAAGGCCTGAATATATGAATAAGTTAATCCAGATGGAAATGCAGTTAAAAGCAGAAAATAGCATGCCATTATGAAAACAGTGAGAAGTATATAGTATGAGTGATGATATTAAAGATGATAAAGTATTAGAAATTTCTGATGATAAAAATGCAGAGCTATTTTTACAGAATGAAGTTACAAGATGTAAGAAAATGTTATCAGATTTAACTGATGATAGAAGTCAGGTTGAAAAAGCAGATATTAAGCTTGAACTGGCAAATGCATTATCAGGTTTAAATAATAATATTGAAGCCTGGAATGAAGCCAGGGAAGCATTTGTGATTTATATAGAAAATGAAATGTGGCCTCAGGCTGTAGAAGCATGTGATATTTTATACCAGACTGATCAACCGGCCTCAATAACTGCTTTGGCTCATGGCGTCTGGTTGTCAGTAACCTATCCGGTTGATCCCGAGCATACAATTGTAATGTTAAACTACATAATTGATGAAACGCCTTCTAATTCAGATGGCGCAGCTGTTGCAGCTGCTACTGCACACTATATCGTTGGGTTGCGATGCGATGAAGATCAGCTGGATAGTTTAAATTTTCTGACAACAAATATGATTGCAAAAGTTGCCCAGAGACACAGTGATGTAAAGTCACAGGATGCGCTGAACTTCTGGATGGACAAACTTGAATTAAAAGATCCGCAGGTATTTTTACCCAGGATGGGTATGGTCCTTAATGCCATTGTTGAAGAAGATGAATGGTGGTTTGATCGTGATGCTCTGCGAGCTAAATTGCCTGTTAATTAGTTAGACAGTCTCCGGAGCTCAGTATCAGCCCAACGAAGCCTGTCACTTAATTCACGACCCAGGCGAATAAGTAATTTAATGGCTGTATCCGGGAACTGGGCTCGAAGTTGTTCAAAGTCATCTCTGCTTAATACCATTAAATCGGCACTTTTAATTATCTTTGCGTCAGCAGTTCTGGAACCGGGCTTAAGAAAAGCAATTTCACCAAAAAATGAACCAGGTCCGAATTTAGAAAGACGCTTATAGTGGTTTTTGCTATATGGAAGCTGGATATCAATTTCACCTTTCAGGATAACAAATAATTCCTGTCCGTAATCATGAGTTTTGAAAAGATAGTCACCGGAGTTTAAAGATTGCGGTTTCATAATTCGTTTAATAGTACTGATTGTTTCAGCAGGAAGGCCGTGAAATAAAGAGCTGTCTTCAATATTAACGTATTGGTCGCTGGCCGTGTCTGTGCCAAGTTGTTCTAGTAATTTGTTTTCAGCATATTCAATTGCTTCATCTGCATCTATAAAAGTTCTAACTGGGTAATCACCTGCATGCTGAGGGCTGATATGGCGCAGTGTTTTTTCGACTTTTCTACTAAGCCCTTTGCCGCTTCGAACATTTGTAAAAATAAGTTCACCGTTACTTTTATGTAGTTGATCAGCCATTTGCTGGAGCATTTTTACAGCTGTTAGATCAACCTGCTGTACACGTGCCATATCAAGAATTATCTGTGCTGAACGATTCAGGTCTATATTCATTTCTTCGAAAAGGCGATCGACCGTGCCAAAAAATAGATTGCCTGTGAGCTCGTAAATAATAATCCGGTTGGCGTATTTTGTTAGTAATTCACGTTCTTTTTCATTTCTTCTGCGTAATGAGGGGTGCTGTTCTATATTTGATCTGCGGTGTATGACTGGTGTTTTAATATGAGCTCGTACGAACTGTAAAATAGCAAGTCCAATTCCAAGTGCTACTGCAATCATAAGGTTGTAAGCAACGGTTACGCCTATAACAAGCACGGTTGTAAATGCATCAAGTCGACTGGTGCGTCGACGAAACCAGGACAGGATATCCCGTTCCAGCATTGAAAAAATGGCAACATAAAAAATAATGCCTGCCAGTACGCTTAAAGGTAATAGTGAAGCTATAGGACCTAGAACAATAATTATGAGAATAATAGTAAAGGCGCTAATCGTTGAAACCCAGTGGCGGCCTCCACTATTAATAGAGACCATAGTGGCGCCAGTAGTGCCTGCACCAGCCACGCCACCGAACAGGGCAGCGACCATCTGTCCTATTCCCTGGCCTGCAAGCTCACGCCTGGCTTTATGTCTTTGACCAGTGGCTACATCAGCAACTACTGAAGTCAGCAGGCTATCCAGTGATGATAATATGGCAAGTGCAAAACTAACTGGGAGAATAATGTCCCAGTTAATTTGAGAAAGTATGTTACTCGTATTAAAAATCTGAATACTGGAAAGCTGGGGCAATTGCCCAACAAGCCAGTCAGCAGGAAGAGTCGTATTTGTAATGGCTACCATAAAATGAAAATAAATGGAGCCGATAATTAAACCTGAAAGAATCCCGGGCAATCGAGTTATAAAACGTGGCATGTAAATAATAGAGAAAAAAACTACCAGGGCAGTTGACCATGGAATCCACAGGCCAAGATTTAGTGCCTGCTCATAGTCATCAACATGCAGTGTGTGTGCCTGGGAGGTAATCATCAGTATGGCAGAACCAGACATAAAGCCACTAATTACCGGGTATGGTATAAATTTGATGAGTTTACCGCCATTGGAAATACCTATGAGAATTTGCAGAATACCTGAAACAAAAAGCAACATGGATAGATTGGTAAACAGGGCTGAACCGGTTATGCCATAGCTACTTAAACTAAACAGGGCACCACTGATTAAAACCATGGTGGGGCCAGTGGGTGAGCTAATCATGCCGGTGGTGCCAAAGCTCAGACCAGAGAAGAAGCACAGCGAAATGGCTGTAATTAGTCCTGCCAGTGCACCTGTTGCAGGGTCGATGCTATAGGGAGCCCAGATAGCGATGCCAAACGCTGTAGCCTGAGGGAGCATAACGGCGGTTGCAGAGATACTGCCCCATAAATCATTTTTGGCAAATGGGTATTTTTTAAACCATTTTTTTAGAAAGGATTTGTTTTCAAAAGTTAATTTCAAGGTGTCTGTTATTTGTCATTATTGTTTTTATTCATATTATGGAACTGGACAACATTGGCTTTGTTCGGGTCATCGGCAAATTGTGGTCTGTGTTGACTAGGCATACCTGCAAGCTCATTTAGTTCTTTTTCACGCGCAGTTATCAATGCAAAACACTGACGTATATCTTCCATGGTGTGCTGGCTCAGTGGGTGTTTCATCCCCGGGCCAGGGGTTATGTCTTTGATTACGCTTGATAAAACCTTGCGCATCGTAACGAGTACCTGAAGTTCTTTCGATTGTTCCTGATCCATAATGCTATAACCTTGAATATAGTCGTAATTTTGAATTATATCGTATAAAGTTATTAAAGAGCCATGGATAACCGGTTTTGCCTCGTAATGGATAGCCTGATACAATACCTGACCATTTTACTAGGGATTATTGAGGATTAAGTTATGCCTTATTATGTTTTTCGTATCGAGAATGCTGAGCTTGCGATGCTTAAGCAGCTTGAATTAATCAACGAATTTGAAGCATTCAAAGAAGCTAAAAATTACGCTAAACAGCAGCGTGCAGCCCAGAGTGCCGACGATACCGCAACGATTAAGGTCATG
>Ga0224501_10004794_pt1 | contig 10676 bp, 10 predicted proteins | sample SF_Oct11_sed_USG_4_FD_169105 | JGI IMG/M metagenome (GOLD analysis project Ga0224501, IMG submission 169105) | Sediment microbial communities from San Francisco Bay, California, United States - SF_Oct11_sed_USGS_8_1 | ecosystem: Environmental > Aquatic > Marine > Sediment | place: USA...
TACGGTTGAAAAGACGTGAATGGGAAAGCCTAAGCGAACTAGCATTCAACGTGGTTTTAGGCGAAGAACTAGAACACTACACAAAAACAACACCACAACACGTTAAAGCCGCAAAAATCCTAAAAGAGGGAGGAATGGAGTTAAAAGCTGGCGACCTAATAAGCTTCGTCAAAGTCGTTAAAGAACCCCGTGTTAAACCAGTTGAACTAGCAACAAAAAATGAGATTGACGTTGACAAGTACATAGCCTATCTGCACTCAACATTCGACCAAGTCTTAGACGCCTTAGGCTTAGACTTCGACGAAATAATAGGGCTAACCAAGCTAGAACGCTTCCTGTAGCTATTCACCTTCTGTAACCACCTTCAAGCCCTTAGATTTTAATGGTTCTATGCTGCTTGGTCTGCTTAAAATCCTCAGCAATGTATAACCAATCACCGCTATCGCTATGAGACTACTCACAGTGATACTTGTCACTGTGACCACCCATACTGGCATATTTTCTGGGAAGCTAAAACCGAAGATGTCTTGTGGTGGCATGAATATCGTCCAGATGTAGCTACCTACGATTAGACCGATGATTATGGAGCCTAAAATGCATCCAGGAAGTCTTCGTTTCCTAAGTTTGAATATTAATGTCGCGGCAATTAAATTAGCTAAAGGTCCAAAGATTATATCATATACTCCATTAGGCATAGTTGCTGAAAAGTAGGTGTTGCCAACCACACAGCCAACAGACACCCCAATTATTGTAGGCCATCCGAAAAGCGCTGATAAGGGTATTAGGCAATCTGCAATACGCAACTGGATGGATGCAGCGGCACTAATTCCTTGAATGATGACAACAACCGCATATAAAGCTGCAAAAATTGCTGTTAGGGCTAGGTCTCTACTGTCAAATTTCAATTTTTCACCTCCTACACCGGGGTTTATATGGCGGAACGGGTGGAGGCCCACTCACCCGCCAACAAACACTTCTATGCACAAAATTAGGCTATTAAATGTTACTGAAAGGTTACTTACTAGAAACGCTAACTTCACTCCTTCTTCTCTTTTAAACTCAGATCATTAAGATGTTTTATTTTTCTTGTGGTCGATTAATGATTTTCATGTTGCAGTTTTTCGCTTATAGCCGTATTTTTCAGCATTGTAAAATGGGAATGACATTATTTTTCCTTTTGCTAGTTTATTGCGCATTTTAACGTTTACAATGTTTCCTTCTTGAGCTTGAGATATGGGAACATAAGCCATGCCTATGCCGCATTTAAGCAGTGGCGAAAATGTTCCACTGGTTATACGCCCTATTTTTTCACCATCAGCGTTGTAGATTTCAAAGTTTGGTCGTGGTATTCCCTGCTCAATCATTTGTATTCCGACACGTTTGCGTTTAATTCCTTCATTTTTCTGCTTTAGCAATACCTCTTTCCCTATAAAGTTGTCCTTCTGGAATTTCACCACAAAGCCTAGTCTCGCTTCTAAAGGAGTTGTATTTTCATCCATGTCATTTCCATATAGACACATGCCAGCCTCAAGCCTTAACGTGTCTCTTGCTCCTAAGCCACATGGCTCTATCCCAAAGGTTTTGCCAGTCTCAAGGATAGCATTCCACAATTTTACTGCGTTGTCTGGTTTTGTTAATGAAGCATCCCATATGAAAATTTCGAAGCCATCCTCGCCAGTGTAACCAGTTCTAGAAATAAACACTTCCACGTCCGCCAAACGTGAATGTCCGCATTTAAATCTTGCAATTTTGTTTAAATCTGCTGTAGAAATTTTTTGCAGCGTTTTTTCAGCGGTTGGACCTTGAACCGCAAACATCGCTACACCGTCTGAAACATCTTCGATTTTCACATCAAAACCGTCAGCATTTTTGACCAACCAATTGTAATCTTTTTCTCGGTTTGTTGCATTAGAAACCATCATGAACTTTTCCTTTTCTAAACGGTATATCACAAAATCATCTATGATACCGCCCTTTTCATTACACATGACTGAGTATTGAGCACCGTTAGGTGACAGCCTAGACACATCATTTGTTATGACATAGTTTAGGAAACGTTCAGAGTCAAAACCGCGGATTATCACTCGTCCCATGTGGGAGATGTCGAAAATGCCAACACTGTTTCGCACCGCCAAATGCTCGGGTATGATGCCTTTATACAATAAGGGCATTTCGAAACCGGCAAAAACCGTTAATTTTGCTGTTTGCCTATGTACCTCATAAAGTTGGGTTCTACGCGTTTTTTCCGTCAAGCTCTTCCCTCAGTAGGCAGTTTATTTTGCAGGTTTAACCTCAACATCTAAAGGTATAAGCGCGAGTTTTTTGCCACATCTTGGGCATTTTCCATCATTTTGATGCAGAATTTCGTCTGGAGGTTTAAGTTCAGCGCCCTCGTATAACACGTAACCACATTGCTGACACACAACACGCTGGGGCACAACACTACACTCCGCTTAACAAAGTAAATCCATCCACGGCATATTTATTGGTTGCTACATAAAAAATGTCACTTTAGCAATTCCGCATAGAAACTTTTAATTTTATCTGAATGCTTAATTCTGAGAAATCGTTTCTAATACGCCTGCATGGTTCGTGCTAGAATGGGAAAGTACACGTTGATTATCACGGAGAAGCCGGATGCCGCACAAAGAATAGCTTCAGCCCTTGACGTGAAGGGAAAAGCGAAAAAATTGGAAGATAACGGGGTGCCCTATTATGTGGCTAAACGGGATAAAGATATAGTTGTTGTTCCAGCTTTAGGACATTTATACACGGTTGCCGAAGAGAGAAGCGGAAGAAGCTATTATCCAGTTTTCAGCTTTAAATGGGTGCCAAGATACGTTGCTGAGAGGGGTGCAAAACAAATTCGCACATGGCTTGAAACCATTTCCAAATTGGCAAAAGACGCTGAAAGGTTCATTGACGCATGCGACTACGACATAGAAGGAAGCATCATCGGATACTGCATACTGAAATACGCATGCGGCGATAAAGACGGCATTTCGAAACGCATGAAATATTCGACCCTAACCAAGGAGGAGCTGGAGAAATCGTATGCTGAACCGTTGCCCCATCTGGATTTCACACTTATAGAGGCTGGACGCACAAGACACGAGGTTGACTGGATTTACGGCGTAAATCTTTCACGGGCATTAACAATAGCGGCGAGAGACTGGAGCGGGAAATACGCGACGCTAAGTACGGGAAGAGTGCAAGGTCCAACCCTGAGATTTCTTGTTGCAAGAGAGAAAGCCTTCAGAAGTTTCGTGCCGACACCCTACTGGGAAATCAAAGCTGAAGTTGAAATGAACGGATCAGTTTTTGAAGCAGAATATGAGGAAGAGAGAATCGAAATCAAGAGCAAAGCAGACGCCGTTTTAAATGCTTGCAAAGGAAAGGATGGACAAGTTGAGAAAGTTGACATCAGACAATTCCGGCAAATGCCGCCCATACCCTTCGATTTAGGCGCTCTACAACGTGAAGCTTATGGTTTATTTGGATATACGCCAAGGCGTACTTCAAACATTGCCCAGCGCCTATATCTAGAAGCTTTAATCTCCTACCCAAGAACAAGCAGTCAAAAACTCCCACCAGCAATAAACTATAAAACAATACTAAAAAATCTAAGCAAAGCTCCTGAATACAAGAAGCTTACAGCAGAACTTCTTACAAAACCAGAATTAAAGCCTAAAGAAGGAAAGAAGGAAGATCCAGCACATCCAGCCATTTACCCAACTGGAAACTTGCCGGAAAGAGTTTTAGATGCTTCTGAGAGAAAGGTTTGGGACCTTATTGTGAGAAGGTTCATGGCTGTCTTTGCTGAATCAGCAATAAGGCAGAGCATGAAAGCTTGCATTAATGTTAATGGGCATCGTTTCTATTTGAGGGGAAGACGAACCTTAAAGGAAGGTTGGCTGCGCTTCTATGAACCCTACGTAAGATCGGAGGAAGTTCTCTTACCTTCAATAGAAGAAGGACAAACAATCAATGTTAGAAAAGTATTTTTAGAGGATAAGTTTACTAAACCGCCGCCACGATATAATCCAAGTAGTCTCCTCAAAAGAATGGAAGAAAAAGGAATTGGAACGAAAGCGACAAGGGCAAATATTATACAAACGCTTTATGATAGAAAGTATGTTCGAGACGAAAGAATGGTTGTGACGGACTTAGGCTTTGAGGTTCTTGAGGTTCTTGAAAAATATTGTCCGACAGTTGTTTCAATAAAATTCACAAGCGAACTTGAAGAGAGAATGGATAAAATTCAGACAAACAGCGAAAAAAGGGAAAATGTTCTGGTAGACGCCGTTGAAATCCTTAAACCAGTAATAGAGGAATTAAAGGACAAGGAGAAAACAATAGGCGAACAGCTAAGCAACGCCATAAAAAGGGCTAGGCTGGAAGAGAGGATAATTGGTGCATGCCCAGTTTGTGGCACAGGCAAGCTCATGATACTATACTCAAGAAAAACCGGTAAACGCTTCGTTGGCTGCACAAACTATTTTAAAGGATTGTGTAAAACGTCATTCCCGCTTCCGCAGAAAGGCACTGTAAGACCGCTTGGGAAAAACTGCCGTGGATGTGGTTGGCCTACAGTTCATGTTCGAATAAGGGGGAAACGTCCATGGACGCTTTGCTTTAATCCTGAATGCCCGTTAAAAGAGGAAAGGAGGAAAAGGATTGAAATGCGTAATATGCAATAGAGAAGATTGTGAAAACGGTTATTGTGAGTTACATAGGAAGGCTTATGAGAGTATTGTTAAAAAATATGAAGTGTGGAAGAAGGCATTAGAAATTTCTTGGAAAGAGTATTTAAGTGAGATTATCAAGAATCCATTAACAGGTGAATGGGCTAAAGAAGTGGCAGAATATTTAATTGAAAGCGGAGAGAAATGAAGTGTCACACAAGGTCAAGAAAAAAGTCTCGTCACTGTCCTATTCCATAAACAGATTCTACAGAAAAATTTCAACAGCAAAACCGTCTACCCTTATCCTTTCAGTAATCGCCATGGCCGTTGCCGTATTTTTGTTTGGAGGTGGCTTGTATAACATCATAATGAAGCCGCTTCCATCAGTTTATTATGGCGGTCGCTTTCTCTTCCTTTACCCACAACTATCAGAACAATTCATAACCGACAGCATGATTGCTATAATTCTCTACTCACTAGGCATTATTGGATTAATAGCCATATATCAAAGCACAAGATACGCCTATAAACCCCGACAAGCCTACATGATGTTCCTAGTAGGTATAGTCCTTCTACTCCTATCATATATATTCCTCGAAACAACAATACAAATTAAACTGGGTCGATAATATCCATCACCAAGGATTATTTTTTAAGCCCAGTTTGTATGCTACAAAATTTGTTAACATGTGTATGGGTGGAGTTATAATTAACACTGTGATAACAAGCTTCCAGAACGATGGTTGCAGAGACGATGTTTGCAAAGAGATAGGAAGAGAAAACAAGATTGCTCCTATGATGAAATCAACCTGGTCAACAATAGGTAACAGATCTCCAGGGGCAAGTCCAAATCTTCTTTTCACAAAGGCTCCAGTTAAATCTCCGAATAATGCTCCTAAAGAGGACAATAAGCCGAACGCAATATGATATTTGAAAAATGCGCTTTCTACGAAGCCCACAGCCATTCCGACAATCAGCCCAGAGAAGAAGCCGCGGAAAGTTTTGTTTTTTCCGAAAATTGGTTTTCCATCAGAGAACTTTTTCCCGAAGTCTATGGGAAGACCTCCGCCGGTGATTACTGGTATGGCGTTTGCGCAGTATGCTGGGAGTATAAATTTTAAAGCCTCGATAATTAATTCCAGTATTGTTTCCATTTTTTCACTTTCTATTTAATGGATTAAATGCCCACGCATTCCTGTTTTTTCTATTCTCAAGTGGCAAAATGAATGCCGTACTCTCTTTGGACTTTTTTCTAAAATTGCCTTAATTATCCTTGGATTTTCAGTAGGCTTCATAACGATGATTGTGTCTGCCCAGAATTTTAAAACCCTCGTGCCTACAGGTTCTATGCTTATGTAGGCTTCGTTGAAAACGCTTCGCACTTGACTTATCAGTAAGACTGCGATTTTTTGGGTTTTAGCGACTTGTGCTAAGCACGCTATTTGTCTGTTTAGTTCACGGTTCAGTTGGAATGTTTCTTCAGGGTGTTCCGCAACTTTGGCACGGTAAATGGATGTGATGGTATCAACGACTAAGAGTCTAAAGCTTTTGGTTATGTAGTCTGTTAGTCGGTCTATGACTACTGCTTGTTCGCTAAAATTGTTTGGTCTCATTAAAATTATTAGCTCTGCAATGTCTTTGAAGTCTTCGGAAGCAATTTGAGAAAGTCTTCGCGCAGAGAATGTGCTGTCGCAATCCACAAATAATGTTTTGTAACCTTGTCTCGCGCAGTTCACTGCACACTGCATAGTTAGGGTTGTTTTTCCAGTTTCTGCTTCTCCATAAATTAGGCTGATATCTCTGATTGGAAAGCCCCCTTCTAGAATTTTATCAACTGCTTCACAGCCTGTTGGAATCTTCTGTAGCACGGTCACGCACATCAACGAATATAAACCGCGAAGCTAATAATTTCTTTTGTGTTCAAACACTAATACAAATAGGAAAGCGATATGAAAGCGAAAATAGCCGTAGTGACGGTTTCGGGAAAAGCCTACTATTTAATCGTTAACGAGTTGAAAAAGAAACGTATACCGTTTCTAAGCTTAACCCCAAATGAACCCATCCCTATAGAAATTAGAGTTGTCATAACTACAGAAGAGGAACGTCTCTTAATAAACCATGAAAAAGTTTTAACATTTAGAGATGGAATGGAACCGGAGGCTCTAATAAATCAAGCATTGCAGATTGCTCAGGGAAAAGAATGTTATGAAAAAATTGTTATAGGTGTAGACCCTGGTGAAGTTTTCGGATTAGCGGTTTTGGCTGACGGAAAGGTTGTTGAAACTGGGAACTGCTTCAGCGTTAAAGAGACTCTGGATAAAATAAAAAACATTTTAAAGAACCTTAAGGACACTCCGACAACTTCGGTTTCGGTGAAGGTTGGTGATGGTGTCCCTGAGTATAAGGAGAAACTTCTGCGAGTCTTAGATGAAGCGTTATCTTCAAATGTGCTGCTGGAAAGTGTAAGCGAGGTGGGAACGAATCGTTACACAAGTGAAACTAAACATAGAAGGGGATTAAGAGACATTGTCTCAGCCATAAGAATTGCTGGAAGAAATGGATATATATTTACACGGAGGAAAACAGATGAATCGAACAGTTGAAAGCGAAAAAACACTGCTAGTTGACGGGCCAGCCTCTGTCACAGTAGTTTCAGGTAAAGTGAAAGTCTTTGGCTCCGTGTTGAGAAACGGAAGAAAAGTTGTGATACGCGAAGGGAAAAGATTACCCTTTACAGTTGAGGAAGCAACAACATTTGATATTTCACTAGGAGACAACGCAAACATCGAAGAAGTTGACGGAAACACCATCCCACCATCATGGATTAAAGCATACGAAGAGTTGTTAACTCTTCAGATGAAACCCGTTACTGCAATGGTGTTAGGCACTGTTGATTCTGGAAAAACAAGCTTCTGCACATACTTAACAAACAAGTTGTTAAATGAAAAACAGAAAGTAGCAATCCTAGATGGAGATTTAGGTCAATCTGATATTGGACCACCCTGCACTATTGCTTATACTTTTGTAACTAGACCGATAACGGACCCATTTAACATAGAGGCAAAAAACGCTTTCTTCGTGGGTGTTACTTCACCAAGCAAAGCTATTGACAAGGTTATAGAAGGTTTAGTTTCATTAAAAAGAGAAATTTTAAGCAACAATCTAGACTTTGTTATTGTAAATACTGACGGTTGGATTGAAGGGGAAGACGCTGTTAACTATAAGATTCAACTCGTTAAACAGCTTAACCCAGACATCCTTTTCTGCATACAACAAAAAGATGAATTAGCATCACTTTTAAATGCCCTCGAAAAACGCAGAAAGGTAATTGTTGACTCTCCATCAGCCATAAGGCAGAGAAGCAGAGAAAAACGCAGAAGCTTGCGAGAGCTAGGGTATATAAAATATTTAAAAAACGCAAAAGTGCAATCTATTCCGTTAAGCTGGCTAAAAATCGAAGAGAACGAGTTTATCGGCTTAAGCGTAACTCGTGGGAACACAAAAAAAGCATGGAAAATCTATGAGCTTTTAGGAATGAAACCGTTGCGCCTCGTTGAGTTGCGGGATAAAATCTGCATGGTTATAGGTAGAAGCCGCTGGATACACTCAGACAACATCAGAAAAGTTGAAGAATTTACGAAGAAGAAGGTTGTGGTTGTTCGGAAGGGTGAAGAGGAAGGATTGCTTATGGCTTTATATGACGCTGAAAGGAAGTTTCTCGGAATAGGTGTTTTACTTGAAATCCACTATAGACGAAAAGTCATAAAAATTTACACTCCCGTTTCTAAGGATGTTTCAATAGTTGCCATAGGAAAAGTTAAACTAGACAAAAATCTAAAGGAGATCCCTCCAGCTTTTACAGAAGAAAACCAATCGAACTCTACAACATTTAAGAGACTCTTTTAGAGAACACACTATTTAGGCTTTGAACCACTTGAATATTAAATATCTTATTTTTTCTTTCTCTAAGTCTGGCACTGCGATGATGAATCTTTTTCGCACGGTTGTTGCAAGTCTTCCAGCCTTAACAATATCCGTAGCCGTCATCTCAGACTCAGCCCTTCTAACAGAAACCATGTAAGGCGCATGCTCAATGCCTGGTCCATGCTTGTAAACTGCAAAGTCGCATCCGAACTTTATCCCCGGCGCAACAACTAAACCATTATCGCGTAAATCGCGATAAACAGCATATTTCCCATCGAATTCCTCATACAACCGTTTAGCCCATTGACGAAGCTTTTTTAAGCTTACTTTCTTCTTTTTAGGGCCTTCATATACGGTTATTATTCCTTTTTCAGCCAGGTACAAGCCTTCCATTAAATCCAAAATTAGCGGAACGTTAAATTCTGGGATTTTGGGCTTAGGAATCCCCAGTGGTTTTCCATAAAACCCCATTTTGTAAAGTTCTGAACCGTCTGCTGGGTTCCACACAACTAGAAAGTTTTCAATAAATTCCACTTCGATTTTTTTGGGCATATGGTTTTTCGCCTTTTACATTATGAAAGATAAAATGCGAGCAGTGTCAGAGGCATCTTCAGCTTTGTCTGCTGAATCTTCCAAGAGTTGTAGAACATCCCTTAACAGGATTAGAGCTGGAAAGTCAAGCTTGCTGCTGAGAAGTTTTATTTCGAGTTCGCGGTAAAGTTCATCAACAGTTCTTTCGGCAACCTCTACATCCTTGGCTTTCTCCATTGCTTTAGCCGAGCCGTAACTCAGAATCATCATTGTTTCCCTAAGTTTAAGCACAGTTTCTAAAACTGCTTCTGAAAGCTTCAGCAAATCATTCTTTATGTCTACAGGCACATTCCAATCATGCTCCATGATTTCAAGCAAGCGGAAAGCTATGCCCTCACAAAAATCTGCGATTTCGCTTGTCAGATTTGTGAATCTTAAAAAGTCTTCTCTGCTGAGCAGAATAGCCCCTATCTCAGCAAGTTCCTGTGAGACTAAACGCCTAGCATTATCAACTTCATCTTCACCACTTCTAATCTCGTTAAAAAGTTGCCTTGCCTTCTCTTTGTCATTTTTTATGAAGCAGTCTACCATTTGAGGAACTTTTCTGGTCAAATTTAAAACCTTTCTGAAATGGTCTCGGCAAACGTTTAAGGCTCTGCGTTTCACACGTTCTTCGGTTTCTGCTGGAAGCACCAAGCTTTTTCCCGCCCGCAAAAATGGGCTTAACTTTCTAACAATAAATATGCTGAAGTGTTAAAAAAGGTAACGAAATTCAACCCTCAAAGGGTTTGCCTAAATCCTTAAAATTGGCTTTCCAACGGAAGTACTTGCGTAAATGTTCAGGCAAGTCTTCAATTCTGCTTCTAACCTGCTTCCATGCGTCGCGGTCACGGATGGTAACTGTGTTATCATTGAGTGTTTCATAATCAACGGTTATGCCTAATGGTATGCCAATTTCATCCGCTCGGGCATATCGTCTGCCGATGGAACCTGCTTCATCATACTCCACCGTGAAGCCCTCATTAAGCAGCATCTTATATGCTTGCAATGCTTTTTCAGGCAAGTCATCTTTGCTTACTAAAGGATAAATGCCGACTTGTATTGGGGCTATGTCTCTTGGAAAGCTCATTATTACCCGGTCATCTTTAATGCGGTAAGCATACTCGAGAGCTACATAAACTAGTCTGTCTGAGCCGAAACTTGGTTCAACTACATGCGGGATGAATCGTTTTCCTTGTTCCTTTACCTTTTGACATGTTATTTCTATGTATTCTGGAAGAATCTTGTATTTTCCAAGCATATAATAACCGTTTTTCTTAATTGAAGTCTCAACCTCTTCTGGGTCAGCTTTGGAAAGCATCTCTGCGACCTTTGCAGCTTCTGCTTTAAAAACTGGTCCAAGCTTAGCCATTAGAGGCTTAATGGCTGTCTGTTCCGTTTCAACTGGTTTTTCATATTCTTTGAAAATACGCATATCTGCACCACTGAATTGCATGTGCTGTTTCAAATCATAGTCCGTTCTGTAAGCGTGACCAG
>Ga0224501_10004795_pt1 | contig 10676 bp, 10 predicted proteins | sample SF_Oct11_sed_USG_4_FD_169105 | JGI IMG/M metagenome (GOLD analysis project Ga0224501, IMG submission 169105) | Sediment microbial communities from San Francisco Bay, California, United States - SF_Oct11_sed_USGS_8_1 | ecosystem: Environmental > Aquatic > Marine > Sediment | place: USA...
CAGTCTATTTGGCTAATGCGCCGGCCACCTGAAATAAAATAAAGATAGAGCCCCTTTTACCCAATGCGTTATGAATGCATTAGCTTGCCCGAAATGCCTCATGCTATGAATGCATCATCGGTTTTGTGCGATGTCTGGTTGTTCCGGATCAAACCAACCTAACAGCTTGTTGATACACTCAGGTCGGTTTACCCGGAAACGGCTGTGGGAAAACATCATCTTGCCTTCACAATTCGCCTAAAATTATTACTAATTGAGAGGCTTTGGACACAGCTTGCAATTTCTCTAAACCTTCTCTCAGCCATGCTGTCATAAAGTCACTGATAGGACACTGGGGATGTATGAGGTCCCCCTAGAATCCCCAAGATCATCAGTCTGAAAATGACTGGCCTAAACTGCGCACGTCAATTCAGTTGTCTTTCACTATAGGCCATGAAATAGCCATGCCAGCACTGATGATATTGCCTAATAACAGCCTTCACCTACCGATGGTAGATGACTCCTCTGAGGCCTGGTATATCTGTCAGGCTGAGAATGAGGGAGGCGTTACACGCGAGAGAATTTTCCTTAAGGTCAGTCAACAAGGTCATGCGCAGTTTCTGTATTCAATGTCTAAGGAAACTCATCGTTATGGAGAACTTGAAGTAGGGTTCAGCTTTGCTAACTGATTAGAATCTCTAAGCACCTTAATTGGCGTCCTCGTTAGTTAGGGTTGCTGATTCGCCTCTTTTAGTGAATGTTCTCAGGATAATGAACAACAGTGCATCTCAAACTTGTTCCGTTGATTGGTATTATTTGATGATGGCCTGGTATTGCTGTGTCACCGGGCCTTCTAGGTAATGTGGTACATGTATTCCACAGGTACCAGTCAGTGGTAGATCAATCTTGGCCCTTGCTGCATTAGCTCAAGCCCCATACCAAGGGAAACCTAATCTAACTCGATCCGGGCAATGCTGCACTTTTACTCACTGAGCGCGTTGTATTAGCATCTGTCTGTTATAACTATTGAACTACAGAACTGGAGCAGAAAATCTTGTCATCTTGAACCAAACTCTCAACTGGCGCACTGGGTTACCCCACTTTGAAGTGATCTACCAATTTACTGTAGGTCGGTGCTGCGCCAGAAGTCACCCTTCAACCAGAGGAAGCAACTTTTGTGGCAGGAGGTAGAATAAGATTGCGTTGTACAGCGGAAGCCTCTCCTCCAGCGAAAATTATCTGGAGACGAGAAGGAAATCGCCTGCGAGAATCTGACAGAGTTGGTAAGCTCGGTGCGACTTTTCTAACCAGCCTTATTGGGACAGGATAGGTTATGTGCTGTTCTGATCACATGTCATTACAGATGAGTTTGATTTCATGAACTGTTTTACCTGAACGGGATCAGCATTCAGCCACTCATGTTGAGCGAGCCCAGTGGTAGAGTTTTATGGCCACAACCATAAGAGCCAGGGTGAGAGGCCCCATTCTAAGTTGAGTTCCTTAATTACTAGCAGCCAAAGGCAAAGGCTAGCCTCATTATGAGGTGGAGCATCAACATGGGCCTGCTCATGCTCCCCCCGTGCTAAGCCGTAATTTAATGAAAAACAACTATCTAATCCAACAGCTTCTCTTTAAGAGTAGCCTAATTCTTGGCCGGTGTTGGGTAAAGCAAACTATAAACTTTCAACTGACTTCAGCTGACTGACTCCCAACCCAGAGTAATTATACTGAACCACACATGGTGCTCTGTGCTAAGCCGTAACTGGTAAAAAAACAAGTATCTAACCCGGCACCTTTGCCATACACAAAAGAGAGACCTCTACCTATGGAGACAGCATACGAAACAAAGGTAACACCTAGTAACATACCTATGGGCATTTTATCTTGATTACAGTCATGACTGATTCAGAGCTTGAAATCTCAGACATGATGAAGTCAGATGCTGGAAGCTATGAATGTGTGGCCAAGAACATCGCTGGCTCAGACCTGAAGACATCTACTGTGAGGTAACAAACATTAGCTAGGTGTGCTGGTACTAAAAGAACGTACAACCTGCTAAAAAGCTGTCCTACTTTCCAAGCTGTAAGTTTAGAATCTACTGAGATTGGCAGAGCTCGGTCACAGTCTTCGTTTTGATTTTTTTATTCAGCCCTTGTCTGTCTGTAGTTGAGTTTTGGTCTTCCTCGCCATTGTCCACAGCCTATGTGGTGTCATTGAGGGGAGATTGAGCCACTCTCTGCCATGCTGGCTCAGGGCAGGTTGGCAGAGTGTGATCAACCAGGGAAAAATCCCTTGAATTTCTCCGTTATGGCCAAGAATTGAACCCGGGCCACAGGAAGGACAGACAGTGAGATCCAATCATTCTCCCACTAAGCTATCGTGACTGACTTCTGCCGCGCAACAACCATTTGACTGTCCGAACGGGCCTAGTAATATTCCCTGTGGCTCATGAACTCCAGTCTCAATCTCATTCATTGGTCACCGCTGACATGCTGGCCTATGATGGATTAACTTACCGAATGTTGTAAGAAAAGTAACCACCGAATTCACAAACAGTGAATGCAATCTTAGGTTTCTCAGGTTTGCCCAGCCCAGTTGAGTTTTGTGCAATGGAGAGCAGGATTTGGAAAGGGTTGGTTTGTATTCATCACATTCATGTACATTGTTTTGCGCAAGTCAAAGAGGGCTAAAATATTTACCACTGAACATTTATATGAATCTCCATTGGTTGCAGGTATATTGAGAAGCCAATAATACGATTGGAGACAACATCACTTTTGGTAGCTAAGGGAGATTCAGCTGCACTGGTCTGTCCTACGAGTGGCCTGCCTGCTCCAACTATAACCTGGTACAAAGGAAATAGTAAGGTAGGGCAACTTCGGATAAAACCCAGCGTATAGACTCTTTCCCAGGGTCTAAAACCTGACGGACTATACACAAAGGTTTACAGGTAGAGCCCACTGCGGTAGAATACAGAGCTATAGCTGCACATAGTCCAGTAACTGGGATGCCAAAACCACCCTAACACATGTGTCTAGGTGACGGTGGACAACCCTCATCCCTTGAACCTCTTTGGTCTCCAAATCTAACCTTGATCGAATAGGTCCGCTACCCACTTTAAACATATTATGATAGCTTACTGAATTGATAACTGCATGGGAACATTGAGTTCTTTTGGTGAAAGTTTTTTGGGGATACCAGAAGGCCGGCTGGTGGAAAGCATTGCCCGAAATACTGGCCCAATTCCCAAAAATATTTCTCACTCGTGTTGTTCATAGATGTTCTGTCTCATTCGTATTTAGATATTGTCTTCGAACCTGTTTATGAGAGTGACATCTAGTGGTGACCTGATGATTCTTGGAGCTCAGCCAAATGATGCAGAGGATTACACGTGTCATGCTGAGAATGCCGCTGGAGAAGACAGAGCGATCATACGCGTTCAAGTCGGCTGTAAGTGCATTATAAATAGGAGCTTCTAAGTAGAGTTATGGTTACTCTGGGACACTTGGGAGTTGTTCACTCGATCAGCAGTATGAGCATTGATATGAATATATGGATTGGCAATCAGTACACGACTAACCCGGAAGACACACAAGGCAGTCTCATTAATTTTGTACGACATCAAACCGGAACAGTTTTGTTAGATTCGTTGTTAATTTTATGAAAAAGGTAGACAACTCCTAAAATTACATGTGCATTGACATAATCAAAGACAAGTTTTGACATGATTTTAGTGATTTCCACGTAGTTCTCATTTATTTGTGATGACACAACTATTATTGACCTTGAGGGAGCGATTTTCCGTCCATATCAATGCATTATGTCAATATGAAGTTGATTGTTCAGTATCATCTTTGGAGTAATGACCTCTCCAGCTTCCCAATACCAAAATCCGGTACTGTTTGGAAGAAATCACAGCCACCCTCACAATTTCAGCGGCCGCCAGGATTGCCACTGCACCACGGAGCTCTCAGATTGAGATCGCCTCAGAACTGCGACTGCCTTGTTCTGCGTCTGGTCTTCCCGAACCTAGTCTAAAATGGAGTAAAGATGGACGCCCCCTGGCAAATGACAGGGTAGTGATAGAAGCGGATAACACACTTGTGATCAGAGGTGAGTTAAAAGACCAAACCCTCAGCTATTCAAAATGTTTGTCAAGCATGAATCTAATATTTAACAATCAGGAATTGGCCTTCATCCTCATGCAGTTGGCAAATTCACTATCTCTGTCTCTTCCATGTGCCCTCTGCGGAAAATGTATCTAAGTGCCTTGATGTGCAGCTACTTACTGGTTACCTGGTAGCCATCAGTTGGCAGTCCCAAACCCACTAGGCATTTGCTACCAGAGTACTTATCGGCTTTATGGCTGCAGTTGATCGTTCTTTCTTATTTTTCTGTCGTTCTTCTGAGTACCCGACTATTCTATTAACTGAACTTTTAAACTGAAGGCTCATTGAAACAGTACACTGCTATTGAAAATCTAGGATATCCAGCCAATAAAATCTAGGCTATTTGGAGACAGAGGATTTCCCTAGATATTCTAGCTACGTACTATATAGCTAGCAGTTATGCGCGGAACTCTTTCTTACAACAGGGGCTGTCATGACCATGCGGTGACTTTATACACTTCAATCTTTACATAGAAATTCAATATGAACCTACAACAAAGATGTCTCCTTACAGATTTGCAGAAATCTGATGAAGGGTCATATCTCTGCATTGCCGAGAATCAGTTTGGTCGCGATGAGGCGTCAGCGAGTGTTCTCATTACTGGTATCGTCTCCCCTGTGATAGCCTTCATAAGTCCGTTGTATGAACTGAAATCGGGAGAGTCACTTCGACTGGACTGCACGGTGATTGTTGGGAATCCTAGACCCCACATCAGGTAGGAGCTCTCATGCTAGTGTTGCTGTGGTTCCAGCTTACTTATAGTCAGTTCTCGAAAAAGAAGCATTGCGGCGTAGCTCAGTAGTTGAGTGATATAGATTGTGAAAACCTGTTGTGAGTAGCAACTCATCTTCATTTTATTGCTTGCTCAAAATAAAACCAAGCCTGCTCACATTGAAGTGGAGCTTTAATACTGCCCCACCCGTGCTCCATGCTTCACCATAACCATAATGAATGAATCTCATTGTCTGCCCTCCCTGTGGCCCTGGTTCAATTCTCAACCATGGGGGGAGTATTTTAAGGGATTTGTCCCAGGCTAATCACCCTCTGCTTACACGTCCCGAGCCAACTTGATAAAAATGAGCCAATTTCCCCTCAATGGCGCCACAGAATCTGTGGCTACCGAGGCGGAAGGCCAAAGTTCAGCTGGGGACAGGCGGTATCTGAAAAAAGTAAGGGTCTGCAAACTATTTACACCCGTTGAAACCTGTGAACAAGCCTTCATTCTTCATCTCGCATATGGCAAAGCTGCTGGGCTATATAGAAAATGCCTGTTTTTCTCCAGTTATGTTTTAGCATGGAACACCACGCGGCGGACAGTAGTCAATCAATCAACCTAAGTCAGCTTACACATCACGTGCTGAAATTCAGCTGCTCTTACCAAGAAGGGAGAGGTGGATTTTTGACAACCATGGATTGATACCACGATTAATTTTTATTACCATGATGTTCTGAAGCCACCCTAAAATTTGGAGAGAGGCTTGTTAATGACCCATACCAGAACAACAACCCACCGGCAATGGGGTTTGAACCCCCGCGTATATAGATTGCAAATCCAGACTTTTTATCAACTGAGTCATCCTGGCCTACAAACCTTCATGAGAGCGATTTATCATAACCTTATGCCCTATTTCTTTTCTGCAGCTGGTATAAAAATGGAGTGAAGATAGCTCCCATTCCCGATAAGCTGACTGTATCGGAGGGTGGCTCTCTCACACTCAGGGATGTCAAGGTCGAAGATGAGGCAGAGTTTATGTGTAAAGCAACAAACATTGGTGGCACAGCAACAATGCATACTAGACTTAATGTCAGAGGTAGACAAACTCTGCATTCATCATGTCTGCGCATTGTTTCGTACCAGCATTTCACTGCCTTTGGTGTCAGGCTACAATCTCATCCATTTCTTTATTTGTTGGCATTACGTTGACCAAAGATTATACCAAGATGGTACACAAGGTCTATTTGTTGAATGACATCACCAGACTCAGGTGGCTGTTGAGTCTTTGTCGGGGCTCTAGTTACAGGGGTCTATGATATTCTATTGCTTTGGGTGATTCGGGGTGCATCTAGATTGCACAGAATGCCAACACCTTTGTGTCGTCTGCATCGGAATCTTCTGAACAGTTAGCGGAATATGACGCACATAGATAAATTATTCACAAGCAAGTATCTTGCGATTCATACACATATGGATAACAAAAATTGTTGTTGGATTGCGATGTCAAGATGAGGGCTCTAGTGCCAAGGCAATTCATTAGGCTGAGTTACATTCTTATACAAACTAGATCGTCTCCAAACTTGGTATACTCTTTGGTTTTGGCATCTGAAATGTTGTTGTCGATTCACCTCTCGCGAGCAGTTCTGGGCACCTCTACTGCGGTTGCGCGAGCTCCACGGTGAAGCGTGGTATCAACGGCATGCTGCATATGTCGCTGAGGCTCTCATTTTGGCAGTACCTTCGAGAATCAGCACAGGTACCCAAATCATGCACCACCTGACAGGCCGTGGCTGCTCCATTCAGCCATTTATATGTGTTTCGTTCCCGATTGCAGTTCCTCCAACCATTAGAGGCTCAAGCTCTCCTCATACTATAAAGACACTTCAAGGCCTGCCTGTGACCTTGACATGTGAAGCAAGTGGCGACCCCGAACCAATTATCTCCTGGAGCAAAAACGGTAAACACAATCACCGGAAATTAAAACGGGATTTCTCTGAACCAGTGCAGTGTCTACATACGTCACTGTCTAAGCTGTTTCGCCATTTGTCAAAAAGGCAAACACTTGGAAGTAATCCAAGATCCTTCATACTGTGTGACACCGTTCCTCGTACGCACCACGACTCACGTCCGCCTGTCCAATAGGCCGATTTTGCCTTGTTTACAGATTTGGTATGGACAAAGTGAAATGCCGCATTTGTGGCAGAGTAGTAAACCATGTTATTGATCAAAAGACAAAGCAAAATGGCAGACATTAGAAACCTTGTTATTCCTGTAGCTACGATTTGATTTTATTTTACATGGATAGCTTAAATAAGACTAGAAGCTTTTTACATTAAGGTCCACGAAGCGAAGAAAGCATTAATCAAAGACATTGGTCCGGAAAACAGAGTCCATTTGACAGTCCAATACATTTCCCTATCTCTGCCTCCATATATGAATTTAGAATCAGGGACGGATAACTCTAGAGTCTTATCGATTGGTCACTATTTTACGTTTCAGACAATCCTATTTCTGTCAGTGATCCTCATTATTATATCAACGCCAATGGGAGCCTGGAAATCTTCCTGTCCGTGCCAGGAGATTCCGCCTCCTACACCTGCAGAGCTCGTAATGCCGTGGGAGATGACTCCAAAACTGTACGACTCGTAGTTCAAGGTTAGCAAAATACTGAGAGTGATATAAATTTTTATAGATATACAAATAGGCAATCGCCAATCTCAAGGTTTGAGAGACTTATTCACTGTTATGTCACAAAAAGCTGGAAACTGTACAGAAATCGCTACAGTAACATTACGAGTTGTCTTACCTTAATGTCAAAGGGTAAACAACTCCGACTTGTATTGTATTCTATTGACAAAAATGTCTACTTTTCCCAAAAAGTTCACCGCAAATCCAATCCAATACAGTTCCCTTCTGATGATGTCAGAGCTCTATGAGACTGTTTGTGGGGCCAGTCTTGTCCTGTGGCCTGACTGCCCATCCACATAATAATGTTTTAATATCGCTATCCTTCTATGCAGTGCTATGCGTGAGTCTCATTTCAATTGAGCGAAAATCCAACCTTAACCCAATTTCTGAGGACTTTGTACATCTTGATAGCCATATGAAATTTAATGATTGACTCACAAACTTTCACCCTTCAACCAAACTTCTGTTCTCTTCTGTTCATATTGCACAATCTTATAAGCCCTGCCCGATTCATGAAGTAGGGTTGGGTGTCCTTCCTGTCAGAATCATTGACTTGTCTGAGATTCCACCCCCAACTCACTGCTTGCGAATCGTGAATTCTAACCACTATGCTATAAGTGCTCTCTTCAACCAAATAATTTCTGTAGTAATTCAATTATTCCATTTTTCACAGTTAAACCAAAGATCGCTCGAACGTATAACAAAGACTCCACAGTTGTCATTGGTGATAAACTGATTATCCCGTGTGAAGTGGAGGCGTACCCTCCCCCGACCATTATTTGGAGGCACAACGGTAAAGTGATGGAGGTGGTGCGGCCAGGATACAGGCAGTTGGACTCTGGGGCATACAGGTATAACATAGGACTGATGGTGGAGTGGTGAGATTAGATTAGATAATATTAGATTAATTTAGATTTCAATGGAGTTCATTAGGGTCAATTATGTCAGGTTCAAATCGGTTTATTTTTGTATAAATTAAAGTTGTATGCCTTGAAATACACAGCAACATTAGTAGTCTTTTACTACTGGAGGTATTATTTAGCTCATACCCTAATACTAATATCAGAGCGCTTTGGTGGCCTCTATAAAACCAAATGGACTGTCGCTGTCTCCCAAAAAACAAGCAACAACTTTGATTTAAACCTCGTGCAGCTGCATTATGGGAGCGAGTTTTTACCTTCTTCACAGTAGGGAAACTTGATCTGGTTTTCTGTTTCCTGTTTTCTGTTTTGCAGACTACAAACATTTTAGTGCATTTTCTAGCAACTCATCGGGACAAAGAATTCCCCTATGAACCAATTCTGGGCATCCATTGTCTGATGATACTCTTACCTCTAAACTTAAAAGAGCGCCCTGATACTTGAATGTGACACCACAGAACTTCTGCTGATGTAGTTTGGTGATGGAGAGGATGACTTGCAGTTAACTCCAAACCGAAATAATATCAGACCCTTAATATTACGGGTAGTGGAGTAGCAAACTGGTTCGAGCGCTTGGCGCAAGATATCGCAATCCTGGGTTTAAGTTCTAGTCCCACACTGTAAGAATGAGCTCCTAATATTATTCCTAACCAAGCATCAGGCTTATAAGATCCGTTAAATACTTGGGTAGAGCGATAGAGTGCCAATTTATCTTTGTAGAATTGACAGCGTGACTGAGGGTGATGGTGGTGCCTGGGAATGTATCGCTACTAATGATGTTGGTAATACTACAAAGACTGTCAGTGTTAGAGTAAATGGTAAGATCTTTCTTTATCTCCTGGAATCCTTGATGACAACCCCAATATTCTGGTCCGATTGGGGTACATCTTGACTGAATACACGCCCATCTTCAAATCAAGTAATGTGCTATTCCAGTGTACAAACAGATATAATTCATTGCCTTTGAGCTGATTGGTTCAACAAGTAACATATGAGCTGAACTGAACTGCATTCATGCATTGGACCAGCAGATGTTGTGCTTTAAATGAATGTGGAAGGCAGAACATTGTTTTATGTGGTATTTCAAGGCCAGGAGAATGCACCAAACATCTTGTAGCTTGTCACCTTGGCATAGTAATCCTAACGAGTAAGATCTTCCTTCCTCTTTATAGTTCCACCTCAGATTATTGACTTTGGTCCTATGGAGCACACAGTGCTGCGAGGCGATCCTGTGACCTTGAGATGCCAAGCAGCAGGATCACCACTCCCAGTGGTTAAATGGCAGCGTAACGGTGAGTAAACTCTAGTCGGAGTTTTTGTGTTGCCTATATCCTTGACATCACCTCTTTGGGTGAGTCTAGAGTCTAAAAATAGAATGACAATGCTGTGGACAACCAGCTACAAGGGCCCACTGGCTCCAGTAGATCAGTACCAAAACCCTTTGATATCAATGCCCGATCAGCAAAGCAAAATTTACAGTCAGTGAAACCATATGGACAAACCTAATGAAGACTGCTCAGCCAACCTCTTTAAAGTATGAATGACGAGGCAAATTTCTTTTGGCCTGTTGGAATCAGCGTGTCCCAAAACCTACCTAATAAAAGTTCATACTGAGCAGTAAAAAAATGGTTAAATGGTATATTTAGCACAGATTTAAGCCTCTTCTGTTGACCCCGCTGCACCGTAATTTGACTCGAGCTGATTTTGAGACACACTGATTCTGATAAGCCAAGAGAAACTTGCCTCCTCACCCGTACTTTAAGATTGCTTTGAAAAATGGCCCAGCGACTCACTGACTTATATCACTTACCCTGTAGGTAACTTCTTAACGACTGAGGATTTCGCAGCGGGCCTCTCCATCACTGCTGACGGTTCACTGAGTATCAATGAAGCGATGATCGAAGATGAAGGCCTCTACAGCTGTGTGGCCTCTAATGAAGCGGGCCAATCACAAAAGAGTATCAAACTCATCGTACATGGTAGGCATTTCAACATCTGAGTTATCTAAGCAGTAACAGTTTGGGTGGGCTGACATTGAAACGTACCCACTGTGAGAACCAAGTCCTATCTATGCCTGAACACATGGGCTTGAAACGTAGTTGGTGTTCAAGGGAGTGTATTAGTGCTAGACAAAATGGGTCATGAGTTACAAAAGTTGACTACCAGCGATAACATCCATTTCTTTACCAACTTTCCACAATGGC
>Ga0224501_10004796_pt1 | contig 10675 bp, 12 predicted proteins | sample SF_Oct11_sed_USG_4_FD_169105 | JGI IMG/M metagenome (GOLD analysis project Ga0224501, IMG submission 169105) | Sediment microbial communities from San Francisco Bay, California, United States - SF_Oct11_sed_USGS_8_1 | ecosystem: Environmental > Aquatic > Marine > Sediment | place: USA...
TGTGCAGAAGGGGTGGGGGGGGGGGGGGGGGGGGGGGGAATAGGCCATAAAATGGATACTTGAGTTCAGTGTGGATTTAGATTGAACAGTCAGCTATGGTATCTGGTATTGTTTATGTCTTGCTGGGGTTTGTGGTTCATGACTGGTCATGTGCGGTTGAGTTTACTAATTATGGGGGGGAGGGTCAACTGGGGCATTGACAACTATAGGCTGTTTATTTATCTTTCCGATTTTGCTGAAAATTGGCTGGAAGGTGTCTATATGTGTCAGTATGACACCTGTGAAATCATTTCTCTATCAAACCACCAATTCAAAGGTTATACTCCAAAATCCAAACGCTCCATATATGTCTATCATTGAAAGAGGCACATTAGGTTTCGTGTGAAAATCTCAGCAGCCTTTGATACGGAATCAGATTGCACAATATGATGCACTTGGGTGTGGTCCCCAATATGTATATGTTAACCAAGTGTATGTATAACAGGTATCCAGTGAGAGATCAATGTATACAGGCGTGTCAGAAACTTCAGTAGCACTTGAATCAACACGCTCTCACAAGTTACAGCTGTGCTGATACCCTTATACACAAAGATAACAGCTCTTGTGTTGTACTAATTAGATTGTAAATTCTTACCTCCCCATGAGAGAACCCAGTCTTCTGGGTGGCGGTTTATCCAGTGAACCAGCTGCTCATCAAACTCCATCTTAAAGGCAGAATTATCTTCATAGTCCTGATCCTGAGGGGCGGAGTCTATCTCGTTGATCTTCTTACGAACCTACAAAGTCAGACCGGAAGATAATAGCTATTCCTTCAGGTTCAAATGTAAAATATATGTGAAGGTTTGTTCACCCATGAAATCAGTGTTGGGACATTGCTCGCCATAGTCACTTCGTTAGTTTCTGTTAGTCATATTTCGCATCGCTGCACTAACTCAGCCATTGCGTGTGCTTCGGAGCATTATCTCACATATTTGATTTTTTTCAGCCGTTGTCTGCTCATGGTTGAACTTCGGCCTTCCGCCTCGCTGTCCAGTGGCCCCGTGGTGCCATTGAGGGGAGATTGAGCCATTTTTTTGCCACGCTGGCACAGGATGGGTTGGCAGAGTGTGATCAGCCAGGGCAAATCCCTTGAAATACTTCCCCATGAACTGGAATTGAACCCGGGCCACGGGGAGGACAGGCAGTGAGATTGATTCATTCTCCCACTGAGCTACCGCCACTGACTTTGATTAGTCGGGATTTACAGCAGATCTGCGCCTCTGCTACGATTAGCTAAAAATGTAAGGATCATCAGGATCTGACTGAGTGTCTGAGAGGACAATTGAAATAACGGGACAGCTCAATAGCTAAACTGCTTGTCTAAATATCAAAAGATGCTGATTTCAGGGCCTAGTAATACTGAGTGTCCACTGTGGGAATCCCTATCTCTTACTGTTCCAACAAGCCACAGGCTTAGGAGGTTCGTTCAATAGGATGATCGAGTGCTTGAGTAGAAAAAAGTTTTCCAAAAGCGTTTCAAATTCTTAAGCAGCAAAGTCGGAACCTCACCTGCTGAAGGAATGCGGCTGGGAAGGGTTGTCGGTTATAAAGGCTGTTAGCCACTCTAGAGGCCAGGCAGTATCTCCGTAACCACCACCAGTGCTTCTCACTGGTCTGATTCACTGAGTCCAGACCAAGGTCACAGGCTATCGCTACCAACACCTACAAAACAACATGAGGACTGCCAACTTCCCATGAAGACTGAGAAAATACATTGGTTCAACCTATTGCAAAAAACATACAGTAAGATTCTTATCTTCACAAGAATAAATCAAAAAGCCAGCACATTTTTTCCAGGATTATCCATAGTCCATGGAGTGCTTCATAGAGAAGGCTATTCTATTAACTGACCTCTGGGCTCTGACCCCGTTAATGTCCGTACCAGAATCTACCGGGAATGCGAGAACGAAGTAGCACCCAAACCATGCATTTAACCAGGTAATGAACTCTGTGCACTTCTTTACCTTAGCATGATAACACTGTTGGCGGGGTTCCCTCATTTAACGCCATAATTCAAACCCAACAATAATGAAAATGAAGTTATGTCCAAACCCAGGTGATGAGCACACCGAGAGCCACCACTTTTGAGCCAAGCAGCCGCATGCAGGCCGCGGTTGGGCTCGCCTCCTCCAGCTTAACATGTACAGAGATAAGTGCGGACCAACCTTGAAGAATGGTGAGTGTGACAGGTGTTTGCCGCTTCTAACCAGTGGATCTTCGTACTCATACTGACGTTGTAGGGCCTCAGGTAAACCTTTCAGTAGGAGGTTCAGTGCGGAGCCATGCCAACTCAGTTCAGAATCACCGCGATCCTCACCTTCCTCCAATAACTTATCACACTGTACTGGCCTACAGAATATGTGGATTAATTAGTACACTGATCCACACCTAGTGACAACAAATTATTGCATTGTATTGGCCTACAGAATGGGAGAAGAACACATTGTGGTGTAATTGACTAACCACAGTGAATAAAACATCACATTGTAGGTATTGGCCTATGGAATTTCTGAAAAAGTTCGCTGGGTTGCATTGGACTACCTAAACTCAAAGGAATTAATTCAACAAACTGTACTGGGGTATAGAATGTAAGAATATGCATAACTCATTGTGGCACACGGGACTACCCGGAGCGAAAACAACTTATCACACTGTACTGGCCTCCAGGACCTGGGAATAACTCAATGTGGTGGGTGCACTGAACTAGTCGGAGCAAAGAGAACACTTTGCATTTGACTGGATGGCAGATATAATAGTGAAATACTAACAAGAGTAGAGGATGCAGTTGCGGCGGCATCATATCGGCTCATACAGTGGAAGCCCTACTAAAAACCCAAATCTTCGGGCAGCAAATGACACCATTTTTAAAAATATAGTTCTACTAGGGCTTGCTGGAGTGGAAATGAAGAAAACTCGGCACAGTTTGACCTGTTGTTAACCGACAGGAACAGAAAACCTTGTCTGAATTCATGTCCAAACCATTGCCAAAACTTTTGTGCCAGCCATACAGATTACAGAGGCTGTATTACCTACCCTGCAGATGACATCATCTGTCGCAATTTATGAAGTGCCCACATTCTCTGATGGCTGCTGAGACTACTGAGCTGAGAGCAGACCGCCAGAGCTGCAGCTAGACGCGGCAGCATGTGGTCGGTGGCAGACGGCAGCGCAAAGTCAAGATCCAACAATGACATCACCAGTTCTATGGATGGCTAGGAAGAGAGACAAGCAGCAGGTTAGGACTGGACGTCTTTACTGTTGTATCTGGCCCTATGGTCATCCTATTTGATGGACCTCATAAGCATGAGACTTGTTGGAGCAGTAAGAGTAAGAGCAGTGGAGCGCATTCTCATAGCGGACGCTCAGTATGACTAGTACTTGAACCCAGGATCTTTCTATCTTGAGCCAAGGCCATGATTAGCTCAGTTTGGGCTGGGTTCATAGGTCTGCTTTAGATCCTGTCATTATATAAAGGAGACCCTCCAATAGAGTAACCTTTTCTATGGAGTACACTGGCTCACACTGAAAGTCTCCCAAGGATGCACCCTGGGAAACAACTCAGAAAGCTAGTCTCTCCACCACTCCTGACAGCCGCTCTGTCAAGAAGGCGCAATAAGACCCGGGAATCTTTGTAAACGTGTAGAACGGGACTTAAGTAGGTTCGGGTAGTGAGTCAGATCTAAGTGGCCCCACCTTTGATAGTATGGTGCGGTCAGAGAATGCAGCCAATGTGGGTAGAGAGGGCATTATGGGGTGAGCTGTAAACTTCCATCCCCATCCATTCACTGAGCCGTCGCTGGTGAATCTCCATTCGAGTTCATCACCGGGCACGCGTATCTCCTGAGCCCATTCATTCCATTCCCGACCTGCCAATCAGTAGAAAAGGTCACGGTATAACAGCCAATCAAACAAGAGGGTCATGGCACATCAACTAATAAACTAGTATGGTTCCTGCTCAATAAAATCAACTTTGACGAGAAAGCAGCCAATCACAAGTGAGCCTAGGATACCTGAGCGGGTGGTGATATGTCTTCCCTGGCCGTCCATGATGATCAGCGGGTCGTGCCGTCTTTCTGTGGATGACTGACGATCAAACTCGACCCTCAATGACTCAGCACCTAAAATGGATGCAAAATCCATGCATTATCAGCTGAGCTCGAACTGACTAAGGCAGCATTTTTTGTTGGAACCCCCTTTCGCTCCCCAAGGCATCACCAGCGAGACCAAAGTTATATTACTAAAAAGCTTAACCAAATGAAATGACAGGTGGGTTCAGAAAGTGTGAAACTGCGTCAGAGACCAACCGATTCATCCCAAAGCTGTCGCTGTGCTCTGGTACCATGTTATAAGCATTGTCAGTTGTATTTTACGGACTGCACATGACACTGCTCGCGTACCTGGTATTCTGACTCGGCCGCTGGTAAACGACTCATCGGCATAAGGATGAAGACTCTCCACAATGACCGGTTTCGGTGTAGCCGCACTCGACTGAGATTGAGCAGCGATATCTTCCAGGTCTGTGACGTACAGCTCCATCAGCATGCTGGCCACCTGTGAGCAAAGAGAGCGTGGGTAACTGTTACAGTGAAACACAAATACCGAATCGAAACCAACCGCCAGTAGGAGATTAGAAGCGGGGAGAAGTGATAGGTTAGTGGGCAGCACATTCGACTGTAGATCAGGTAACCCGGGGTCAATTCCAAGTGTGTGCTTTCTCCCTTGTTGAGTTCAGACTGCGCAATTACAAAAAGAAAGTCCACCCATACTCACTTTGAGCACCTTATTATAGACCATCCGAGAAACAAGCCAATGGCATGTTGAAGCCAACTGCGCATTCTGAGGAAATAATCAACACACTGGTGACCGAAACGACTTTGGCATTGGCCACGTAGTCCCTCACCTGTGGATAGGATTTGGTAAGAGATGCGAGCACCGATGAGACGGCCATCTTGGATTTCTCCCCATCACCAGTTCGCTCAGCGATCGCCAGTTTCAGCAGATCAACAAGCATCCGCGCGTCTTCTGCTGACAGATGACCCATAAAATCGTCAAGGTCGTGCAAGAGCTGGTGCTGCGGAGTGGACGATCTCTCTGCCAACTGAAACAGTAAACCGGGTGTCACATAATATTCCTGGAAAAATGGAAATGCTCTGTATGAATAGAGATTGAATCCAGAGTCTTGACTTAACCCGCTATGCTGCGTAAATACGGGAAATATCTGTATCATACGTACTACGCTGACTCAATGCCACGCGATTGAGACTTCACCATACTGGCGGCTGCGTGGGCAGCACATGGCAGTAAACTCACTGGAGGTGAATATAACACCAGAAACTGGGCATTGCCAGCGATGAAGGAACTGATTTTGAAGACTGTGACCTTCTCTTCAAATATGGCTTGGCAATTTTACATTTTTCCATGCCAAATGAGTGGTCCATCGAACTCTTCAACATCATCCGGTATCATTGCACCACAGGTGGGAAGTGGCTAATGCACACAGGTAGATTGAGCATAGTACCAAATGGAATATATACCTCACTGACCTGTGTATCCAGTCTCAGAGTGTCCGCCGGAGAGCCGAGCGATACCAAAGGTGAAGTCACGCCCACGTCGAGCGTAAGCTCATCCAGACATAGATCTACCTGGCTCACGGATACCTGTGGAGTATGACATAATCATGGTAAGGTGTGGGTTACTCTGAGCTTGGGATAGTGGGGTAGCTCAGTGACAGAGTGCTGGGGTGTCAATTGTGAGAACATTGGCTCCAGCCCATCATGGCGGGTTCTCGTTGTCGGTATACCAGATTAAAAGGAAGGATAACTCTATGAAATGTCTTAATTGTGCAGTGGGCACCGCGCCAGTGTAAGGGTGCACACTGTACTACCAGTGGTGAGGCGAAAGATTAGTGAACAACACTCCACGTTTTGCTTATTTTATGAAGTAGATTTGTTTGGAGTCTTTTTACAATATTTTGGATTCTCTCCTCACATAGTTCTTAGTGTAGTGTGAGGAGTTCGTTCTCATAGTGGACGTTAGAGTTGATTTGGACTTGAACTCAGGATTTTTCGATCTTGAGCCCGGTGGTTTCGCTGTTACGTTACACCACAGTCCCCTTGCACCAAATTACATCGCAACCATGGACTCAGTGGTTAATTTTCATCAAGCAATCCCGATATCCCAATATCTCTTTTTGCAATCTTCAGCAGACACAAAGGAGGATAATCGACCCAGAGGCGTAGCGTTGAAATTGTTTCCCCGATCAGCACTCGAGAGGAATACCTCTGTCTCGAGAGCGAGTTCGGCTTCAGGAGTCACGTCCTCCGGTGGTAGGTCAGCGATGCGAGAGGTGCTGCCAGATCGAGAGGTGGAGACAGCGCGAGGCGTCAGCTGAGATGGTGATAGCATGGGGCTGACGCTGTCGGGGGAGGTCAGGATGTGACGAGTGGATTGATGAGGGTTGACTGTGCTGATATCATGGTCCCGATACATCGCTGTCACGATAGATTCTCTGTAAAAAAAATAGCCAATAGCCATGACTACGTGGATGATTTAAACGTGGAAACGATCCATCATATGCATCCTTCTGACCATTACTTAACAGTGAATCAATAAGTCTGAACAGTTAACGAGACACAACAAATTTCTATGGAATGGATGACTAATATAGCCCTGTAAGCTTAGAGCCCTCGTAATGATGGTAGTAGTTATGAAGTGTTCTCTCCTGCGCAAGATCGGTATTATGAAATGGTATCTACCAACTCAACACTGGCAGTATGGGTGTTATTTGGCAATAACAATCAGACTCTGTGCACACTCTCTACCCTGGCTCTCACTGAATGTGAAGCATTCGTTGTCTACCAGTCTGAGTGCGGTTTTCCTGTGACGTTGGGGTCCAACCAACTGAAAAGTATCGCCTGTTTTTACCCATAAGAGCCAGTATACTACAGACAGACCTAACTAGGCTCATAAAGTCTGTGGACAAACCTCGCATAGCTGATGAGAAGGGCGTTGAGAATTTGATTCAGTGCCTGCTGTTTGCTATGATCTGACTCTATGCTGAGAATGATTTTGGCCAGGGACGGGCGCCCCTTATCCGGCTGTACTGATGAGTTATCAGGAGTGCAGCTGTTATCCCGCCTGTCTGTAACTCCTAGAGTGAAAGTTCATGACAGCCATTATGATATCATGACAGGAAGAGTGAAATGATCATAATTTCCATGTTTTACCATCCGAACTTGTTGTAAGACTGTGGGGTCCTTTAATAATATGTATGCCAAGTACATACAATCAATCTGTCGACGATTCTCTGCGCGAAATGGTGTTTTGTAGTGCTATAATGCTGCATGACCATTTTATGCCAGGATTGGGAACCTCCCTCTACACATAACTAGCCTCTGTTCCAAAATTGAGAAATTTTCACCAGGCAGTTTTGGTAACGCCACGGATTGGAACCGACAGTCTGATCACGTGCCTTCCAATACCACCACTTTATTGTGACTAGGGGATCCTCGCAATGAAAACTCTCCCCGTTTTTAGACCTATACGTTTTTGGTTGTCCACAAGCGTCCTTGGGCTTGAGGGTTATAAAAAGCAAATGGGCAGGGAGTGAAGGCCACTCTCAACAAAGAACAGTGATGAGCAGTTTATGACTGGGCAAGGAGGGAGGAAAGGTAAGGATCAGAACTTACCTAGTAGCAACGACCCCATCGGATCCTTATCCAGTTGGAAAAGCACCGGATCATGTGACATGGGTGACACTATATCAGTAGTAGCCCAGGCTATACTATGACTCGAGCCACACGCCACCTTGGTTATTTTATAACTCTCCAGGCCCTGCACTAGACACGGCCTCTTGTTGACATTTGTTGTGTGGTTACCCTGCTGCCCGTGGTCATTATCTCCCCATGCATACACCTGAGGAAAGAGGATAGCGTTCTAACTTTTCACAGATTGCTGCTTTGATGTCCGAGCTGTCTACTGGACTCGATTATTGGCACCTGTTTTTGTCTGATTTCTGTGGACTTTAATTTAAAAAAAGATTTATTTAAGTTATTCTTGAGAAATAAATACTTTTCAATCGCATGTGGTGAAGTATTCACAATGGATTATCACACTGTTCCACTTCTTCAGCCATTCAGCAGATTACGTGGCATACCCTCCCTCTATTTTAGCGGAGTGCACAGTGCATCACTCCCACTCCGAAAATGAGCCTTACCTGGCCAGTATCGGTGACAGCCAGGCAGTGCAGAGCCCCCACTGCGACGTGTATTATCTTCTTTCCTTTGAGCCCTTCCACCAACTGGGGTTTCCTCACATGTGTGTCAGTGCCATGACCCAATCTGAAGTAATCTCCCTTGCCCCTGTAACGACCCGCAAGCTTAGTTTGTTCTTCCAAATAGAAAATGATGAGACTAGACGGCCATCCATGCATCTATCTATGTGAGCGAATAATACGGCTTGGACTGTCTAGATGGTGCTTAATAAAATCTGAGGCAACCAAGCAGATCTCACTAATTAGGAGTACCAACATAAAAGTCATGGCAGCTGATGCAGTGAGGGGGAGGCTGAGAAATAATGACCAGAGGAATTACTAATGACCAATTTCCCTACCGCTGGACATTTGAGGAGGGTTGGGCTTGGGGTTGGTGGTGGTGGCGGCGGTGATGGTGGTGGTGGGGGAGCTTCACCGTAATAGTGAAGAGCTCATGTGAGAAAAGAAAGGACAGTCGAGGTTGGTCCTGTTGGCCAAGGGTGCTGTGAGTGGAGGCCGGGGTCTGGTGTAAGCTGAGGCGGAGGGCTTTGGCATGGGATAGTAGATGTGAATTGGGATGAATTGAAGCAGTGGGAATTGTTATGATGTGTATATCTGTGGGATATCTTACCAAGTCCACACCTCCCCAGCCTTCGTGAGCGCAAGAGAGAATTGAGCTCCACACTCCACCTGAACCACTCCCATCCCTGTCAGCTTCTCTACGGGCTGCGGATCCGAACAACCTTCGCTGCCTCCACGCCCTAGATATAAAAGTAAAGAGTAATTCCGTGTTGCCAGGACAGACCAGTTATGAGGAGTCGTACAGAAACTGCTTACAGAGTTCAATTGACTCAGCATTTCTCGGGGTGTGTTATAAGGAGATTCTCTGCCTACACCCGTGCGCCCTATAGGGAAGGTAATTCTATCGGTGGGCCTCGTTTATTCAACACCGCGGTCCGGAACTGGCGAGAGTATTGCGAGAGACAAAGTGTTTTGTTCCCAGAGCGTGAATCAAGCCAGACTCCCCAGTTCAAAGCCCACAGAGATCCAACAACCTCCACAAGATTGATTATTTGGGGCGGTATGTCACACTGTGCGCGCCATAAGTTCTCACCTAGCTTGCCGAAGTCACCGTCGCCCCAAGAGTAGACAATTCCATCTTCTGTGAGAGCCAGGGTTTGAGCATCTCTGCTCCCACAAGCTACTTGGATCACTCTCTGTCCTATTAACCAAGTAGAGAAACACTTGAACTCACCGAATAACATCTGGTGATAAGGCTCCCAACTATTAAAGTCCATTCTTCAGGCTCCAAAAAGGACCAGGGGCTCCATGAGGAAGTCTGGTTTGCGCCTGAATTGGTTTGAAGTGAAGGGGCATTGCATGAGCATCAGGCTCACTAGCTCACCAGCAGAGGTCATGGCAAATAGAACATATAATGCTGGTCGTGCCTATTCACGATTTTACTTGGCTTTCGTATCTGAGCCTGAGCCTAAGCCTGCTACCTATTACTGAGTTATGGGAGCTCATAGACAGTAGGACGCTTGATATGACCAAAGTTTGAAGTCAGGATCAAACGATCTCAAACTTTTCTAACTCAAGTTCGGCCTTCCACTGATGGCAAATCACATCAATTTTGACATCTATTAATATGTGAATACACTTTATCCTGTAGCCTACAATCTCAATTTTTCTCCCTGAAGCTGGGCCATTCCAACCATGTTTGGACATCTTTACATTACCTCTTGCGCTTGTTCATTACCCTCTATGCTAGGAACACATACCTGCCAGTGCACGGACTTGTTTGGGTCGTAGTTGCGTGGTGTTGTCGGCGTGGCCCAGTCGGCCATATTCTCCTAGTCCCCATGTATAGAGCTCACCATTGGATGTGATGCAGGCACTGTGGGCGCTGCCGCACGCGATGTCACGAACTCTTTTAGACCGCAAGGCCTCGATTAAACGTGGAGTATCGCATGTCCTGGGAATATAACATTGGCAGGTATACCATTGGGGACGATGGCTTTGTGACATTATGGCAAACTCCATATGTGTTGTTTAATGACCCGGACTGTCTGTTTGTACTTTTGAGTTGACCAGGTTTTGATTTGCTCGCCATTGCCATTACTAGTCTCAATTGTCAAAAGCACTCAATTTGATTACTTGTTTCAAATAACCAACCAATAAATCAATCAAAATGAATAAATAAATAAACCAATCAACCAATTGATCAATCAATTATTAAATTTGCAATTGGCAATTGGAACTGAATTGGGGAACAACTCCCACCTTCCATTGCTACACCATCGCGACAAAGTACATCACGCAACTGCAGTTATTGTCAAGTCTCTCCTGCGTGCGGTCGTACTAAATACCCAACTGCTCACTGCG
>Ga0224501_10004798_pt1 | contig 10671 bp, 10 predicted proteins | sample SF_Oct11_sed_USG_4_FD_169105 | JGI IMG/M metagenome (GOLD analysis project Ga0224501, IMG submission 169105) | Sediment microbial communities from San Francisco Bay, California, United States - SF_Oct11_sed_USGS_8_1 | ecosystem: Environmental > Aquatic > Marine > Sediment | place: USA...
CCAACTCATACCTGGGAGCCGACTAACAATCTCTCTTCCTCCCCAGAACCATATTCCCTCTTAACTGCCCCTACCATTCCCCTTACCATCCTCGCACTCGCTTAGCAGAAAGTATTCCGTCAACCCGTTGAATTTCCTGTAGAATAAGTTCAAGATGTGCAGTATTTTTGACTTCGATGACAAAATCTAATACTGCTTTTCGATCCTCTCTGGTAGAAATCTCTGCCCTGGTAATATTGGCCTGACACTGAGAAATTCCCGCGGAGACTTTAGCTAGCACCCCCGTTCGATCCAGGGTCAAAACTGACACCTCCACTGAATGGGTGCCATCAAGTTCCGAATCCCATTCCACCTCTACCAATCGATTGTGATCCCATTCCAATGATTGAAAGTTCGGACAATCGATCGCATGAATGGTCAACCCCCTCCCCCGGGTAATATACCCACGAATCGGCTCACCAGGAACCGGCTTACAGCACTTGGAGAGTTGCATCAAGACATCTTTGGTTCCCCCAAACTTCACAGATCCCTCCCGAAGGAGACCAGGCAATTTTTGCTGCGGAGAGAGAGGGACGCTCTTCGGGAAAGGCAAATGCACTTGTTCAGTCCCTTCATGAAAATGATTCACAATTTGATCCGGGGACAAACGCCCGAATCCAACTTGTCGAATCAATTCTTCCACCGTTTCACTGCCCTTCGCCTTAGCCATAGACAGGAGGCGATCAGATTTCAGCGATTGCGCGACAGGGAGATTTTGTCGCCGGAATTCTTGTTCCAACAGACGTCGACCAAGTTCTAGTGCCCGTTTCTGCTCTTCAACCTTAAACCAATGCTTGATTTTCGTTTTTGCCCGCGAAGTTCGGACAAATTTCAACCAACCCCGATGAGGTACCTGCGAGGGGGAAGTCAGAATCTCCACCATATCCCCACTACTTAATTGATAACGGAGAGGAACTAATTTTCCATTAATCTTCGCCCCTACACAATGATCCCCGATTTCCGTATGAATCGCATACGCAAAGTCTAAGGGGGTCGCCCCAACAGGAATCTCCCGCACTTCCCCCTTTGGCGTAAACACAAACACGACATCATGGAATAAATCCAATTTAACCGAATCCATAAATTGGCGGTTATCAGCAAGGTCCTTATGCCATTCAACAAACTGCCTGAGCCAACTAAACACCTGTTCGTCCCGTCCGCCAACTTTTCCCGGCTCCTTATACAGCCAATGGGCTGCCACACCATATTCATTGATTCGATGCATATCCGCCGTCCGGATTTGGAATTCCACATACTCACCTTGGGGGCCAACCACCGTGGTGTGTAACGATTGATACAAGTTCGAACGTGGAGTCGCGATATAATCTTTAAAGCGACCAGGGACAGGAGGCCAAATTGAATGAAGCAATCCCAAAGTGGCGTAACAATTCATTTTGGTATCCGTCACAATCCGAACCGCCGTCAAATCAAAAATTTCGTCAAAAGAGACTGACCGGCGCTCCATTTTCTGATAGATGCTGAAGAGATGCTTGGGACGTCCATCAATCTGTCCTGGCAGCCCTGCGTCCGAAAGCGCCTGCTGAGCCAGGTGAATCAGGGATTGAATATATTCCTGTCGCTCCTCATCCTTTTTGGCCAAACGTAGTTTCAAGTGAGACCAGGCGTCCGGTTCCAAATATTGAAAGCACAAATCCTCTAACTGCTGCTTAATCCAACTCATACCAAGCCGATTGGCTAACGGCGCATAGATCTCCATGGTTTCTTGCGCAATTTTTTTCCGTTTCTCGTCCGACAAGACCTCAAGAGTCTGCATGTTATGCAGTCGATCTGCCAATTTAATAAACACCACTCGAATATCATCGGCCATGGAGAGAACCATTTTGCGGAAATTTTCCGCTTGCTTTTCTTCATCAGTTTTAAAGGGAATTTGCCCGATTTTTGTGACGCCCTCAACTAAACGAGCCACGTCACTCCCAAATTCTTTTTCTAACTCGGCCCTGGTCGCTACGGTATCTTCGAGAGTGTCATGTAATAGTCCTGCGACAATCGCGGGAACATCCAATTTCAAAAAGGTCAAAATCCCGGCGACCGCTAACGGGTGTTGGACATAGGGCTCGCCCGTTTGTCGAGTTTGTCCTTCATGAGCTTTCGCGGAATAGTCATAGGCTCGTCTGATGAACTCGGTATCAGCCTCAGGGTGATAGGCCTTCACTTGATCCATAAGCTGTTCAATATCGGTCAAATGCGTCACGCCCATATTTTCAGTCCTTCATCAAAGTGCCTGGCGATATTGCCAACGAATCATAACAAAAAATAGAGAAAAATGCTGAGTCTCTTCCTTCCCGGGTCAGTAATCCGTGCCCCCCAACTCTAAGAAGGCCCTACAATTGAGAGGACCAATTTCCCCCTGAAGACATACGTCTCCCTAGGGTCCCATTCATCGACCGCGAGCAGCGAAGTGATATGCGAAAGATCAGTTGAGAGGCCGGAAGACCTCCACTGGAAATCAACTTGAGAAGAACAGGGAATGGTAAAGAAGTTAATATATCTGGCCAGAGAAAGAGGACAGGGAAAAATTTCTAGAAATCAACGAGCCATACGCATCTACTCTCCACCTTTTTGCACATAATTTTTCACAAATTCAGCCGCATTCTCTTCGAGAACTTTATCAATTTCATCAACCAGCTCATCCATTTCTTCTTTTAAGCGTTGGCCGGTCTCCGCAACATTTGGATCAGCTTGAACGTCGTCTGACTCTTTGGGAGAGCTAGGCTTTCGAGATTCATATTTTCGCTCTTGCTTGTCCATGGTGCACCTCCTTGGTCAAGTCGATGAGACAACTCAATTTCAGCCTACTCCACACTTTCTCCAACCGTCAAGACAAGTATTGCCACCCTCTCCGACTTCGTTGCTCCCTTCATAGCATTATGATAAATTGCCTCCCGCGGGCGATTAGCTCAGTGGAAGAGCGCTTCCTTCACACGGAAGAGGCCACTGGTTCGATCCCAGTATCGCCCACCATGAGATCCATCTTTCCTGGATCAATTTCTTCACGTCACTCTCGTTGCTCGCGTCATTGCAAGTAAGATCGCGGCCTTCTTGATTGTGGAGTTGTCACCCACTACTCGACTTGGCCTCAAGCACGCCAGTCGCCCTTACTCTAGACCACATCCATATTTCCTCAAGGGCCAGCAAAAATGTCAAAAACTATCAACCACTCCAATCGACTGCACAGAAAGATAAAAAAGACACCAAATCTTCTCAAAGCGTTCATGCTTTTTTGCTTGCTCCCACATTGCGCCAGCGGTCCCCCTCCCTCGGCCCTCCCGCCTTCTGAAAGCGACCTCAACCTCTTAGGAAAGGCCACCTTGTGCCAAACCAAAGCAGAAGCTCAAACGAGTTGGCTGCAACCCGGCGTGCATGAATCCCCATGGGGGGGAGGAAGCGAAGTCTTTCAAGAGATCACCTCACCCAACAAGGAAGCACAATGGTTCATGTTCAATGAAGATCAGACTCTTGTAGGCGTCATCACCGTATTCCCGCGTGGTCTGTCTTTAGAGGGCTATCCGAAACTTCACCAGACCCTTTCCCAATTACCGCCGGCTCGTGAGTTCTTTTTTCATTCTTCCCAGCTCCTAAAAGAGCAAGCCCCCGATTCTGGCACCTTGCATCGAACCGGAGAAGCGACAACCACGCATCAATATTTCATGAGACACACCAAAGGGCAAACAGACCAACTGGTCATGGCGGTTTTCGTTCTTGATCCCTATGAAACCATTTTAGATGGCAGTCATCCCAAATTTCTTTCCTATATTGAAGAACCTGATACCCCGGAGAAAGACCTCCCGAGCGTGAGTGGGAAATTAGAGCCCGAGAAAGAATTCTTAGGACTTCAGCAATTTGCCAGAGGAGAGATCGCCTTATTTGCGTCCTGTGGCAACAAACAGCCAGATATAGCCTTGGACGCCTATCAAAAAGCTATTCAATATGGATTATCTGATCAGAAACAGTTAGCGGAAGCCCACCATCGCCTTGGATTGGCCTTACGAAGCGTGGGCAGACTACCAGAAGCCACAGCCACTTTGGAGCAGGCCCTGACCATTCAGCCACACTCCGCAGTAATCTTAAATAGTTATGGCTCGGTTCTGGCGCAACTGGGAAAATGGCCCAAAGCTATCGAAACCTATGAGCAGGCTTTGGCCTTACAGCCAAACTATGCTCAGGCCCGATTCAATTTAGCTGAAGCTTTTGAATCACAAAACCCCAAACGCGCCATTCAAGAATATGAGACATTCCTGATATTAGCAGAGGACAATCCTGAGGAATCGACAAAAGTTGGCCTGGCCAGAGGTAAAATCAAGGCCTTACAAGGTGGAGCCAAACAGTAGCGAATCTATGATCAACCGTCGTGCAAAAGACCAGGTTTAAGAACTGTTCATGGCAAGAAACCTGCTTTGTGAACACGCCACACCCTAAGCCTTCATGAAATTTTATGCTGTTCGCCGAGGCCGCACGACGGGCATCTTTGAGAGTTGGGATGCCTGCCGGGCCCAAGTACATCATTTTCCTGGCGCCGAATATAAAGCCTTCCCCAACCGAGAAGAAGCCAAAGCCTTTCTTTTATCTCGTTCAATCAGCCAATCAATCAAACCAATCAAGAAGAAGCGAACAACATCCTCGCCCTCGAGTATTGAAGTTTGGGTCGATGGATCCTGTTTCCCCCAAGGCGACGGCTCACTTCGACTGGGATGGGGATTACTGGTCAAAAAAAATGGTGCAGAAATTCACAGAGACAAGGGCAACGACATTCCGGAAGCAGCCATGAACCACCGAAATGTCGCTGGGGAAATTCTTGCCATTCTCAAAGCCATCCAATGGTGTCAATCAGAAGAGATAACAGAAATGACGATCTATTTTGACTACCAAGGCTTAGAAAGTTGGGCAACCGGAAGCTGGCGCGCCAAACTGCCATTTACCCAAGCCTACGCACAGGCGGTCAACGAATCAGGTCTCACTATTCACTGGGTCAAAGTGAAGTCTCACTCCGGGGATCCGGAAAATGATCTTGTGGATCAACTTGCGAAAGAAGGGGCTCAGGGGAAGTAAGAAAGAAGTGGTTTTAGGACGCTTTCCACAATCACGAGCAGAAAGGCACGAATCAAAGGCGAGTTACAGTTTTCCTTCTCCTTTTAAATAGTTCCGGAAACGGGTCATCAGTTCATCACCCAATACACCAACATCAGGCTTTTTCTTCATATAATCCCTGATCTCATCCAAGCGATGTTCCGCCTGTTCATTCCCCTTTAATCGTTTAACTTTTTGCATGGCATCGCCAAACGCATCAAAGGTTAGTTCCTGATAGCCAAAACTTCGAATCCGCTTGACGGCTTTCATCATCGCTTCATTACGAAAGGTGGTGAGGTGCTCAGAGTCGATAATGGGTAGCCCGAGCTTTCTAGCCCGACGCTCTGCGGCTTTTCGAATCCCGCTTCGGACAAAATCCGGTGAGGTATGAAGACGTTTCCAGGCTTCATCCGTCCACGCCACCTGAGTGGGTGGGGCCTCCCAAAGACGAACCAAGGTCTTAGCATCAATCTTCACGATCCCTTGCTCCCTGGCTAAGTCCTCGGCATCCCGCTTTAACATATCCGTCACAAATTCCATGGCAATCGGAGGTGAATCCTCAATGCGTTTATTCAACAGGGCCAAGGCTTCATCGGTCCATTCCATAGGCACGCTGTTCTCAAGCGGAAAATCCCCTAAGGCTTCGACCTTTTCAAATAATTCCACATTCACTTCCAAATGACCGCGTTCTTTGGCCACATCTTCAGCGATCCTGCCAATCATGCTTCGCATGAACTCGGGAACGGCCTCTAATCGCTTCCGCGCCTCGGCAGTCCAGGGGAGTTTCCCTTGAGCCATATCCTCGGCAGCCTGGGTCATGCCTGCCGCCCCACCCATCGAGCCCATCATTTGCTGCTTGAATTGGTCTAAAATATCAGCTGTAATTTCTGCATATCCCAATTCTTTCGCCTTTTTTTCTGCAAGACGACGCACCATTCCTCTCAGAAACGAGGGAGCGCGTTCCAGTCGAGACAAGGCCTCTTCCGTCCAAAGAATCTCTTGCTCAGTTTGAGATGGCTCGGCAGTAGACATGGTTTAGACAGAGGGTACTTCTGGGTTTAATAATTCCTTGATCTCTTTGCCAGCTTTAAAAAACGGCATACGCTTTTCAGGGACAGACACCGATTCTCCCGTTTTGGGGTTACGGCCTTCTTTGGTCTGGCGGTGCCGAAGACGAAAGCTCCCAAACCCACGAATTTCAGTTTTTTCTCCACGCTTTAAAGAATCACGGATAGAATCAAAAATGGTGTTAACTACTAACTCGGCTTGTCTTCGACTCAATTGGGGTGCTTTTTCCGCCAACTTTTCGATGAGATCCGCTTTTGTCATCCGATCCTCCTTCTCCCAGCAACCCGCTTCTCTAAACTCTAGCCTTGACGCTGAGCATGCCTCATTACCAGCAGTAATTGATCCATCTTGCCACTTGCCAGGATCAGGCCACCCAAAGGTACAGCAACGGCGTGGAAAAATGAGTCGTGGCAAAGGTCCGAATACTCCCAAGGAATGTGTTTTCAAGTAAATCCCTGAACGAAAACGTCTTGCTCACCTCCATGACCCGTGGCTCACCCTCAATGCCGCCTAATTCCCCAGCCAACTTAATGGCATCGTGCAAATCCCCGATATCATCAACCAACAAAATAGACTTGGCCTGCTGCCCCGTAAAGACTCGCCCATCTGCTAACTGCTCGACTTCAGCCACATCCAAGGACCGCCCCTCGGCCACAGCATCGATAAATTGATGATGCACATCATTCATCACCAACTCTAATACTTTGCGATCTTCATCATTCATGGGACGGAAAGGAGAGCCAATATCTTTATATTTCCCACTTTTGACCACAATGTTTGTGACACCGATTTTTTCGAGTAACTCGTGAAAATTCGCCAATTGCATAATCACACCAATACTTCCCGTCAAGGTCCCAGGATTAGCCAGAATGCGATCAGTGGCCACAGCAATGTAATAGCCTCCGGAAGCCGCCACCGTGCCCATGGAAGCGATTACTGTTTTATTCTTTTCTTTCCTCACCCTCCTAACGGCATTGTAAATTTCCTGAGAAGGTGCCACCCCCCCTCCCGGGCTATCAATTCTCACCACAATCGCCTTAACCAAAGGATCGTCAGCGAAGGTTTTCAGGTCTTTGACCGTCTGATACGAATCAAGAATGGGACCTTCAACCCGAACAATGGCTACGCCATCCTTACCTGCTAACAGCAACTCAGGGATGAGACTTTTCCCAACACTAAACAGGACAAGACCTCCGAGGATCATCCACAGCACGCGTTTCCATCGAGGATACTCATTACTCATAGTATTCGGGTTTGGTCATACACACCCACGCTCATCCAATCATCCTGCCCATGAAGGCTATTCGTCTTCATCCCCTTGATTTTTCTTTTGGACAACTCGCCCAAGGCTTTGATCAACGCTGCCTTGAGAGCTATTAAACTCAGCAACCTCACTTTGCTCTAGATCCTTCAAATGCTCCCAAAGACTTAAAGCAATTTTCCGATCTTCACAGTCGACCTTGACGATTTTCGCGGCGACTTCCTGCCCAACAGCAAACTTTTCTTCCAGCCGTTCCTGCACATCTGGCCCGATCTCGCTGATATGAATCAATCCTTCCACTCCGCCTTCTAATTCCACGAATACACCAAAGTCGGCGATTTTGGAAACTTTGCCGGTGGTGGTTTCGCCAACATGATATTGCTGCGGAATTTCGGATGCCCATGGATCCGAGACCAGCTGTTTATATCCCAAAGACAACCGTTCTTTTTCTTTGTCAATTTTTAAAATAACGGCTTTGACCGATTGCCCCTTCTTAAAGAGCTCGGAAGGATGCTTAATGTGTTTGGTCCATGACATATCAGAAATATGGATCAACCCATCGACACCTTCATCTAAACCCACAAAGGCACCAAAATCGGTCACACTTTTCACTTTGCCTTCAATCTCTGTGCCTTCAGGGTACTTGTCCTCAATAATATCCCAAGGGTTTGGAGCCGTTTGCTTCATGCCAAGAGAAATCTTCCGACTATGCTGGTCAACATGGAGCACCTGAGCCTCAATGGTATCACCCACCGACACCACCTTTGAGGGATGGCGAACCTCATGAGTCCATGACATTTCCGACACATGGACTAAACCTTCAACGCCTGGCTCCAATTCGATAAACGCGCCATAGTCAGTCAGGCTCACCACTTTCCCGTTCACGCGACTCCTTGCCGGGTATTTTTCTTCAACTTTTGTCCAGGGATCAGGAGATTTTTGCTTAACACCCAAGGAGATACGACCCGTTTCCCGATCGTATTTCAACACTAAGACTTCAACACGATCTCCAATGGAGAACATGTCCGAGGGATGTCCCACTCGCCCCCAGGAAATATCCGTAATATGCAACAGGCCATCAATGCCACCCAAGTCCAAGAACGCCCCATAATCCGTGATGTTCTTCACAGTCCCTTCAATCAACTGCCCTTCAGACAACGTAGACAAAGTCGATTGTCTTCGTTTATCTCGGGTTTCTTCGAGAAGCGCCCGTCGGGAGACCACCACATTGCCCCGACGATGATTAATCTTAATGATTTTAAAGTTATACGTTTTCCCGACCAGTCCATCCAAGTCCCTAACCGGCGTCAAGTCAATTTGCGATCCCGGCAAAAAGGCCTTTACGCCAATATCGACGATCATGCCGCCCTTAATTCGCGAAATGACTTTTCCTTGCACTTGCTTTTCATCTTTATGGGCAACTTCCAAATCCTCCCACACTTTCATCTTGTCGGCTTTTTCTTTGGAGAGGAGCAAATTGCCATCCGCATCTTCACATTGCTCGATATACACTTGAACCGGGTCATTTACCGCCAGCTGTTCCAGCTCTTCCGGAGAGAATTGGTCGGCAGGAATCATGCCTTCAGACTTATAACCAATGTCCACGACCACTCGATCTCGCTGGATATCAATCACCCTGCCCTCGGTAATCGTTCCTTCTTCAATATTTTTAAACGTTTCATCATATAAAGCGGCAAGGGTTTCGCGATCCATTTTTTCAGGTTGTTGAGTAAGAGTATTCATCCGACTTTTGATACCTCCAGCAGAGTTGGGCGGGTTAAATGGTGATTGCCATGATTTATTCGCACAGTTTACTTCTTGAATCTGTCTTATAGGCCTGCCGGGTCGGAGAGGGAACGCCACCCAGTTGAGCAATATTATCCATTACAGAAACCGATACGTCCTCATAAAATTTTTTAACACTCTCCCCCTCATCTTTACAAAATTTCAACGGTTTTCCAAAGATGACCCTTATCGGAAAAAGCCGTGGCCATCGTGCCCGAGTGGGAAGAACTGTAAAGGTACCAGAAATATACACAGGAATCACCTGGCATTGTGATTCAGCCACTAAATAGCCAAGGCCTAGCTTCCCGATATGCAAGGACCCGTCCTCCGTTCTTCTTCCCTCAGGGAAAATAACTACGGGTTCCCCTGCTTTCAGGTGAGAGAGAGCCCGCCCAAACGCCTTTCTGTCCAGCCGATGAGTTTTCAGAGGGATCCAGCCAAGCTTTCGTATCGCCCAATTCAGGTACCGATAGGGAAATAGGCTATCCCTCCCTAAATAAAAAACCCGCCGCGGGATCGCACACCCTAACAGGGGAATATCAAGATAGCTGGCATGGTTTGCCGCAACGATGACACCGCCCGTCTTGGGAAAGTGTTGGGCACCCTCTGTCCGAAAGCGAAACACGAGGCGCGCCAACCCATTAAACAGTATCCATAACAGCCCATAGACCACTCCACTCACAAACGATCCGCTATGATTTCCATCATATGTCCGACAACTTCCTCAACAGACCGTTGAGAGGTATCAATCATGATCGCCTCAGGCGCTGGACGTAAAGGATCCACTGTTCTGGTCCGGTCACGATCATCTCGAACGGCCATATCTTCACGCACGGTCTTCAGATGAATCTCTTGACCTTGTTGAACCATCTCTTGTTGGCGCCGGTTTGCGCGAACCTCCAAATCCGCATCAAGAAAAAACTTCACATCAGCACTTGGGAATACTCGTGTCCCCATATCCCTTCCTTCAGCGACAACCCCGACCTCCCCGCCAATTTCTCGCTGAACCGGGAGTAACCAGTCCCTCACCGGTTGAAGCGCCGCAACGCAGGAAGCCAACTGGCTAATGGCTGGAGTTCGGATGACCTCTTGGTCAATCGCCTGCCCATCAACCCAAATGGAAAGACCCTTCTTCCCCGGCATCAATCGCAGAACCGTGCGAGCAAGAAGTGATTGGATCTGGCGAAGACTGGTTGCGTCGACTTGTTCTTGTTGAACTTTCCAGGCAATCGCTCGATACAAAGCCCCAGTGTCCAGGTAAACATATCCGAGACGTGCAGCCAAACACTTGGCCACAGTGCTCTTCCCGACTCCAGCTGGACCGTCAATAGTGATCAGCAATCGACGACGTTGAACGGTCCTGTTCTCCTCTCACGGCGTGATTTCTGGGGTATTATAATGGTCACTGAGAATTTGTCAATAAATCCAACAGC
>Ga0224501_10004799_pt1 | contig 10669 bp, 3 predicted proteins | sample SF_Oct11_sed_USG_4_FD_169105 | JGI IMG/M metagenome (GOLD analysis project Ga0224501, IMG submission 169105) | Sediment microbial communities from San Francisco Bay, California, United States - SF_Oct11_sed_USGS_8_1 | ecosystem: Environmental > Aquatic > Marine > Sediment | place: USA...
CGGTTGATCCGCTCAACGACACGGTATAATAGGTCGCATTGGGCAGCCCGGTGATCTCGTACTGGCTGAAGGTGGAGTCCACCGTGCCCGCCAGCGGCGTGCTCTCGGTCAGTACGACCGGCGTGGTCTTACCCTCGTTGATGTTGGTGCCCTCGGTCACGTTCAGGGTGAACGCTCCGCCCAGGTATCCGGCTTCGGTGATCTTGAAGAAGATATCGCTGCCGTTGCTGGTAATGGTGCAGGCATCGGTGCCGGTGATATCGGTAACTCCGCCGCCGCAGACCACCGTGGTGTAGGTGCTGTCCGCTCCGTATACATACAATCCTCCATAGCCGGTCTTGGCCATGGAAACCGTATAGGACTTCCCGGCGGTGGTCCCGGAGTACCTGTAGTAGCTGGTGGTGGAATCCACCGAGGCCGAGTACGGCAGGAGCACTGCCGTGAGGGCTACCGGCGAGCTCGGGCTGCCCTGGGACACGTTGGTGGAGGGCGCCTCCTCAATGGTGAATGAGGAGCCGTACTGGCGGGCCGAGTTACCCGAAGCGGAGAATGGCATGGCCTTGATGACGAGAGTTCCGTCGGCAGGCGTGGTCACCGCCAGGGAAAGCTGACCTCCAGCGTCCAGTTGGGTGGTCTGTTGCAGCAGGTTGGCCCCGCTGTCGTAGATATAGAAAATCGCATAGGGATTTCCGGTGTTGGTGAAGGTGAGCACATGCCCGCTGCCGGCCGCCGCGCTCAGGGAGTAGAAGCTCTCCGTGGAGTCCACCGTGCCGTTGAAGGGGTTGGAGGCCAGGTCAAGGGGCGTGGCCAGCGTGCCCTGCTTCAGGTTGGTGCTCTCCGTGGCGGTAAGGGTGTACGAGGAACCGTTGCTGCCGTATACGACCACCAGCAGTTCGGTGGTTCCGGCGGGCACGGTGGCCGTACAGGCCATCTTTGGTGCGATGGTGACCCCGGTGCAATACGTGGTGGTGTTTCCGAGATTCTTGACGTATAAGGATGCCGGATTTTCCACATAATTGGTCAGTGCCACGGATACCGCGGTGTTCTCGGTGACGCTCAGTGAGTAGTAACTGCTGCCTTCCACACCCACCTGTCCCTCGTGCGTGCCGGTCACGGAAATGGGCGAGCCAATGGAGCCTTCACTGGTGTAAGTGGGAATTTCCCGCACCGTGAGCAGGAAGGGCGTGCCGATGGTGCTGGTGGTTTGTACCTCCACATCCAGCGTGATATCGGCGGCGCTGGCCTGCAACAGGCAGCCGGAGAAGGTGCTGGACCACCCGCCCCAGCAGGTATCGCTGTTATGGGAACCCATCACCTGTGCTCCCTGCTCCAGGCCGGAGATGAAGACCTCGTACAACACGCCGGTGTTGATGGATACCCGGTAATAGCTGTAGCCGTAATAACCGGCGAGCTTGGAAACCTGGCCCTGGTAATCGGTCACGGGGGCGGTGCCCAGGTTCACGATCGAACCGTCTCCCTCGGTGACCCAGATCTGCTCCACCTTCAGGCTGTATTCACTGCCAAGGGTGTAGGGGCCGTCCACCTTGATGTGCAGGAAGCTGTTTCCGATGGTGCCGTCCACGGCCTTGACGTCACAACGCTCGTCATTGGTGACTGTGTTTTTGCTGGAGCAATCGGCCGGCGGGCTGAGATTCCAGGGGAAATCATCGGTGACGTACAGGTCCGCGTCCCCGGTCTGGTTCAGCAGGGATACCCGGTAGGTGTAGCCCGGCTCCACGGCCACCTTGTAGTAGCTGTAGCCCATGCTGACGCTTCCGGCATATGTCACGGACTTGTTGGCGGGGCTGAGTTCCTGTCCCGGATTGATATCCAGGGGTGAGGCCAGTTCGCCCTCGGCCACCGGGCCGCTGTCCACGGTGAGGGTGTAGCCCGATCCATTGAAGGAGTCAATTCCCCTTACCCGGATCAGCATTTTGTCCGTGGTGGCCCCGGTGCCGCCTTCAAAGACTGCGTCCAGGGTGGAGTGGCCGGAAGCAGAACAGCAAATACTGGACCAGGTAATCGGAATTCCTCCTGAGCCCTCGCTGACATCCAAATAAACATTATAGGGAACAACAGCCGTGATTCCGGACAGGCTTACGGTGTAATAAGTGTTGGGATCAACCGTGAGCATGTAGTAGCTGTCCCCATGGCCCACCTGGCCGCTGTTGTAGACCACGGGGAAGGTGCTGCTGTCCAGGGTGATCGGAACATCCAGCGTACCCTCGTCCTGGTAGCCGGTGTTTGCCGCCAGGGTAAAGGTGGCTCCGTCCAGGGTTTTGTCAGACAACTCTGCTCTTATGTAGAGCAGGTTACCCGTGGTGGTCAGGGTCACATGGTGGTCGTTGCCGGAATATGTCTGCGCGTGCGGGATTATTACTCCAGTAAAGCCCTCACCTGAGTATATTGTGAGAACCATCTCCTCGGTGGCTCCCGAAGTGAGAATCTCGTAGGTCGATCCGGCGTCTACCGAAAGCACGTAATAGCTGTACTGCTGTTGCACCTGGCCGCCGGTGTAGTTCAGGGGGGTGCCGGCGGGGGCGCTGCCCAGGTGCACAGGGGCATCAATGGCGCCCACGTTGGCCGGGGCGTTGACCACCTCCAGGGTATAATAGGCCCCGCCGATGTTGCCCCCGGTAGTGAAAACTAAAATTTTTGCCAGGGCATCCTTGGCTGTGAACAGACAGCTGGTTGTGACTGCATTAGAACAGACCTCAACTCCGCCGGTGCTGGCGGCAAAGGCAAGGCTGGTGGCGCTGGGATTGGAAATGGAGATTTTGTAGCCCACGCCGGGGGTGGTGTCGAAGGAGTAGTAGCTTGTGTATGTGTAAAGAGCGTGTTTGCCATCGCTCACCTGCCCGGTAAAACTGATGGGAAGGGCGCTGCCCAGGTCTATGGGGTTGGCGTTGGTACCCTCGTCGGCCGGGGCCGTGGTTACTGCCAGGGTGTGCCTAATGCCGGTATCTGCGTAGGAGTAGTCCGAAACCGTAAGGAACATCTCGGAGCCCGGGGCCTTCAGCAGGCAGTTCTCATTTGCATCGGTGTATCCATCAGAAACTTCACAGACCGGCGTGGTGAAGGCGCTGTCGGAATACACATGCAGGCCGTATTTGCTGCTGCTGGTCACCTTGAACCGGTAGCCGGTGCCGGGGGTGACTCCCACCTTGTAATAGGATTTGCCGTACTGGCTCACTTGGCCATCATAGCTAAGGGGTTCCGGGCCCAGATTGACCGGATTGGCCGCTGTGCCCTCGTTCACGTTGCCCGCCACCACCTTGATCTGGAAGTAGCTGCCCGCGGTGGTATTGGCTCCGTCCACCGAGAAGTACACCGGGGAGGTTTCCGGGATGATGGTGCAGACCTCGCTGGCGGTGCCCGCGTTGTCGCTGGTGCACTCCAGGGTGGTGAACATGTCCGAATACAGGCTCAGGGAAACATCAGCGCTCACCGGAACGATGGTGATGGTGTAGCCGGTGCCGGGGGTTACCGTAATCTCATAGTAGCTGGTGGTTTCATCCACCTGGCCCTGCTTGTTGATGCCGCTGTCACCGGTGCCAACCTGCTCGGGCTCGGTGAGGCTTCCCTGGGCCTTCGGCGGAGGCAGGGTAGTCTCTTCCTCTTCTTCACCGCCGCATCCGGTGAGCGTTATCATCAGGGATGCAACGAACAATACCGCGAGAATTGATTTCAGCTTGATCAACATGGCCCTTCTCCTGATTATTGAATGAACCGTATGAATATTTACGGTGTGCTTTTGCCCAAAAAAGTCAGGGATAAGAAATCCCTGCGGAAAAGCGTCGTGTTTTCAACCGCTAATTCCCGCTTTTTAGTTCCCCGTTCAGAATAAAAAAACAAAATATTCTGAAAATTATACCCAGAATATTCTCGGAATGCAAAAAGAGAAAAAGGCAAAAAGGAGGGATAATTGATTTTTGTTAAATAAAACTGGCGGTGGGGCCGTGGGAACAAGGGCTATAGTTCAATGCTGGCCGAGGCCTTGATCTCAACGCTTTCCGCTGCGCCCTGGCTTTCCGCGTAGGCCGCTTCCACATCGTCCTTGCTGATGGATACCCGGAGGGTCCCGGATGTTACGCCGGTACAATCGGTGGTGGTGGCGGTGATGGTGTATTTGACCTGGGAGTCGGTGTCGTAGCTGGCGGTGAAGGACTGGATCCAACCGGAGGAAACGGTGGCGGTGGTGGTGGAATCACCGCCGGCGTTGGTGTAGGTGACGGATGACCCGCTGCAATCCGAGGTGAGGTCGTAGGTGATCTTCACCTCGTCTTCCGCCGGGGCGCAGGCCGCCAGCAGCAATGTAATAACCAGCATTGCGGTAGCCAGCGGTGTGGCTGCCAGCGGGGCCCGCGTAATCTGTCGTTTCAGCCACGCCGTGGCGAGTACTCCGGTTGTTCTTGCTTTCATCTGTGTTCCCATCGGTTTTATCAGGGGCCGGCTTACGCCCCGGCCAATACCCCCCGGCGTTATGCCGTGCTCCGATTTCAGCGGCTGCATATACTTGTTTCTAACCCATCCCGGGCCGGAAGGAAACCAGGAGGCTCACTCAGTATTTCCAGAGTATTCCCGGAGTGTCTCTGCGCTGTTTTCCTGCGCTGTTTTCCTGCGCTGTGTTCCTGCGCTGTGTTCCTGTGCGGTGCTTCCATAACGCTCATACAGAGCAGTCAAACGGGAAAAAAGCCGCCGGGTGCGCCTGCCTATATGGAGAAATATTGAAATCAGCACCCGGGGGCCTTGAAAACAGGAACAAAGACAGGGGGAAACTCGTCAAAATAAACAGGACATTTGCACAATTTTTTGTAAAAGCCCCCTTTCCGGGACAGGAAAAAAAAGAAACCGGTCAGATGAAAACAGAACCTTTTGGAAAACGGTATCAAACGAATCTCGAGACTCCGGGCCAGCGCCAGCTGCTGTCCGCCGGATTTTCTGTCGTAATATCAGCCGGGTCGGCCTCCTGGTTCACAGCCGGGCTGGCGCTGCTGGCGCTCACGGTGTTTTCGTTTATTTCAGGCCCGGAACATGCCCTGGCCCAGGAACGCTTCACCCTGACCGGGGCCTCCAGCAACAATTTCCCCCCCATCAATTTTCTCAACCAGGAAAATGAGCTGGATGGCTTTGGCCGGGCTCTTGCCGAGGCGGTGGTGCGCGAGGCGGGGGGAAAACTCAACAGCATCCACTCTCCGTTCTGGAAGGATGTGACGGACTGGCTGGACAGGGGCGAGGCCGATTTTATCCATGATACGGGCTATACCCCGGAGCGCGAGAGCCAGTTTGACTTCACCAAGCCCATCCTGAGCATGAACGAGGTGATATTCGTCCAGGAAAACCGTTACGACATCCTTTCGTTCAATGATCTCAAGGGAAAAACGGTGGCCTGCATTGAAAACCATATCACCCATCACTATCTGAAGCGGTTTCCCGAGATAAAGTGCCGGACCGAAACCACCCCCCTGAGGGGGCTCTACGCTCTGGTGGAGGGCAACGTGGATGCCTTTGTGTATCCGGAGGAGATCGTGCGCTTTCTGGCTCAGAAAATGCGGATGAGCAACCGGGTCAAGGTGGAGGGAGAACCCCTGCGGACCCTGCACTGGGCCATGACGGTAAAAAAAGGCAACCGTGAGGTGCTGGACCTGCTTAACCTGGGTCTGGAGCGTGTCCGGCAAAGTGGTGAGTACCAGGTTATTTATGAACGGTTCTTTGGCCGGTCGCTGCTGGCCGGATACACCAGGGACGAGGTGCTGCTGGTGGTGGGCCTGTCGGTGATGGTGTCCCTGCTGGTGGGCGGACTGGGCATCATGACGTTATTCATGCGACGGCTGCGCGCTTCCAGGTCAGAGCTGAAGAAAAGCCTGCACATGATCAGGGAGGTGGACGCCGAACTCAAGGAGAGCGAGGACCGGTTCCGCCGGCTGGTGGAAACGACTCCGCACGGCATATTCAACGTGGATATCAACGGGCTGATTCTTTACAGCAATCCGGCTCACCACTCTATCTACGGCTATGGGCCCGGCCAGCTGATCGGCCGGGGGATTGACGATCTGTATCCCGGTATCAACGGCGAGGTCAGGGCCTCGGATTATTTCCGGAGTCTCATGAAGGGGATGCAGACCCAGGACAGTTTTGAATGCACAGTGAAAACCAGGGCCGGGAAAATGGTCGATATCCGCACCGACTGGTCATACCGGTATTCCCCGGAGGGCAAGATCAACGGCCTGGTCTGCGTGGTAACCAATGTGACCGAGGAGAACCTGGCCCGCGAGGCAACCCGCAGGCACCGCATATCGCTGGAGATAGTCCAGGGGCTTTCCAGCGTGGGAAGCTGGGACTGGGATATTACCAGGGGAGACCTGAAGTGGTCCAAGGAGGTCTTCCGGATCTTCGGACTTGAGCCCATGTCGCTCAATCCCACATATGAGGCTTTTTTCCAGTATGTGCATCCCGATGATCAGAATGCAGTCAACTCTTCCATCAAGGAAGCCTTGAAAACCGGAAATCCCTTCAGGATTGAGCACCGTGTTATGCGGGCAGACGGGGATATCCGCTTCGTGCTGGCCCAGGGCAAGCTGTTCGTTGATTCCATGGGTGAGCCGGTACGCATGCTGGGCGCCCTGCAGGACGTCACGGATATAAAACATGCCGAAAAGGAACTGCGCAAGTTCAACGAGCAACTGGAGCAAAGGGTTGAAAAGAGGACCGAGGAACTTAACCGGGAGAGAAACTTCATAGCCACCGTTCTGGATACCGAGGAGGCCCTGGTGCTGGTGCTGGACAGCCAGGGAAAAATCGTGCGGTTCAACCGGGCCTGCGAGCAGCTTACCGGATACTCCCGGGAAGAAATCATGGGGCACAAGGTCTGGGACTTCCTGTTGCCGCAGGAGGTGATTCCCAATGTGATGAATGTGTTCAGTAGCCTGGCGGCGGGAGACTTCCCCAACCAGTATGAGAACGAATGGGTGACCCGTGATGGGGGGCGCCGGTTGATAGCCTGGCGCAACAGCGCCATTCTCGATACGACCGGCAAAGTCAGGTTTGTCATCGCCACCGGGCTCGATATAACCCAGACCCGCGCGGCCGAGGTGGAGTTGGCCGAGGCCCGCTCGCGGCTGGAGTACCTGGTGAGAAACAGCCCGGCTGTGATATATGCGGCCAGCGCCGAACCCGGTGTGGGAGCAACCTATATCAGCTCCAACGTGCGGGACCTGCTGGGCTATGAATCCGACGAACTGTTGTCCGACCCGGACTTTCTGAAAAAGTCCATCCACCCCGATGACCTGGGCAAGGTTGAGCAGCAGTACCCGGAGATATCAACCCAGGGACAGGTGATTTATGAGTACCGCATAAAGCGCAAGGACGGCACTTATGTCTGGGTCCGGGACAGCCTCTTGCTTATCAGCGATGAAGAGGGCAGCCCCCGCGAGGTGGTGGGGGTCTGGCTTGATGTTACCGGCAAGGTCAAGGCCGAACAGGAGCTGGCCCGGGCCAATGAGGAGCTTCTCAAGCAGCAGAAACTTGCGGCGCTGGGGCAGTTGACGGCCACTGTCAGCCATGAGCTGCGCAATCCGCTGGGAACAATCAAGACCTCGCTTTTCACGGTCAGGGAAAGGGTCAGGACAGGCAAGGTGAATGAACTGGATAAGCCGCTGGAAAGGATGGACCGCAATATCCAGCGCTGCGACAATATTATCACCGATCTGCTCGACTATACCCGCACCCGTCCGCCGAACCTGATGGAAACAAATCTGGATGACTGGATGGAGGAACTGCTGGAGGAACAGAAGTTCCCTCCCTGGATAAAGGTCAGGCATTACTCGGGCACCAGGGGGCTGACATTTTCCCTGGACAGGGATCATCTCCGCCGGGCCGTTGTGAACCTTTGCGAAAACAGCGTCCAGGCCATGAGCCAGGCCCGCAAGGCCATTGGCCAGAAAAACCCCGATGGGGAAGAGAACAGCCTCAACGGAAAGCAGGGGAAGAATGCCTGGCGGCTGAGCATTAAAACGAAAAAGGAAAACGGGCGGTTGCGCATCTCCATCAGCGATACCGGGCCGGGAATTCCTGATGATGTGCTGCCCAAGGTATTTGAACCCATGTTCAGCACCAAGAATTTCGGGGTGGGGCTGGGTCTTCCCATAGTACGCCAGATGATGGAGCAGGATGGCGGAGGGGTTGAAATTCATACCAGTTCGGGACAGGGAACCACGGCGGAAATCTGGCTTCCCTTCAACAGCGAGAAGGATGTGGCATGAGCGTGAACAGGAAAATACTGGTGGTGGATGATGATCTGGACCTGGCCGAAAGCGTGGCGGAGATCCTAGAGCTGCAGGGATATCAGGCCTCGATTGCGGAAAACGGCCAGGAGGCACTGCGGTTGTTCAGCCGGGAAAAATACTCCCTGGTGCTGGTGGACGTGAAGATGCCGGGCATCAGCGGGGTGGAGGTTTTCCTGCGAATGTTCCAGGCGAACAAGGAAATACCGGTGCTGCTGATGAGCGCGTTTTCCGAAAAGGATCTGCTTGAACAGGCTGTCAGGGAAGGTGTCTCCGTGGTTGTGCCCAAGCCTTTCAATCCGGAACACATTTTGCGAATGGTGGATGTTTTGCTCAAGGGCAAGTCAGGCGCCAGACTGCTGGTGATGGATGATGACCGGGACCATCTGGCCAGCACCTCGGAAGTCCTTTTGTCCAGGGGCTACCGGGTGGATATGGCTCTCACTGGCCAGGAGGCCCTGAAAAAGGCCGGCAGCAGGAACTACGACCTCTTGCTGCTGGACTTTGTGCTGGACGACATGACAGGAGGCGAGGCCCTGAGCCGGTTGCGTTCGCAAGGGGTCCAGGCGCCGGTATGTTTCATGACTGCGTTTTTGGAGGAGATGAAGAAAAAGACCGCAGCCCTGGATATGCGTGACGTGTTGCGCAAGCCATTCAAGCCGGAACTGCTTGTGAGCACCGTTGATGAGATCACCGGAGGGGAGAATCCGGGTGGTAAAGGGAGCTAAGGTGTCTGCCTGTCCCTGCCGGCCCCTTGCCGTTCCAGGTGAGGGGGGTATTCAGCGGGTAGTTTGCATTGAATCGTATTTTTGAAGGGTGAACCATGGAAAAGAGCAAGGTGGAACACAAAAAACAGGTGCTGATAGTTGATGACGATCCTGATTTCGCCGATGCGCTGGCCGAGGTTTTCCAGTCGCTGGGCTATGATGTGATCACCGCAAACTCATTCCAGGACGGCCTCAGGGTGGCCCGTGAACAAAAGCCCATGGTGGCTTTTGTGGATGTGCAGCTGGGCACGGAGCGCGGCACCGGGATGGTGCCCCTGTTGCTGAAGGACAACCCGGATATGCTGTGCCTTGTCATGACGGCCTATACCGATGCCGATACGGTGATCGAGGCTCTCAAGGCCGGCGCATATGACTACCTGAGAAAACCCATCGACCTGTACGATGTCCAGCGGACTCTGGAAAGAAGCTTCGATGTGTTGCAGCTGAGGGAGGATAACAGCCAGGCTGTGAAAAACCTGCGCGACAGCGAACAGCGATACCGCAGCCTGGTGGAAGGCATCCCCCAGGGCATGCTGATTCACTCCAACGGCCGGCCTCTTTTCGTCAACCCGGAGTTCGTCAGAATATTCGGCTATGGCTCCATGAAGGAGGTTCTGGAGCTGAAGAAACTGGATATGCTGTTTGAAAATCCGCTGGAAGTGATGTCCCTGGCCACCAAAACGGCCCAGCTTCAGGACAGCGGTCCCGGCAAGGACGAAAGCGAGGACATGGTATCGGCCTATAAGGGCATGAGAAAGGATGGAAGCGAAGTCTGGTTCGAGCGGTTCCCGCAACCCATCCTGTGGGAAGGGCAGGCCGCCGAGCTGGTGTCGTTTCTGGATGTGAGCGAACGAATCAAGCTGGAGGAACAGCTGAGGCATTCCCAGAAGCTGGACGCGGTGGGGTATCTGGCCAGCGGGGTGGCCCATGACTTCAACAACCTCCTCCAGATCATCCGGGGATACGCCGAACTGGGCCTGAAGAGAAGCGGCGGCGATGAAAAACTTGTCGATGTCATGAACAAGGTCATGGACGCGGCGGAAAAAGGCGGCAGCCTCACGCGGCAGTTGCTGGCCTTCAGCCGCAAGGAGGTGATGAAGCTCAAGAGCCTCAATCTGCATGAGCTCACCGCCAATCTTGTGAAAATGCTCAAAAGGATCATCGGCGAGGATATCGAGCTGAGCCTGATTTTTCCCGATGACCTGCCGCGTCTGCAGGCCGACCCGGGCATGATTGAGCAGGTGCTTCTGAACCTTTGCGTGAACGCCAGGGACGCCATGCCCGATGGCGGACGGTTGGTAATCGAGGCCGAAAAGGTGGTGGTGGACCAGGACTACCGCAAGGTGAATCCCTGGGCCCGTGAGAAGCATTATGTCCAGCTTTCGGTGACCGATACAGGAACGGGCATGAGCCCGGAAGTGCTGGAAAAGGTTTTCGAGCCTTTCTTCACCACCAAGAAACTGGGCCGGGGCACCGGTCTGGGGCTCTCGGTCGCCTATGGAATCATCAAGCAGCACAGGGGGTTCATCTCTGTGTACAGCGAGGAGGGCCTGGGCACCACCTTCAGGATTTACCTGCCGGCCGAGTTCAACCCCCGGGAGCAGCAGGAGGAAAATGCCG
>Ga0224501_10004800_pt1 | contig 10668 bp, 14 predicted proteins | sample SF_Oct11_sed_USG_4_FD_169105 | JGI IMG/M metagenome (GOLD analysis project Ga0224501, IMG submission 169105) | Sediment microbial communities from San Francisco Bay, California, United States - SF_Oct11_sed_USGS_8_1 | ecosystem: Environmental > Aquatic > Marine > Sediment | place: USA...
CTTCACCTGTAAAGGGGACTTCTATGATCCCGACTTCCCTCATCAACTCGAAGTGATCAACAACAAGCTCCTTTCATTACTCAAAGCAGGTGAGACATCCGAAATTCCACCATAGATGTGTGCGGACCGATGACACATGTCATTTTCCAAATCAAACTGAGGTCATTTATGTGTGAATATTTATGCGATACTTGACTTGTTGCTTTATCTTACTGTCAGTTATATGTTGCTTTTTGTCCACAGACAAAGAGGAGCTTGTTGTGAAAAAAGTGGAACCGTGGAATAGTGTTAAAGTAACACTTAATCTTCCGCGGGATGCTGCTCAGCGACTCAAGGCGCTTGCCAATCAGAATGATGGTGCAGCTCTGCGGAGTGTTGGCATCATGTCCCTTCAAGTCGAAGGTAAGCAGCTGAAAATGGCACTATCCATCAGTTGGTCGACTGACAGTTTGCAGACACTATTAGAAGAGTCCTTGTGTTTACAGGTGATCGAATAATATCTCTCAAGTTATCGTCCAGCGGTAATGTCACGCCAAATCCAGGCCTGTCTCAGCAGCCATCTCGTGAGCCGGTTTCTGACTCCTTACTCGGTAATCTGTTTCAGTCAACGTCAAACAGGGTGAGTAATAATGTTGGCGTGTTGAGTTTGAAACCAGGTTTTAGTTTAAGCAGCATTTCATGCATCTATTCCCAACTTTTACCTAGGGTTTTTTTATTCATATTTCAAATATTTTTTTAGGCGACTGTCAATCCGCCAAATATGCTCGCTCCGTCAACCGGCTGCTTTTCGGACACGAAAACAAAGACTGCAGAGAGAAGGCAACGAAACCGACCACACCAAAAATCTAAATCTGTTCACTCAGTGGCCAAGCGTAATCGGATTAAAACGAACGCTGATGATGGTTCAGTTGTGCGCGGTTCGCATTCATCAGACTCTCTAAGCTCACTCAGCGGAGAGAAAGTTTCAGTCATATCACATTCTTATCTTCTGGACAATGCACTACCTTCGCGATTGGCAATGCCACTGAACCAATCAACCGTCGCCAGTCAGCACGTGGTTAGTCAGCGGGCGGAAACTATACCGATATCGCAAAGTATAATAGCCGGGCTGCTTAGCAGTACTCCTGACAGTAGAACGCCAATGACCAGACCTGCTGTTTCCGGCTTTTATCATCCACGAGCGAGTGTATCTAGTGCTATCAATATTAGTGGACATTCGTCGTTTGCTCGACATGTGGCTACATCCATAACCTGCGCGACAACTACATCGATAACCTGCGCAGTCACTACGTCTATAACCTGCGCGGAAACTACAGCTCCTGTAACCACTGCATCTATAATATCGCACAAAAACATTAAGAATGCTCCTCAGACTGGGGTCATACGTCAACATACGGACTCAGGGCATTCAGTGATTCGTCCGGTTATCCGTCTGCCGACCACAATTTTAGGACCCATTGCCATCGCGCAAGTATCTGACTCAACGTCGGCTTTGGTTACAACTGACAATACCTCTTCCAACAGTTGTTCATTGTTGAATGGCACACATATCCATCAGCTAGAAGGCGGGGATAATTCACAAATAGAAGGCTCCATTGTCATGGTTCCACCTGGTGGTATGAGGACACAGGGAGTGATCGTCAATAAATGTAAGAGCTTGTGTGGACACCTAAGCAATCTGACATCCATGATCAGCGTACATGTACTGCAATTATGAACTCCTGGGAAGGTTTACTGTCCTAAAGAGTTGGATACCCAAAAGAAATTGAGCCTACGGTCAATATCACGAATATCATCCAAACAGCGATTCTAAGATTTAGATGGAATAGGTTAACTTCCCTGAGCTCCCTAAATACTGGGGGGCTATCATGGTTTTAATCGTGTGTGCGTGTGTGTATAAATGCCCGCAATTTGAGTTTTTACATTGTAGCTGAAACGAATTCTACAGAAACAGAGTGTTCATCAGTGTCCAACTCTGCTGGCACCCCTGCAAACATTACCTCTTCCTCTTCTGCACAACTCAGTGTGATCCAGACCGCTCCTATCATCCAGTCTGGTCTTCAAAGGTTACCCCCCAGACAGACGAGTCCTTCAGCAACAACTCATTTGGTTATTGCCAACAAGGAGTTACCAAGTTCGACTCACGCCTCGGCAAATAGTATCGGTCGATCTGACACCGTTTTGGTGCCCCCCAAACCCAAGGAGTCAGACTCGACTCGCAGTTGGGTCAATCGCAGTTCCGAGCACTCGTCTCCACCCATCGCTGGTCTGTCGAGCTCTACTCACACGACACATGGTGACAAACCCAGTAAACCTGAACCGCCAAAAGAATCCCCAAATGTGACTGCTTGTTTGGAAGGATCTAACCCAGCTGCAACTGTATCTGAAACCAAAAGGCAGGAGCCCAGTGTTTCGCCATTACCAACAGGTAAGCTCTTCCTTATATTACTCTAGCGCTGTGCTGCTGTGCTGTAGTTTTGTAATTGATACAATCATGTGTCTTTCTACTTTGTAGGGACTAATGCTCGTGAAAATGTGGGCTCACGAAACAAATCTGAACCGGTGTACATATCAGTGGTGGAGCAGCAGCATTCTTCCGAACCAAGTTCAGAGCGCTCATCAGCCAAACGTTCCATGGAGTCAGTCAGTGTTATATGCAGACCTTCCGTGATTAGCCATGGTCTTCATGCGCTGGAGACATTTGTCGGACCGCCAATCTCTGCAGAATGTGCAGAGCAGGCTAAAACCAACGTCAATGTAGAGAAGGCTGTTCAAGAGACCAACACATCTGCTCATGTAAAGAATGATCGCAGCCCCGCTCCCAGTCCTGCTGAATCAGCCAGTCCATCTCACTCCGGTCCTAAGTTAGATGAACCATGCGAAAATGGTAGCTCAACCAGTACGGACTCTGGTGTCGTGGCGGGATCCCCGAAGAGTGACCTGTGTGCAACACCTCCTTATGGTGAGCTCAAAGCATTCTTGCTCTAATGCACTGACCGACGTATCCTTGTGCAAAAAAAGTTTCACCTCCTCATTCTGCATTGAAAATCAAGCCTATTCGTTATTTAATTGAACTTCTATAGTAGATCACAATGCTCTAGTTCTCTAATTCGGTAGATCGCACACATTGTTTTGATGTTGTATCAAAGATAAGGCTATCAACTTCATCACCAGAGGGTGAAAGTTCTTACAAAGAAATTGGAGTGGGAAGCGCGTTTCGAATGAGCATGATTATGAAATAACTGATTGATCAAATATGTGTTTTCGTTTATATGTATGCTTGGATGTAAAGTTACTCCCTATTAGTGCAGTGGATCTGCAGATGAAGTATTGGTTTGTTTCTTTATGTTACAGACGACCAGGCGGTGAAGGTAGAGCTAACGGCTATCCCGGAACCAGAACACCCTATAGCTAGTGTATACCAGCCTCCGGTGTCTGTAGTTATTCATTCAGACGCAGCAAAACGCAACTGTACAAATATTGTTCACCTAAGAGCAGGTCATACTCAGCCCGTGTCTGTCATCAGCTCAAGGAGGCCCTTACACGTCGCTCCTGCGATGCACTCAGTCCTGCTCAACAGACAACAGTCAAACCGCAGTGTTTCACAGGAGAATGTTTCATGCGTTCTTGCTTCAGCCAAGCCATTACAACAATATAGCACTGCTATTGCAGGAGATGGTAATAACTATTTGACTCTGATGCAGACCCATGGTGTGAAAACGGCTCTTCACACTGGTGTGATAGTCGGAGTCTCTGACTCCCGGCCTGTCGAACCTGTTATATCCTCACCACTGCGAACAAGGCCTATATATAATAGACCTCGGTGTGAACCAGTCGGTACTGGTAGTCCAAATGTAGACACACAGCAGATCTTTCCAGATAAATCCGACTCCGCTCCAAAGACTTTGATCGACAAACCAACTATGTTAAAAAGCGACCCTTCATCCCGCCCTATACCCAGTGCGCCGATCACTACTACCTCTCATAAACCGGAGCCTGCTGGACTTCCATGTACTGCCTCCGAGCTTTCCCACTGTGAAAGTGCAACAGCCAAAGCTCCAAGTACCTGTGATAATACTAACTCTGCTCAAGAAATTGCTGGTGTCTTAATTGATCCAGTGGTACCATCCGTTCTCACTAACGGTAGGCATGACAGTCCTGAGCCCACCAGCGAAGAAGGATCTCCTGTGCCTAAACCTGAGCTTCACTCGCCTGGTCAGAGAAAGAGCGGCAGAGTAAAAACAGTCAAATCACCATCTCCTGATCCTGGCTGTCTCGTGAAAAGTAGGTTCCGAAATATTGCTGTTGCTGTATTACTTGTGTTGTCTATGGTTGGCAACTAAAAAAAACTTGTCACAAACTAAGATGGTTTAAAACCGTAATCTCATTGCAGCTGGTCGTAAGCGCAGTAGGCAATCGGAGACGGAGGAAACGCTGGTTTGCCGAAGTAAAGCAGGAAGGCCGGTAAAAAAAACTCCTGGGAATGGTGCCCAGGAGGAGAATGGTGCAGTGATGACCACGCGCAGTTCCAAGCGGTCCACTCGATCTTCGGGACTGACAGGTTTGTAGGTATCTGGGTGTTAGTGTGACTAATCCACAGAACACTTGTGTGTATAGCACTTATAAATTTTGACATCCTTTAGTTTTTTCTTCTATGGAGTTAGAATACGGCTTCTTCCTTTTCCAGCAGCCAACACAAAATCATAACTACTTTCGATCTGCATTGGGTTTAATCCAATAGATGGAGGTCTATACATCGTTAATATGTATCACTTTTTTTATGTGAACCAATTCAATGACTTTATTGTAGATCTGCAGGCGCTTCCAACAGTGTATAGAGAACGCAAGAGAAACAAGAGGTAGTTAACTCGATCTGGAGCAGGTATACTGGCAGCATAATTTATTACTCCTACACTTTTGCTGTTGTATCCTTCCAATTTCTGTATAGTGTGACGAGATAGCAAAGATTTGTTGTAAAGGCAGCATTTTGTAGATATAGTTCTGTGTACAAAGTTCATGTTGGTTACGATGAGTACATTTATGTCGAGCTATTTTGTATTTTTATATTTATAATATGAATACAATGTACATCATGTAAAGATAATTACTCTCGCAGTGAGATATGGTGATTCCTTCTTGACATACATCTAGATGCTGAAATGGTAATATCATCCACTGATCTGAAAACTGTCTTCAAACTTATCAAGTATCTTTTTGATTTCATATCTGTGCTGTAGTGAAGGAAGTTGCTGAATTCGTTTTGTGGCATTAATGCCCCCTCTAAGATTAAAACGGTTGTCAAAGGCTACATGATGCTGGTCTGTAGTAGAAAATCTCTGAAATTTGGGCTCATCACTCTTCTAAACATAAGGGTGTTTGATTATGTAATTGGAAGATCCATAAATGCAACTGAACATTGAGGGATCAATCATTCTTCCCCAATACTATTTCCAATGCTTCTGGGTGATTCATAATCACCAGGTCTTGCAAGGATACATTTGGTCGGCTACAGCGTATAGCATCTTTGCATTGTGATTAAGCTCCTCGCATCGGGCCATAAAAGTATACATTAACTACAAGATAAATAGAAAAATCAGTAGACTGCAAACTATGCGCGCACAGCCTATAATCGTTCTGCAGGACACCATCAGTTACGTTTGTGGTTACCTTAATATTAGAGTCTACTTCGTGGAGTGTCCTTTGAACAGAACCTTTATAGGTCTGCATACATCCAACGGTGATTGCCGACATCTGCAACAAGGTGGTTCGCTGGCGATTTCATCAACAGAATTGGTTATTGGTTCTTATAACATACATTGGATGGACTTTAGGTGAAATTATTGAGGAAATATGAAATTTTACCATATGAAGGTTACTTTGCACATTTTTAAGCATCTGATCAACACTCTGACTCAGCATAGCTGCCTCCTTCTCAACAGTGGCTAATATCTGGCTGGATGACTGATCCCAAATGTCCGAGTCAAGACTAGATCTTCGGCTGCTTCTGCTTGTGCCTACATGCCATAAGATAATAAAGCAAACAGCCCACAGCGGAGGATTATGATGAACCACTAATCGGAAGTATGTGTAATTTGCCGCATTATAAAAAGCTCTGTGGACTCACCTGATTGACTGGGGCTGCTAAGCTTGACCTGTTCATTTAGATTGTCGGCAACAAAAGAGATCACAGAGCCCTGCTTGATAACCATGCCTCTCCGAGATTTATCGTGGATGACAAATGCATCTTCCGAAAAGCTACAAAGCACTCAAACATGGCTATCTGTACATAAATAACAATAATAATATCGCTGTCGGTCACAATGCGACAAAGACGGCAACTAATGAAGCTGCTGCCTGGGCGGGTTTTTGGTAGTGGGAGCTGGCTATGCCCAGGGTCGGCTCCACTCTACCAGAACAACAGAACACATCACCCACCGAAATTCGGCTGCTCTTAACGAGAAGGGGAGGTGGATCTTTAACAACTGTGGAGTGATGTCGACCCTAATTATCCACTGGTTGGGATCTCCATTATTTTTCCCATGGTGTTCCGAAGCCACGCTAGCGATTTGGAGTGCGAGGCTTGCTAAAGGCCCATACTATAAAAACACCCCACCGGCAATGAAGCTTGAACCTGTAATCCTTCGAGGTTGGATAGCTCCATTAGCAAAAAGCTTGGATCTGCAGTCTAAGGACCGCACATTAATACTGTGGTATAAAAGCCTGGGCCAGAAAAGATATGCTAAGCTAGTGGAAAAAGTTTCTGCCTGTGGGTGCCACCCAAAGCCAGAAGGAAGCTTGTTTACCACTTCACTCATGCCTAAGTTACTATGGAAGTGATGTGATTGGTACAACGTCATATTTAATATGGCACTATGCAATACTAGCGATCAGCTTGCCTGTGATCAGTGTCTGGTCCTTCAGTATCACTAGATCCTGACAGGTAAGAATGAGTGTCTGGACCTTCTGTTTCACTGGAAACATTGGATTCGAGATCATCGGTCGGGAAATTCTGCTTTCTTGCCTTCGCAGGAGAGTCTAAAATGGCCGGTCTTACTTCACCCAAACGTTTATGCATAGCTTTACAACTTTACACAGCTCAGCATTCATTCAGAGGTGGTGCATGGAGAGTTAGCACTAGGAAAACACACTATAACATGGCATTTACCAGTTTCAGATATAGCTCCTGTGTGAGATTGTGGTTTTGGCACTGTTGAATCTTCCAAGTCATAACCAGTTTCTCCTTTACAGCAGGCGCCACTAATGTTCGATGACATGGTAAGCTCTTCTTTAAGCTATACTACAGCTAAAATTATCTAGCATATAGTAAACCAGACCATAGCAACTTTTGAAATACAATACTGAGTAGTACTACTGCTAGTAAGTAGTAACTACAACGGGTAAGTAAGTAGTAACGGCCAGGAACAGAAAACAGAAGTCGAACGTCAATTGCGAATTACCCAAATGGGACACTCACAGTTTTGCTCAATTTCTGACTTGCGGTTTAACTGTTTTTGATACGGTCATAACTCCTAACAAAAAATATGTCTCTGTTGTGTTGGTCACAGTCACGGAACAGTCCGTGGTCACGGTTTTCAATGTTTTCGTTTTGGAGAAACCGGAAAAGGAAACTGATGCTTCGAACAGCGAGTCAGATAAAACATCTTCTTAGTACATTATGCATATAATATAAAGTTTGGTCAGCGGTATATAATAATACGCGTATGATCGAATATATACCGACTAGACTGCATCTAATTCTACGCAAGTGGGACGAATACAGGTGTGAGAGGGTATCCACTCTAAACTTTTCCGATACAGCAACAGTTTCACAGGTAGTTCACCACAGATTGTTTAGTTTCCAGCAAGATTTTGATGAGATAAACAAAATCACGAAAATGACAAGTCATGATGATGATGATGATGATGATGTTAATTGACATAGTTGGACTGATTCAAATTTCAACATCTGTGACCGATTGATCAGGTAGACAGGGTGCGATCAGTAATTTGTAAGCAACTGTTGCAGGAAATATAATCATGCCAACGGTTAGACGGGTCGGAATAGTTGGTTATGGAAAACTTGGACAGTACCTGGTGTCTCACATTCTCAGTGATGAAGCTTTTGAACTGGCATTTGTTTGGAATCGCAGTAAAGAAGCATGTGTCGACCTTGACAGCAAATACGTCTTGGAGGACCTATCTCAGTTTATGATGTATAAGCCAGATCTTGTTGTGGAAGTTGCCCATCCCTGCATATCAAAACAATACGGCGCTTTGTTTCTCCAGGTAGGTATCTTTGCAGTTAGTAACAAGTTAGCTGACTGGTAGTGATACGACTTGCAGGCTTCATGTAGGTGGTGTGCTGCAGACAGGTTTTCTTTTGCCGAATTTATTGGATATCATACCACTCTCAATATCGTATTTTTAGCATGCGGACTATCTCATGGGATCTCCTACAGCCTTAGCTGATGCTGAACTTGAAGAAAGCCTTCGCTCGGCTGCTGTCAAAACATCACTTTTCCTACCAAGTGGAGCATTTTGGGGCGGTGAGGACATTAAAAAGATGGCAGAGAGTGGATCATTGCAGGTAAAGTTTCGTAGAACTTTTCACAAATGCTGTATTGGACCTGAACACAAGCATAATACTATATGTATATGTATGCATCTGTCTTCTACAGGCTCTACGAATTACAATGACAAAGCATCCCTCATGCCTCAAACTCAATGGAGAACTTAAACTTTTGAATGATAGCATGGTGGATAAAGCAGTGACACTGTATGATGGACCGGTGCGGCAACTCTGCCCTCTTGCACCAAACAACATTAACACAATGGCAGTAGCCTCTATGGCTGCCTGTAACCTGGGTATGGATAAGGTACGGTATATATGCTTTAAAATGCTGTACATAACAGAATAGTGACAATCGCCATTTATTTCATGTATGTGAAGCGGTATCCATACTTTGCTTATCTATCTGTTACAGGTAGTGGGGAGACTAGTAGCAGATCCAGCAATGACGGACTGGCATATTGTAGAAATAGATGCTTGGGGTCCAGGTGACATGAGTAAAGGCAGGGCGTTCCATGTGCACACGGAACGGCGTAATCCTGCTGACCCAGGTGCGGTCACTGGAAGTGCCACCCTCATGTCATTCTGGAGCAGTGTCAAAGCAGCCTATTCAAGACCACCGGGTGTGCAACTCTGTTAGAATGAGGGGTGTTAGAATCTCATTTTTAAGTAAGTGTTTACTTTGTTGCCTGCACACACCACTTTTGTTCTCTTTTTAGCTTAATTGATAGCTACTGTGCTCATCGAGTATGTTTTTATGATCCGCTGGATTGGCATTCAATTCGTAGTTGACTATTACAATCTCCTCTCTGTGAGCCTACAATTAAATGTGCAACCATCTTGGAAGCAAATGAGCAAAAATATATAAGAAACAAGTGCTTCTCTTGATTTGGGAGAAATCTCCCGAGGATAATTTCAGCGGAATATGGTGTTGGCACAGAAAGCTGTTATGGTGTCACAAACCCAACGTTAGTTCGTTTCTCATCGGAATTGCCTATCAAAATTAATGAGCATCCTGAGTTACCCCTTAAAAGTGTAATGTAGGAAGAGGAATATTTACACGGGTTACCAAATCGACTCAACCAAACATTCCTATGACCAACTAGAAAGGGTATTGCACACCGTAGCATATTGGGGTAGACCAATGCATCAGGCTAGCCATTTTGGCTCCTGGACCAATTTTCTTGCTGGTATTATTCAATTTAGGCATGGCCCGTTTGAAATTCGATGGTCTCTAGTAACATTCTTTTCTCTAGTTACAACTACACACCTGTAGAAAGTCTCCCTTCAATCCAATATAGTAGATTTTCGTAGAGTCATCACCAAAGTTTGTGGGAAAATGTATACAGAGGTGAGATATACTGCTGAACTTGGAAGCTTTAACTGAATACTCAACAGTGCCTGCCTCATCTCGGGTCAGTTCAAATTGCTGATCCGGTTCGGACCCAATCTCATCGAAAGTCATACCGGGCCGATTTTTATAACTACAAAAAACACAGGAAAATGTAAGAAAAAATATATACATATAGTGTTATTATACAGGTTATTAAGCCTCATCTTGATAATGAAAATAACTGGTCTTCATAATGCGAGACAAATCAACATACGGTTTAGACCTTGCGTTGTGTCCATAAATTATGTCATGCTGGGGTGTGTAACAGGATTTGGTTTATATGGAATGTCTACCACACTGTTTTACAAAAATTGCGCACACTCACAGTCTCATGGCTTTAGGATGTGTGTCTTGCTCCCCTCCTATAAGAATGATTCCTCGCAACTTTACAGAGCCAGTAAACCTGCAAAAGGATTAAATATATTTCCCTTGTTAAATCTATTCCATTCTATGGTAGCCGCATTGCCTCCAATTTCTAGTAAAAGTATAGTCACTTCTCTGTACATAATCTCACTGTGGGTGAGGTGTTATTCAATATGACTAGTGCACCAAATTGACCGCAAGCAAAGTAATTTGAGACCATTTAGGAAGCACTAGGTTTGAGACCAGACACACTTATTTGGGTGGGTGCACGAATCAAATACTGAAACCACAACTAGACTGTTATGTCCAGTTGCTGCGCAAGTCAACTTCTAACCCAGGGATC